>Ga0209264_1000167_pt1 | contig 60517 bp, 59 predicted proteins | sample SaaInlV_DNA_150m_FD_184687 | JGI IMG/M metagenome (GOLD analysis project Ga0209264, IMG submission 184687) | Marine microbial communities from expanding oxygen minimum zones in the Saanich Inlet - SI075_LV_DNA_150m (SPAdes) (version 2) | ecosystem: Environmental > Aquatic > Marine > Unclassified... | reverse complement strand
TATCTCCATAAATACTAGAACTACTAGCATAAACTATCTTAAAATTTTGTTCTTTTGCAATATTAAAAATATTTTCGGTTCCTTTTACATTTACATCAAAATATTCATCTCGTTTTAAGTATGATTCTTGAACAATTGTTAATGCTGCTTCATGAAATACTCCATCAACATCTTTCAAATTTCTTTTTAATTCGTCATAATTTCTAATATCTATTTCACAAAAATCTATATCATTCAAATATCCTTTCAAATTTTTTTTACTTCCAGTATGTAAATTATCTATTACTTTAACTGAATGACCATTTTTAATCAAATTTTTAACAATATTACTTCCAATGAATCCTGCTCCTCCAGTAACAGCAAATTTCATAATCGATTTACACTGATTGATCACTTTAAGTTTTGAGAATTCTAAATAAAATAAATAGAAGTTGAATTGACAAGAATCAAATCAATTGGAGAAAAATTGGATAATAATGTAAAAATTATGGAATTAACTACTGATATGCTAAATCAAGCTATTCAGACAGGAAAAATCAATGTTTGTACTATAGGAATAGGAAGAATAGGACTACCTACAGCACTTTCATTTGCTTTATCTGGTTTACCTACTATTGGAGTTGATATTAATTCTAATCTTGTAGATTCAATTAACTCTGGAAAATTTCCATTAAAAGATGAACCCGGATATGATATAATCTTTGAAGAAGTTATGAAAAAGAAAAATTTTTCTGTGACTACAAAAATTGATGAGGCGTTATCAAAATCTGATGTTGTTTTACTATCTCTTCCAACACCTATGGATTCAAACAATGTACCTGATTATTCTGCTTTAAAGAATGTGGCACAACAATTACATGATTTTTTAATTCCGGGAACATTAGTCATTGTTGAAAGTACTGTAGAACCTGGATTTATTGAAAATGAATTAATTCCTATAATTGAAGGAAATGACAAAAAATTTCTTGCTGGTAATGATTTTGGTATTGGAGTATGTCCTGAAACTGCAAATCCTGGACAAATTCTAAATGATTTTAATAAATTACCTCGTTTAGTGGGAGCTATTAATGAAAAAATTGCAGATATTATTACAAGAATATACAAACATGTTTTTACAGTTGATTTAATTCCAATGCCTAATTGTAAAACTGCAAACGCTGTAAAATTAACAACTAACGTTTTTCGAGATATCAATATAGCATTTGTAAATGAATTAGCAGTTCTTTTTGAAAGTCTTGGAATAGATACTAACAAAGTATTAGAAGCTGCTAAAACAAAATATAATTTCCAAATACATTATCCTGGACCCGGCGTTGGAGGCCCTTGTCTTCCAGTAAATTCTTATCAATTTTTGAATCTAGCGAAAAAGATTAATCCTGATTTATTAAAAATTATAAAACTAAGTAGGGAAATTAATGAAAAAATGCCTGAACATGTAGTTAATCTTATGAAATCTTGTTTTAAAGAAGCAAATAAACAAATTGAAAATTCTGAAATTCTTATTTTAGGTGTTTCATACAAAGCCAATGTAAAGGATATTCAAATATCTCCTGCAGAACCAATTATACAAAATCTTAAAGATTTGAAAGTGAAAATAAAAATTTTTGACCCCTACTTTAAGGATGTAGAAATTTTTGGTATTAAAACAGAATCTAATCTTGTTGATGCGTTAAAAAATATTGATGGATTAGTATTAGTTACCAATCATAAAGAATTTGATGATTTAGATTCTTCCATGTTATACACACAAATGCGTACTCCTATAGTTGTAGATTCTAGAGGTGTTATTGATCATGATGCTGCTAAAAAAGCTGGATTAATTTTCAAAGGTTTAGGACAAGGGGAATAAAATCAATCTTAATCCTTCAACAATTCAAAATCTTTTAACATTACGTTATGATCCTTTACAAAAAAATAGTTTAAAAAAATTAAATTGGAAAGATTTTCAAATTAATTCTTCACTAAATAATGATTTAATTGAAACATCTATTGAAAATTACTTGAAACATAAATTTAATTCAAATGATTCTGAAAAAATTTCTATTGCATTAAGTGGAGGAATTGATTCGTCTTTAATGTTGGCTATGTTAAAGAAAATATTTCCTGAGAAAAAAATTAAAGCATTTTCTGTAAAATTTGCTAATAGTTTAGATGAATCATTAATTGCTGAAAAAATTGCTCATAAATTTGATGTAGATCATGAAATTATATTTTTAGAAAATTATCTTCAAGATTTACCTAATGCAATCTCAATGGTAGGGTTACCTTTTTGGGATTTACATTGGTTTCATGTTGCAAAAAAAGTCCAAAATTATTCAAAATATATTGTTTCTGGTGATGGAGGAGATGAAATTTTTGCAGGTTACACATTTCGATATGAAAAATATTTGTCTCTTGTAAATCATAATACTTTACCCTTAGAACGAGTTAAAGCATATTTATCTTGTCATGAGCGTGATTGGGTGCCTGATCAAGAAAAGTTATTTGCTAAAAATTCAAATTTTGATTGGGAAAATATCTATAAATTACTATTACCTTATTTTGATAATACTTTACCTCTGTTAGAACAGGTTTTTTTAGCTGACTATAATGGAAAACTTTTGTATAATTTTTCTATTGTTAGCAAATCTATAAATAAATTTTATAATTTAACTTCTGTAACCCCTCTTCTTAATGAGAAATTAATTCCATATGGGACACATTTATCATCAACTAAAAAATATGATCATAAAAATAATATTGGAAAAATACCATTACGAAAATTAATTAAAAAATTTAATTTAGAATCTTTGATGAGTGATACAAAAATGGGTTTTTCTGTATCTACAAAAAACTTATGGGATTCACATGGCAAAAGTTTATGTAAAGATTTTTTATTAGATTCAAGATTAGTTAAAGATAGGTGGATTAACGAAGAATGGATTACTAAATACATTGATCATCAAAATCTTGATGTTCGATACGTTAACAAATTTTTTGGTTTATTGGCATTTGAAATTTGGTACAGAATTTTTATCACAAATGAAATGAATCCAAATTCCAAACTAAAATAATCTACAATTCTAACTGTTCTTTAATTGTCGTCTTAAATTCTCTAGCTATTTTTTCCCATGAAAATTTTTCTTTTACAAATTTTCTACCGTTCTTTCCCATTTCATTTCTTTTATTATTATTATTTAACAGATCTTCTATTCTTTTTTCCCATTCATCACTATTACCTTTATTTACAAGAAATCCTGTTTCATTATCTAACATTAATTCTGGTATTCCTCCAACGTTGGTAGCAATTACAGGTTTTTCCATTAATTGTGCTTCAAGTAATGTCAAAGGAGACATGTCTATGCCGCTTGCAAGACCATAAATGTCAATTGATGAAAGAAATTCTCTGACTTTTCCAGGATATTCTAATGGACCAAGCCAATGGAAATTATCATATTTTTTTAATTTTGTTAAAATAATATCTCTATATGGTCCATCTCCTGCCCAATAGAATGTAACTTCAGGCATGGATTCTATAACTTTAGTTAGTGTTAACATTTCTTTTGTTTTCTCCCAAATGACTGAACCTTGTAAAAATCCAACACATGGGTGTTTTAACTCCATTTCTTTTTCTTTGTACCAATTTTTAGAATTAATTCCTTGATACATCGTTGCAACTTTCTTTTCAGGTAATCTTTTTTTTGTTTCATTTTTTAAATAATTACAAATTGGTAAAATGAGATTTGATTTTTTGAAACTCTCATTTGCAATATTTTCCCATTTTTTTAATACTATTCTTTTATGTGGTAATTTGTAAAGTGTTTTTTTTGCCATTTCCATTTCTTTCCAAATATCTCCTCTCAAATGAATTAATAATGGAATGTTTGTTTTTAGTACATCTAATGCAAAATGTCTTTGACGATCAACAAAAATTGCATTTGGTTTGAACTCTCTAATTAGATCTTCAAATTTCTTCCTTGATTGAAACCAATGTGATATTTTTCTACTTGGAAATCTATCTGAAATATCTGTATCTAAAACTAATTTACATTCTATATTGATTTTCTCAAGTTCTGCTACAAACTCTTTCATGTGGAAAAACTTAGATGGAGATACTCCTAATAATAATCTCATTCTCTATACATTTCCATTTAAAAATATATTTGATTCATCTGCAATATGTATTACTCTAATTTTTCTTTCCATTACATTTTCATCCATCATTATTTTAAAATCATTTTTTATTTCATTAATTTATTGTATTCTTCTTTTCCCCAACCATTAATATTTTTTTCTTTCATAGTTCTAGTATAAACAAATTTTTCTATCAAAAATGCAAAAATATTTTCTAATTTTAATTTTGGTGAAAAATATTTTCTTTTAATAGATTTATTTTTTTTAGAAAAATTCTCAAACATTCGATCCCATTCTTTCATCGCTATTTCTGGATGATGTAGTTTTCTTCCGTATTCATATTCGTCATTAGCTAATTTTTCTCTAAACTCTTTACATTCTACGATTTTATCTATCAATTCGGCTAATTTTTTTACATCATTATCTTTTGGTAAAAAAGGAGGGATGATTTTTTCTCCATTTAATATAGATGGCTTTGTTGAATCGATATAACATAAAATTGGTTTTCGACATAATGATGCATCTCTTTCTATTCCACCCAAAATACCTGCACGCATTTGTCCTAAAATTGCATCTGCAAAATTAACATATTTTGCAAGATCTTTTCTTTTTATTAATGGAATAAATTTAATTTGTTTTGGAAGAGTTTTTAGTAATTTTTCATTGATTTCTTCTTCTTCAGGAGTTCTTTGTGTAAACCACTCTACTTGTAACACTTCAAAGTCAGTCTTACATATTTTTATTGCTTCACAAATAATGTCTAATCCTTTTTCTAAGCCAAACTTTTGAGCTGATAAAAATGTAAATTTGTTTTTATTTCTGTTAATTGGTTCTATTTTTTCATTAAACAATGTGGTATCTACAAAAGTACTGTCAATTCTTATTGCATCTTTTCTAAATCGTTTCAATTTTTCATGATATTCTTCTGTACCTGTTATGCAACCTGCTGCTGTATCTAACACTTTTTTATAAAAATATCTTTCAATTATATTTAGATTGTATATTGGTTTTTCTAAATATGGTGATCGTGAATTTTTTATGAATGGAGGAGTGTTAATATCTCCTCCCACAAAATACATTATGTAATTTAGTCCGGCAAGATATGCAATTCTAGCAGCTGACCAAGAAATTACAAAACATAAATCATATTCATTTTTTATCTCATTAATTTTTTTTACTTGTTTTGAAATTAATAACGAATCAAAAATTTCAACATTTTCAGATAATGTAAATTTTTCAGCTAATTTCTTTGGAAATGTAATTATATGAACATCAAATTTTTTTGAAAATTTTTTCAATGAAACCGCATTATCATTCATGTCTCCTATTGCTAATATTTTCATATTAGAAATTTTATTTTTAGATTATTTAAATTAGAATATTTTTGTAATTAATTTAATATATGTTTTATAATTTTTCATTACTTTTCATTTCTTTTGTGATAAAAATCCGACACCAAATTTCCACAGCTAAAATAGAAATTAATCTATTGAGATATCTTATATCCCCATCATTGTTTACTTTACAAAAAGCTTTTTTTACCCATAAATAATCTATCCAGTCTTTTTTGTAGATATTACTATTTTTTTCTAATAAAATTTTTTGACAAATATCGTTTCCTTGTTTTTTCCAATCTAATAATAAACCTGGGGAAAATCCTTTTTTTGCATCTATATGTTTTATCTTTAATCTTTTTGATATATTTCGCAAAATAATTTTCCCAATATTCTTGTTAAAATCATATTTTTCTTCAATCTTTAAACGTAAACCTATATCAATTATTTTTGTGTCTAAAAATAATCCTGTACCATTTATTCCATAATGTGTATAGATTTTTTTACCTGATGGAATGAAATCATATAATAGTTTACCATTAAAATCTGCCAAGAAAACTTGTTCAATTGGTGTTAGTTCATTTAAAAAATATTTTTTAAAATTATTATGGATTTTATTCCAATTAAATTTTATTTTTTTATTAAATAATTTATTTTGATCTGGAACCCAATCCCTATTGTGACATTCTAAATAATTCAAAGTTTTTTCTTTCCATGACATTTTTGGTTTTAGTAAATGTAAAAATTTATCATAACGAAATGTATATCCACCAAAAATTTCATCTGCACCATCACCTGTTACCAAATTATTTCCATATTTTTTTGCTTCTTTAGCGATTAAATGTTGATATGTATTCCATTTTGGAACTCCAGCAATCTCAATTAATTTTGGCATTGAAGAAAATACTGAAGACATATGACAAATTTTAAAACCTGCATCAAATTTTTCAGCAACCTCTCTTGCTATTTTTGATTCATCAAAACCTCCTTCAAATACACCACAAATTCCTACTATTTTTTTATCAGGTAATGTATTTCGTAATAATCCTAAACATAATGTAGAATCAATTCCACTGCTTAATGATACTGATATGGTATTGTCTGTATTACTGAACTTTTCTTTTATTATTTCTTTCAATATTTTTTCTGTTTTGATACCTGAAGGATCAGAAATTTTTCTTTGAAAATTTTTTGGCGTTATTGGATTTAAAAATGATTTATCTTTTGGATTATATCTAATTGTAAGAAAATTGCTTATAAGTTCACTATACATTTTTTATCCTGTACCAAATTCTTCAATCTTTTTTGATATTATTCTTTCCTTTTATTAGTTAAATTTATGATTAAATATTTCCTTATCTGGTTTTATTTTTGACTCTTTTAAAAACTCCTCAAATATCTTATTTTGTGAAATTTTTTGATTTTTATATAAATACAATACAAATTGGTATGGTGCATAATCATGTCTAATTACTACCCTGTTTGTTATTTTCCTAGAAATTTGATAAATTTTTTCTGGTTCACTATAAAATAATTCTTTAACTTTATAATCCAATACACCTCCCACCAGATTTATTGCTACACCTTTTTTACATATATCAAACATTTCTTTTAACATTTTTTCAACATATGAATATGTACATCCTGCTGATGAAATTCCTGAAAAAAAAACCCAATCAAATTTTCTTTTAAATTTTTTATTTTCAATATCTCTTACTTCTAATTTTATTTTTGGATGTTGTTTTTTCCCTGCTGCTATAATTTCTGAATTAATATCCACTCCAAAATAATCTACTTTATTGCCACGAAATTTAATATAATCATAAAGATCACCAAAACCACAACCTACATCTAAAACTGAACAATTTGAAATATTTCCAATTTGACAAAGTACTTCGAATTGTATAGCTTGTTTTCCTTTTAATGAACCCCAACCTAATGATTTAGGATCATTACCATATTTTTTAAATAATTTTGTATAAAATTCTAAAGTATTATTTTTGTGTTTTATTTTCACATATGTATGATGAATTTTGGTATATTAAATCTAATTGAAATTTTTTTAAATTTGTTTATATTAAAACAATTTCTATTATTTTTATGAATGTTGAATATCGAGATAAAATTGATGATAATTATGATAATTTAGTTAAAAAAACTAAAAAAACCACATTTTTCCAATCATTAAAACATATTAGATTTTTAGAAGACACTTTACAACTAAATGCTAAGTGTATTGTTGCTACTGAGAAAAATGAAGTTATTGGTACACTACCATTTTTTTCTAAAAAAACAGATTATGGCAATGTTTTCAATTCACTACCATTTTTTGGAAGTTACGGAGGAATAATCACAACTAATGATGAAACATATAAAAAAATTCTAGAAAAATTTAACAATCATATAGATGAATCAGATGTATTATCTTCTACAATTATTACAAATCCTTTTACATCTTCTGAGGTTTATGGAAATTTTTATAATCATAATCATATTGAACAACGTCTTATTCAATGCACCACTCTTAATCAAGATAAAAATCAAATGTGGAAATCTCTGGAAAAACGTGTTAGATGGTCAATTAATAAAAGTAAGAATAATGATATCTCTGTATCTATAATTAATTCTGATCAAAAATTAATCGATCACTTTTATCAATTACATAAAAATTCGATGGATGCAAAAAAAGGAAAACCTAAACCAAAGTCTTTGTTCTCTTCAATTCAAAAATGTTTTGAACAAAATTTAGATTATGATATTTTTGTTGCAAAAAAAGATGATAATCCGATTGGATATGTATTGGTTTTTTATTTTAATCAATTCACTGAATATTATATGCCTGCGTATGATCCTGAATTTCGAAATTTACAAAGTACAAGTCATTTGATTTGGGAATCTATGTTAAAATCAATAGATTTAAACAAAAAGTATTTTAATTTTGGTGGTACATGGCCAAATCAAGAGAATCTTTTTAGATTTAAACGTGGATGGAATGCTGATAATTTTTATTATAATTATTTTATTAAATGTGATATTGAGAGACTTAAAAATATTAAAATTGAAGATTTCCCAAAAATTTTTCAAGATTTTTATGTTTGTCCGTATAATTTACTAAAAAAATAATTTTGATTGTATGTGTGAGATTATATTGAACGAAGAAAATACTAAACAACAATTGAATTCATCTAAAAAAATTTCGGTAGTGGTTATAGGTGGAGGTTTATCTGGACTTATTACATCATTAAAATTATCTGAAAAATTTAATGTCACAATTATTGACAAGCAGAAATTTTTAGGAGGTTTAGCTACTAGTATTAATCATAATGGATATGTAATGGATATTGGACCTCATATTCTATCATTACCTACAAATTCCAAAATTTTAGATACAATTTCTATGATTATGCCTAAAAAAGAATTAATTGAATTAACTAATATTACCAATACATCAAAAGCATATTTTAATAATAAACTTCTAAATGCATTTCCTACATTATCTGATACATTATATCGTTCTGGAAAAATTTTCTTTATAAAAATTTTATATGAATTATTTTTAACTAAAATAAAAAATAAATATCATACTAATTATCATTCATCTAAAGATTATTTGATATCTTGTTATGGAAAAAATCTTTACGATAGTTGGTTCAAACCATTTCTTTTTTCTAGATTTTTTTCATATGATGTTCCATTAGATTTAATTCAAAATTTATTTCCCCCTATTTCTTTACGTAAGATTGTTAATTCTTTGTTTCTTAATGTAAAACCTAGAAACCTAAATTTAATTTCAGAGGAAAAGTCTTTACATTATTATTTTGAAAATGGAATGATCTCTTTTATTGATGAAATTCAAAAAAAAATAAAGTCTAATGGTGGTAAATTCATTCTTGATGCAAATATTGAAAGTATCATTCATGAAAAAAATAAAAAAATTATTTTATCTGTCAATGATCAAAAACAAGAAATTCCTTCGAATGTAATTATTTATGCTGTTCCTCCATCTATAACTTTGAAATGGTTTAATCCCAATAATGAAATAAAACAATTGATAGAAAAATCAACATCCCATCTTCATTGTATTATGACATTTTTATGCATAAATTCTCCTAAATTACCTTTTGGATGGATAATTAATGTTTATGATGAACTTGTTTTTTTTAGAATAACTCAACAAAATTTTCTTAGTTCAAGTGTGACACCTAATGGAAAATCTCTTTTATGTATTGAAATTAAATGTTCTGAAGAAAGTAAAATATGGAATAAATCTGATAGCGAATTATTTGAAATTATTAAAAATGATTTAAAAAAAATGGATATCTTTGATGTTGAAATGATTGAAGAATTTAAAGTAATAAAACTCAAAAATCTTTATCCTGCAGGTGTGAGTTCTACGCGTAAATCAGATATTATACTATCTAAGTTTTTTAAATCTTTTTCAAATGAATATGTTTTAGGTACAATTGAAGGTGATACAGGAAGATTATCAAATATAAGTAAAGATGATACATCTGATATAGGGGAAGGGGGAATAACTTTAGCCATTTCTCATGCAGATAAATTAATCAAAGAAATTATTGGTAAACACTATTCTTAGAATTATTTATTTAATTAAGTACATTATTAATTATTTTACAAATTCTTTCTTGATCTTCTTGTTCCAAATTTTTATGAAGAGGTAATGTTAATGCATTTTTAAATAATAATTCTGAATTTTTTAAATCTCCAATTCTCTTCATATTTTTATATGCAGGTTCTAAATGAAGTGCATAAGTTCCTATCTGACTTTGAATATTTTCTTTCGATAGAGCATCACGAATTTCATCCCTTTTTCCATCTTTTTCAACATAACAAGTATAAGATTGAAATGTTTGACGAGTTTCCTTTCCAACATATGCAGGTTTAATATTATCAATTTTTGATAATAGCTCTTCATAGATTTTTGCTTTTTGAATTCGTGTTTCTATAATCTTATCAATTTTTTTTATTTGAATTACACCAATTGCACTTAATACATTAGATAATTTGTAATTAGTACCAATAGTTTCAAAAGAAGTCCCTTTTGCTCCAAAATGTTTGAACGAATAACATTTTTCAAACATTTCATCATTATCTGTAGTTATCATTCCTCCTTCTCCTGTTGTGATTACTTTTCTAGGATGAAAACTAAAACATGAATAATCTGCAATTTTTCCAACATAGTCTTCATTAATTTTTGCTCCTAAACTACATGCAGCATCCTCTAGCATTTTTAAATCAAGTTTTTTTGCTTTTTGATAAATTTCTTTTTCTAATGGAACACCTGCCCATGAGACTGGACTAAATACAGTCATTTTTTCATTATAAGATTCTTCTAAAATTTCTGAAGTCATATTCATACTCTCAAGATCTACGTCTGCTAATACTGGAATTCCACCTGCTAATACTACAGCTTCTGCAGTTGCTGGATATGTGTAATCTGGTACAATTACTTCTTGACCTTTGATATCTAAGCAATGTAAGACTGCATGTAATCCTGTAGTACATGAAGTAACTGCAATTGCATGTTTTACGCCTAAATACTCTGCAACCATTTGTTCAAATTCTTTTGTAGTTGCACCTTCTGTAAGAAATCCTGTACCCATTACTTTTTTAATTTCATCAATTTCATCATCTCCAATATCTGGAACTGCTAATGGTATGAGTTTATTTTCTGCCATTATTCTTGGACAGAACTTCTCTTCTATTAATGTATTTTAAGGAAGCTTTTTTAAATTACAAAATTAGGTATTTTTATGAAATTTTTGATTATGGGATCTGAAGGATTTGTTGGACAAAATTTAGTTAATGGATTATCAAAAAACCATGATGTTTTTAGATCTGATCAAATTGATTCTAACGAAAAAAATTATTTTAAATGTGATATAACAAATTTTAATTCTGTTGAAAAAATTGTTAAAGATGTTGATACTGTAATTCATCTTACTGCTCATTCTTTAGTATCCTCATTAGATGGTTCAATTACTAACGCACAAGTTAACATTATGGGATTACTTAATTTACTTGAAGCATGTCGAAAAAATTCAATACCTAAAGTAATTTTTACTTCTGCATCTTCACTAATTGGAGAACCATCTTCTTTTCAAGTTAATGAAAAACATGTTCCAAAACCTAAGACTGCATATGGAATTACAAAATTAACATCAGAACATTATCTTAGACTCTATAATGAATTATACAATCTAGATTATACTGTTTTTAGATTTTTCAATATCTATGGTCCATTCCAAAAAAATGGTTTAATTCCATCAATTTATAAAAAAATTCAAAACAATGAACCTATCACTATTTTTGGAAAGGGGGATCAAATTAGAGATTATGTCTATATCGAAGATATTATAGCATTTTTTGAAAAATCTGCAATATCTAATATTGGGAATAGTACAGTTTTGAACATGGGTACTGGAATTGGCACTTCCATATTGGATATTGTTAAAACAATGTCACAAATTCTTAAAATTGAACCTAAAATTGAATTTCAAGATCCAAGACCTGGGGAAATTGGAAATTTTGTTTCAGATACAACATTATTAAAAGAAACATTTGATTCAATTCCAAATACATCAGTTGAGGCTGGTTTAATAAAAACAATCTCTTGGTTGAAGGAAAGCTCAGTATAATTAATAAAAATAAGAAAATCTCTGATGATTTATGAATAAATATTTAATTATAATTATTCCAATTATATTTTCACTAATTATTCCAATTTATTTAGTTGAAACTGATTATAAATTTAGAGCAGAAGTTAGAGAACTATTAATTGACTTTGGATTAAAGGAACCACCAACTAGACCCTATTCTCAATCTAATAATATTCCCATAGTTTATCATGCACTATTTACAAATGTAAAAATAATTATTCCTGATGACTCTGATTCAAATTTAAAAGAATTACCTGAAACACTAATCATTCCTTCTGGAAAATATAGTTTTAATGAAAATATTTATGATCTCTCAAATGAAGGTACGTATAGATTTATTATTCCTTTAGAAAAAAATGAACAAAGAATAGTTTTTGATGGTAATAATATTAATGCATTAATGTCATCTGTTGCTTGGATATATTCACATGGTAATTCTGATAATCACAAAAATTTTGAAGAAATTAATACTAAAGCTTTAACTTCAAAAATTTTTGGAACGTGTGGTTCAATCTCAATTTGGATTCAAGAAATTCTTAAATCACAAAATATTGAATCAAGAATTGTTCAAACTTTAACCTTAGATGATTGGAATACATATGATAATGGTCATACAATGATTGAGATCTACAGAGATGATCTGAAAAAATGGGTTTTATATGACTTAGATAGTAATCATTATTTCTCTAAAAATGGAATTCCATTATCATTAATTGAATTTGTTGATGCCGTTAAAAACAATAATTATGAGACACATATTTTAGCATCTGATACAAAATTAGATGTTTCAAATTTTCTAGATGAGAATGATTTTGATTATGCATTTTATACTGAAAGCGTCTATGCAACTAAAAATACTAAAGAAAATTGGTACAAACGAATAATACAAATTCCTATGATTGGTGAAGGTAAATTTTCTTATTTTACAACAAATAATGTTGAAGAACGTAAACAAATGGAAAGTTATGCCTCTCATCACAAATTTTTATCCATTGATGAATTTCAATCAAAATTTTATGGTAATTTAGGTTAAAATTTCTTATTTTATACTATATCCATAAATTAACGATATTGTTAGGAAAAATGTTTTGGTGATTTCTATCAAAAATAAATTAAAATCTGAAATTAAAAAACAGAAGATCATATTCTCTATATTTGGTTTAGGAAATGTTGGGGGGCCAATTGCAGCAGTTTGGTTACGTGCTGGAGCAAAAGTTATCGGAGTAGATATTTCAAAAAATCTTCTTAATAATATTAAAAATGGTGTTTCTCATAAAAAAGAACCATTTGTTTCAAAAGAGTTTACTAATGGACTCAAAAAAAAATTATTCTCTTTAACAAATGATGGAATTATAGCTTCAAAAAATTCTAATATTAAAATAATTATTGTTCCTGTTGCAATTAAAAAAGGAAAAGCTGATTTCACAGCATTGATATCTGTAACTAAATCTATCTCAAAAGGTTTGAAAAAAGGAGATACAGTAATTGTATGCCCATCACTTCCACCAAAAACTACTGAAGAAATTATTTTACCTATTTTAGAAAAAGGTAGTAATCTTAAAGGTGAAAAAGATTTTTCTTTAATTTATAATCCTGAACGAATTTATGAAGGACGTGCAATAGAGGATATTGAAATTAATTATCCTGCAATAGTTGCTGGATTAGGAGAAAAAAGTCTAAAACGTGGTTCATCTATTCTTAATCTTGTTTGCAAAAAAGGAGTTTTAGAATTATCTTCTCTTGCAGCTGCTGAAGCAGAAAAATTATTTGAAGGGATCTATAGAGATGTAAACATTGCATTAGCAAATGAATTATCTGAATATTGTGAAAAAATTGGAATTAATTATTGGGAAACAAAAAATGCATCTAATTCACAACCTTTTTGCCATTTACATTATCCTGGAACAGGTGTAGGCGGATTATGTATTCCTGTTTATCCTCAAATAGTTTTAGAATCTGCAAAAAAAGTTGGTAAAAAATTAGAGATAGTTAGCAAAGCAAGAAAATACAATGATTCAATGCCAAAAAAATGTGTTATCTCTTCATTAAAATTATTAAAAAAGAATAATAAAACTAGTAAACATATTAAAATTACAATTCTTGGTTTAGGTTTTAGAGGAGATGTAACTGATTCAAGATTATCTCCAACATATGATGTTGTTAAGGAATTTTTAAAATTAAAATTTGATGTAACAGTTCATGATCCATATATTTTAGTTGATAAGATATTACCAAAAAATGTTTTGTTAACAGATAATCTAGATATAGCATTATCTAATAGTGATTTAATTTTTATTTCTACGGATCATAAAATATATTCAAAATTTACAAATTCTTCTTTTAAATCTGTAAAAAAACCATTATTAATTTTTGATGGTAGAAATATTCTAAATAGAACAAAATTCAAAGATAATGAGATTAAAACAATAGGAATCTAAAACTGATTTAATAACTATTGAATTTTTGCGTAAAAAAAGAATCTTTTAGTATATTACTTGATATAGATGTTTTATGAAGTATTTGTATGAAAAAATCATTTCCATTTCGTATTTGGTACTATTTTAGACAAGGTTGGACAACATATTTTGCATTTGTTTTTGCAGCAATTAATACACTTACTGTTACCTACTACTTGGCTATTGAAAAAATACCAGAATTACAATTAATTTTCCCTTCGTTTATGCAGTATGTTTTAGTTGTTACAATGACTGGAATCCCTATGCTTGTCGTAATAGGATATGTTCATTTTAAAAGAAGCCCAGCTTACAAATCTGAAGCGGATGTCGGAATTGAAGCTAATCCTCATAATCGTAGAATGCTCATAAACAGTGAAACTATGTTGGGATTAACTTTAGAATTACTTAACTTAATGACAAAAATCTCTAATAATGAAAAATTAACCGAAGAAGAGAAAAAATCAATGTCAAAACTTCAAAGTGATCTGGCAAATTATATGAAAAAACGAACTACCGAACCATCAAAAATGCCAACAATCTTTGATTCAAACAATGAGTGATTCCTTGAAACCCAATGTACTTTTTCTCGTTTTAGATGGACTACGTTCAGATAAATTCCATGGTCCCAATAAAACATCTATCACCCCATATTTGGATAATCTAATAAAAAATGGAACTTATTTTGAACAATGTGTCAGTTCAGCTCCCTGTACAGTTCCATCTGTGGCAAGTACAATTACTTCATTATATCCATTTGAGTGTGTTGTACAAGATGAAAATGTGTTCACAATTAATCAAAAACTAGAAAATTATATTCAAAATCTAAAAAATCAGGGTTATACTACTTATGCAACTTATCAAGAAGTAATTTATTTTCTTGGTCTTGATAAAATCTATGATCATGCAGAAACATATTCAGTTTCATCAAAATTATGGAATGGATTAGGCGAACAAATTATTACAAAATTACAAAATAACATGAAAGAGCCATGGTTTTATTATTTACATTTATACGATTTACATTTACTTTCATATCCTAAAGAATACCGGCTTCAAAATGGGCCAAAAGAGATTAGTGATGAAAAATTTGGAATTAATCAATATGAAAGAGTTATCTCTGCAATTGATCCTTGGTTAAAAAAAATTTTAGAACAAGTTGATCTTCAAAATACTATTGTTGTAATTACTTCTGATCATGGTACTGAAGTAGCGAGTTATTCAGGAGACTTGGAAAATTATAATGATAAAAATATCGAGTCTAGATTACACAATCCAGGAACTGTTTTTAACATAGCTCAAAAAATATCTAACTCAATTCCAAAAAATATGTTTCCTGGAAAGAAAAAATTTTCTAAATTATACACAGATAGAACTAGATCAAATCTTAAGAAAAAAATGCTTCCAAAATTAGATGAAATTGATAAAAATATTAGTGAATATGAAAAAAGATTAATGCGTACATCTGTATGGGGAGATTCATTTGTTTATGATGACCGTTTTAGAATTCCCTTGTTAATTTTAGGACCAAAAATTCCTTCTAATAAAAAAATAAAACAGCAAGTAAGAAGTATTGATATCTTTCCAACTATTTTTGAAATTGCTGAATTAAACAAGAAATCTCTTGGACATGGAAAAAGTCTTCTACCACTTATACAAAATAATCCATATGAAGAATTACCTGCATTTCTTGAAGGTGCAGCAAATTCTCCAAAATTTGTAAACAAAAATATTATTGGTATTAGAACTTCTGAATTCAAATATTTTCGTGATAAATATGATAGTGCAATTGAAATTCATTTATACGATCTAAAAAATGATCCATTAGAAGAAAAAAATATTGCTAAAAATAATTCTTTTATCGTGAAAAAAATGGAAGAAATGTTGATAAAACTTCAAAATGATCATGGATTTAAATATGAAAAAACTGAACAGATTTTAGATATTGATGAGGAGAAGAAAATTGAACAAGAACTTCGAAAACTTGGATACATGTGAATTAATTTTTACGTTAAATTAATCAACAAAATTATATGATGATCGATTTCTTCTGAAAATACCGTGAATTTAATCTTCATTATGATAGATGGTGCTCGTCTTGATCGTATTGTTACTGGGAAAAATTACTCTAATTTAATTTCAAATAGTGCTTTTTTCCCAAAAACTATAACCTATGCCCCATACACAATTGCAGCACTACATGCAGTTTTCAGCGGTTCTTATGGTCATAAAACAGGTGTTGACAGTTATTGGTCAACTCCAAAATTCAAAAAAGAGGAATATAAGACACTTTCATTATATCTTCAACAAAATGGATATTATACACATGCTGATGTAATCAATGATTTAGTTTTACCAAAAATTGGTTTTGATTCTTTTGTTGTGCATGATGAAGAAAATGATGATTTGACAATAAGACACAAGCTTTTGTTAGATGAAATGAAAAACAAATCTAATCAAAATAAAGATTTTTTTCTTTATTTGCATTATAGTAATATTCATACAGGTATTATGCAGGAAGTTTTGAAAAAATATGATAACTTTAGTGAGGAATATTTTTCAAAAAAGAAAGAAAATGAAAAATTTTATGATGGATTATTTAAAAAAGCAGATGTATATCTTGGAGAAATTATTTCACATTGTAAAAAACTTGGTTTTACTGAAGATAGTCTTATTGTAGTTATTTCTGATCATGGAATAAGTATAGGTGAAAAAATTGGTGAACGTGCTTACGGAGTCTACTGTTATGATTACACATTGGTTTCTACAGCATTATTTAACCATCATTCTTTACCAAATAAAATCACTGAAAATCAAATTCGTTCCATTGATTTGTTGCCCACAATATTAGAAATATTATCAATTCCGATGGATTCTGATTACAAACAAATTGATGGAAAAAGTTTGATGCCCATAATTAATGGACGTGATGAAGAACGAATTGCATTTTCTCAGTCTGGAAATCCACTAAAAAATAAACAACCTCCAAAAGAACCTAATGTTTTTTCAATTCGTACAGATAAATGGAAATTTATTTCAAATATTCATAATAATACTGAAGAATTATATAACTTGCAAAATGATCCTACTGAAGAAAATAATTTAATTGATTCTAACCCTGAGATTTCTTCAAAATTAAGAGAGGAAATGAATAATATTTTACATGAAGGAAAATTATCTTGAAAGGAGAAAAAATAATTTCTTATTGGTCACATATGTATTCAAGACCAAATGTTTTTGGTACTGGTCCGACTAAATTAGCTAAAATGGCTAATGACTTAATCCATGATAAATCTATCAACAATATTCTAGAAATTGGATGTGGACAGGGTCGTGACTCAATATTTTTCTCAGAAAAAGGATATTTTGTTGAAACTTTTGATATTTCTGAAAATGCAATTATATTTGTAAATAAAACAAAAAAATCTTTTAATTTAAAAAATTTAAATGCAATTGTTCATGATGTAACAGAACCATTTTCATATTCAAACAATTTTTTTGATTTTGTTTATTCAAATTTAGCATTACAGTTCTTTGATATTGATAGTTTAGAAAAAATTTTTGATAATATTCACAGAGTGATGAAAGATGAGGCCACAATTTTATTTTCCACAAAAAAGAAAGGTGACAAATATTATGATTTTGGAACTAAAATTAGTGAGGATGCCTATGAACATAAGGGAATTACAAGATATTTTTATGATAAATCCGTTTTAGAACATATGCTTGAACATCAATTTGAAATATTACGTTTTGATGATGATCGTCATACTAATCCTAATTCAACTATTAGTGAATGGTGGAAAATTTTATTGAAAAAAAAGTGAGATCTTTATTTTAGTGATTAAATTATTATAAATATTTCAAATATTTTTTTCCTTTAAAAATATTTTTGTTGTAATTAATCCCATAATAGTTGAAAACCAAATAGTAACAAGACGTAACATAATTGTAATTGATGTTGCTAATGAAATTTCCATTCCTTTATTTGTCAAAAAATTTACAATAGTAATTTCAGTTAATCCTACTACGCCTGGGAATAATGATATTGCACCAAAAAGTATTGATGCATAAACAATTTCTGTTGTAAAAATAAATTCAAAATCTTGACCAAATGCTAAAAATACAAAATACATTGATAATACAAAAAATACTTGAGCAATAATTCCTATAATCCATACTTTGATTGTTGTTTTAGGATCAAGCATTTCATACATACCATCATAAGATTTTGATATATTATCAAAAACTTTTTTTAATTTTTTCAAATAAAGTTGGTAATTTAAACAAACTATTAAGATATTTTCATGAATTTTTAACTAAAAGAAACTTTGTAAATAAAATACCTAAACCTGTTGCAAACCATATTGTACAAAATCTAACTAATAAGACAATTGCTGAAGCTATTGAATCCTCAGTATGATTTGATTGTATCAACGCTAACAAACTTCCATCTGTGACACCCAATCCTCCTGGAATCATTGAAATAGCTCCAAACAATGTTGCAGTAAAATAATATTCTGTTGTAATAATAAATCCAAAATCTTGATTAAATGCAAGAAATATCAAGTATACTCCAAATGCATCTACTATCCAAGCTGGAATACTTAGTAACAATCCTTTTGCAAAAATTTTTGGTTTTGACAAAATCTTAATTGATTCATTAAATTCGTCATTTGGAGTTATTTTGTTCAAAAATTTAATGTTTTTAAGTTTGTTCTGAATTTTTTTTATTAACTCAGTTTTGTAAATTATTAAAGTTAGAAAAATCAATAAAATAACTGATCCTAAAAGTATGATGCTTGCAGATAATAGAAAAATTGAAGCGATTAAAACACTCAAAATCAAAATTGCTCCTAACAAATCATGATATCTTTCAAAAAGCACAAGGGGTACAGTTCTAGAACGAGATAAACCATATCTATCTTTTATAAATTGACACTTGATTATGTTACCACTTCCTCCAGGAGTAGCTACTAAAGACATACCAAAAATGTAAAGTTGCAGATTTTTTTTAATTGAAAGATTTAATCCAATTTCATCAAGAAAAATTTTTTGTCTTATTGATTTTATAAATAAACTACCAAATATTATACATAAAATAATTGGAATATACTCGATTTTAAGAGTTTGAAACGTTTTTGATAGATCATTAATGTCACCATAAAGAATTATTGCAAGATAAACCGAAATAATGCCTAAAATAAAAAAAATTTTTTTCCTGTCCAATTTAATCTCATCTAATTCTTTTTCACTCTAATAATATTTCTTTTAATCTAAATTTAAGATAGTTTAGCTGTATATATTAACTTAAATTTCCTATTTCTTTACAATAATAATATGAATTGGAAAGAAAAAAAAATCCTAGTTACTGGTGGAAGGGGATTTTCAGGTTCAAATCTAGTTAAGTCTCTAAAACAACTTGAACCAAAACTCATCCTAAATCCATCTTCACAAGACTATGATTTACGATTTAAAGAAAATTGTGCTAAAATTACTCAAGAAGTAGATATTGTTTTTCATTTAGCTGCTCACGTAGGTGGAATTGGTTTGAATAAAGAAAAACCTGGAGAACTTTTTTATGATAACTTGTTAATGGGAACTTATTTGATTGATGAAGCTAGAAAAAATGGCGTAGAAAAATTTATTTCCCTAGGAACAATATGTAGCTATCCTAAAATTACTAATCAACCAATAAAAGAAGAATATTTGTGGGAAGGATTTCCTGAAGAAGTTACATCTGCTTATGGATTAGCTAAAAAAATGCAAATTGTTCAATCTATTGCTTACAAGCAACAATATAATTTTAATTCAATTACAATTTTTATGACTAATCTTTATGGGCCATTTGATAATGTTGACGATCTAGATACATCACATGTTATTCCTGCTATAATTAAAAAAATTTGGAATGCAAAAAATAATGATCAAAATTTTGTAGAACTTTGGGGGGATGGTACTCCTACTAGAGACTTTTTATATTGTGACGATGCATCAAACGGATTAATTCTTGCTGCTGAAAAATATGATGAAACTGAACCTCTTAATTTGGGTTCAGGAATAGAGATTAGTATTGAAGAATTGGCCCAACTTATTATGAAGTTAATGAATATAGATCTTAAAATACACTGGAATTCAAACATGCCAAATGGACAACCTCGTAGATGTGTAAGTTTTGAAAAAGCATCAAATGAAATTGATTTTAAACCTAAAACATCTTTAGAAGATGGTCTTAAAAAAACAATTCAGTGGTTTGAATCTTTCCATACAAAAAATTAATTAAATTATATATAATGAAATATGAACTAAAAAAATGATAAAACCAAATTTTTTAGTATTAACAACAATAAACCCTATTAATTCATCAATTAAAAAACTAATTGAACAAACCGATTTTAATCTTATTATAGTTGGTGATAAAAAAACTCCAAAATATCCTGAGGGTAATTTTGAATTTCTGGATATATATAAACAGAAAATACTTCCATTAAAATCGATAGAAACATGTCCTTATAATTCATATCAAAGAAAAAATATTGGCTATCTTTATGCAATTAGTAAAGGAGCTGAAATTATTGCAGAGACTGATGATGATAATTATCCTCTTTCAGATTGGGCAAAAAATATTGAATTTACTCCAAAAAAAACTAAATTGGTTTTAGAACCTAAAATTTTTAATGTATATACTGAATTCACAAAAGAAAAGATCTGGCCAAGGGGATTTCCATTAGAATTAATTTTAGAAAATAAAGAAAAAAAAATCACACAAATTCAAAATCCTTTGGTTGGAATTTGGCAAGGACTAGTAAACAACGAACCAGATGTGGATGCAATTTATCGACTAACTCTGAATAAAACTATCAATTTTTCTAAAAATGAGCCTATTGTTTTATCTAAAGGAGTTTTCTGTCCTTTTAATTCACAAAACACCATTTGGAAAAAAGAATTTTTTCCTTACATGTACTTGCCAATTAGTGTTACATTTAGAATGACTGATATTCTTCGTGGTTATGTCGCTCAAAGATGTTTATGGGAACATGAATCATTTCTGGGTTTTACAGGTCCAACTATGATTCAGGAAAGAAATCCTCATAACTTAATTGAAGATTTTAAAAGTGAAATTCCATGTTATACATTTTCTCTCAAAATAATCGAAATTCTGTCAAATCTAAAACTCTCAAATGATCATTATAATAATTTAAAAATTATTTATTCTGAATTTCTTAAAAATGGAATTGTACAAAATGAAGAACTAATCAGTTTACAAAATTGGATAGATGATATAAAAAATATTCTTTAAAATTTATTTGTTAAAAAAACACTTCAAGACCATTAAGAAGAACAACTTGCTTTCTCTTTTAAAATTAAATTTTGAATAAATTTTTTCTCTTGCATAATGTTTCAATGGGATTTCAATAAAATTATGATTATTATTCTGATAAGCCTTAATTGGAATTTCAGCGAAAATATCAAAGCTAGTTCCAGTTAATTTTAGATTTTTTAGGATAGATGACTTGTAAACTTTTACTCCATTTGTTATATCGTTAGAATTGATTTTAAATAGGATCTTGATGGTATAGTTACATAAACGATTTGCAAAATATTGTTTTTTTGAGTAACCCTCTCTTTTTGCATTTGCATAAAACCTATTTCCAAACACCATATCGTATCCATCATTCATTTTTTCAACCATCTTAAGCAAATCATGAGGATCTTCTGAAATTTCTGCTGTTGCGATAAGAATAGTATCTTTTTGTGCTTTTTTTATACCCTCTTTGATTGCACTTCCAATTCCTTTTTTACCCTCCCTAATCACAAATGATATTTCTTTAGAATTTTTTGCTATTTTTTTGACTATTTCATCTGTTTTATCATCATACACTTTGTCAATAACAGTAATTATTTCAAAATCTATTTTACTTTCTGTAAAAATCTGTAAATAATTCTTTAATGTTTCTTCAATGAATTCTTCTTCTTTATAAGCTGGAACAATCAATGATACAGAAATTTTACCATTCACTAATTATTCAGATAAAATGTAATGTTATTATTCTATCTGTTAGGTTTATGACTATTGTTTTAATTTAATAGATGTGTTAGGAATTAAATTAATGTAAATTAATTTTTAACTTACTATTTTTAATTAATTTTTATGAGAATTTTAATCACAGGGGTCTTGGATTTATTGGTAGTCACCTGGTTATAGTATAATATTAGAACTATTACGTTATGAGAACTTTAACATCTTCGGTATATGACTTACAAATAAAGTATTAATGTGCACATAAACTTATTTTCAAAATAGCTATGAAAAAAAATCAAATTTTAAACTTAGTCATTTTGGTTTTAGCCATTGGTGTTTTTCTTATGTTTTCTCTCAAATATATTCACTTTACATACGATGATAGTTTTATCATATATAGATACGCTGAGAATTTAGCAAATGGTCATGGTTTCTCATGGAATTATGATGGAATACCCGAATTTGGTTTTACAAGTTATTTGCATACTATTTTGATTGCAGCTGGAATAAAATTAGGATTTGATCCTATGTCATTTGGTAATATAGTAACAGTGTTTTCTGGAATAATTACAATAATCGTAGTTGGTCTCATTGTAAGGGAACTTACAGAGAAAAAATTTGAATATTATTTTTTGTCATCCTTAGTTTTAGGATTTCTTCCCGCCTTTGGATTACATGCAATTTCTGGAATGGAAACAATAATGTTTGTATCATTTTTTGCTTTATCTGCATATTCCTATTTAGTATTTTTAAGAACAAATAAAATCAAACATTTATCTATTTTAATTACCCTGATAATTTTTACTGCTTTTACACGATATGAAGGTGCATTACTTAGTATTGGAATTATAGTACATCAGATTTACAATAGTTGGTTTTTAAAAAATCCCACAGATTTTAAAAAAATTATTATTTTTTGTATTCCAATAATGTTTGTAATTGGAATACTTTTAGTAAATAATTCTTATCAAGATCAATATTTACCTAATCCATTTCATATGAAAAGTACTACTGAATTATCTGATCTTGTTAGGAATTCATACTCAATTTCTTTTGTTTTAGTCTTAATGATCGCCCATATTTTCTTAATTGCATTAAATTTTAAAGAAATTATTAAAAATCCAAAATCAAGTTATTTTTTAATACAAATTCTAGTTGTATTAGTTCCATTTTTGCTAATTTCCCAGTGGGGAAATTTTCATCATAGATATTATATGCAAATTATACCGCTGATCATTTCATTATCCATTTTCTCTTTTTATTTAATTAAGCCTAAAATTATTTTAGGACAAAAACACCCAAAATTTATTATTATTATTATTATTGTAGTTCTAGTTTCATATAATTTATCAACAAACTGGGAAGTTAGAAGTTGGGCCGATAATTTTTCTGATGGCCTAGAACAATCTCACATTAAAATTGGAAAGATTTTAGGTAATTATGATCATCTCAAACATAACACCATTGCAACAGTAGTTGATGCAGGTGCTGTTCCTTATTATTCTGGATGGCAAGTATATGATTATAGCTTTAATGATAGGTATACTATACAAAATGGATTTACTTCAGAATATTTTTATCAACAAAATCCTGTTATAATCACACTTAATTCTCATGTTGCATATCCTCATGATGATTTGGTTCATTTAGAAGATGATATCATAAAATATTGGCAAACAAAGCAAGGAATTGGAGAAAAAGCCTGGATGTCACACCCTGAATTTGATAATTTTAAATTAATTGCATCATATCCTCAAATTTTGATTTTTGTAGAAAAAGAATTTGCTAATCAAAATCCTCAATTAATGCAGGAATTAATTGATAATTCTTCACATCCGCTAACTATTCCATAGAATCTAATCCTGATTTTTTAATTTCATCATAATTAATAGCATATAATTTTACATGATACTGATAACCAAAATCTTTAGAATCATAAACATTTTTCAAATAAGAATATTTTTCTTCATTATAAAATACATCAAGTAAATAATCTGGAATATTGTGATTTTCGTCTATTAGTAAATGTGTTAAACCTTTTTCTTTACTAGAAATAATAAAATTTTCTAACGAAGTATATTCTTTTATAGAAATTCGTTTTATTTCAAAGGAATCTCTCAACTCCCCTGTAGTTGATAAAATAGGCCATCTATTGGCAATTTCTGCTTGTTTGATATATTCTTCCACCAAAGATCCTTTGTTCACTCCCTCTACGTTTACAATAATATCTTTAGATATGTAAAATGCTTCATCATGATATTCATAATCTAATTTTTTTAAATCTAGGAATACTAGCGAACTTACAATTATCCCTGCAAATATTAAACCCAGAAATAATTTTTTATTTCTGAAATTTCTTCCAATCCAATTTATTCCAAATAATGAAATAACACAAAAAATTGGAAAAAGTGGATACACATAACGAGTATCTGGAGCTATTGAGACTGAATATATTATTGGTATTGATAATATGGCAGGTACTAAAAATAGTAAATAGTTTGGATATTTTAGTTGTTTAAAAATTGGAATTAATCCTATTGGAATAAAAATTATAAAAATTGGAATTAATGCCCATCCAAATAATTTAATCCCATTAAAAAAATTTGGACCATATGAAACTACACTTGAATTGTCACTTGTTTGAATAGGATTATTACTATAATTACTTAATTCACCTAATATTCTACCTATGATGGCATCATTTTGACAACATTCTATTCTATGTATTACTATTGGTGACAGAACTAGTAAGAAAATTCCTAAACATACTAAAAATAAAGCTAAATCTTTACGATTTTTTCTAAAACGTAAGAAATAGATAACAGAAAATGCTACAAACCAAAATTGTCCTTCTGGTCTGATTATGGTTGCCCATGCAAAAAAGCCAAATGACAAATAAATTATTTTTTTATTTAAATTTAAGAAAAGTAATATTCCTAATGATATAGCTAAAATATAAAGTGGTTCTGCAACTCCTAATGTCGAATTTAATATAATTCTAGGTTCAAACGCAAAAATAGTTGCACCAATTAAAGAATAATAATTATTAAAAAATTTCTTACAAATAAAATATATTGGAATTACTGTAATACCTGATAAAATAACACTAATTGTTCTCTGCATATCTGTATAATCAATCAAATTTTCTGAATGGAAATTCATAAAAAATAATGAAAGAAATTCTGACCAGCCACTTTGTGATAAAGTATAGTTTGGTAAATGTCCTAAAATGCTAATATCTAATGTATACAAAAAATAACCTGTAAATCCATCAAAACTTACCGGTATTCCAAATGGTGTATAATAAAATCTAATAATTAATCCTGCAATACAAATTAAAGAAATGTTTAGTATTATTTTTTTCTCAATATTTGAATTTTTTAATTTTTGATTTAAACTAAATTGTCTTTTCACCAACATTACTGTTTAATAAAAAATAGTATTAAACTATCACATTGATTTATCATTAGTTTTATAAAATTTATCTGCAATTAGAAGAAAAATTGCTTCCATTGTATTTGCTAAAACAAATGCTGCAGCTATTCCTTGAACATCGTAGAGTTGACCTAAAATAATCATTCCTAAAATAATAGAAGTTAAAAATATGATGGAGCTAAACAAAATTATTTTATTCTTAAGATTTCCTAGAAATTTTGAAATATACATGTAATTTATTGTACCTGGTATTACTGCTAAAGAAATTATTTGTACAATTGATACTGCTTCAATAAATGCTGGAAACATTATTTGAATTACCATTGGAGAAAAAATTAATGCTAAAATTGCTATTATTACTGATATTAGAACTGTAATTTTTTTTAATAAGATACTTGGATTTCCACTAGCATCCTGTGGTACTATGTATTGAAAAATTATGCTTGGTATTAATAAAAACATCATATAAAATTGCATTCCTAATGCATAGTTTCCTAAAATTGCAAAACCAAAAATTGGTACAATTAATAATTTATCTACTGATGATGAAAACATTCTAGAAAAATCTAATAAATAATTATTCAAAATAAATTTCTTTTTTGATCTTAAAGCCTTAAAATCAATTTTATGATTTTTAAATTCATTATAATATAATACAATAAAAGGAATAAATGAAAATCCAATTCCTAAAATTATTCCATCATTTCCAATTAAATGATAAAATGTGATGGCCAATGAAGCCATCAATATTTTTTGTATAATCATTATTTTCATATATGTTTTAAATAATTTTCTTCCAAGAAATTCTGCTGTAATTAATGCAAAAATTACGTAAGCAAAAATATGAATACTTGCACCAGGATTATAAAACATAAAAAATACAGTTATTGCACCAATCGCTGATGTTGTAAAAATTATTGTTGAAATTGCTGGAAGAATTCGCTCTCCTTTTGCTGCATACACGTTCAATGTAGTTGGTGTTCCTAACAAAGTAACAGTACTACCTATTCCTGCAATTGTAAGATAATATGTTAATTCTCCATATGCTTCATCCCCTATCAATGATGCAATATAAAACCAAAAACTTGCAGCAATTAATGTTGGAACAAAATGTGCAACAGACAACGTAGAAATATCTTTAATTACTGGAAACCTGTTTAACACGCGTCTTAAATTCATTTAATTTTAAATATTATTGATAGTTTTATAAATAATTCAGATAAATTGTACTTAGTACTTGTCATCTAATAATATTTCTATATTGGCATTGATAAAAGGAGTTTATCATACATGGAAAAATAAATTTATGTGGTTTAATCTTTATAGACAAACTTTCAAAAATTATTATTCTGTTATTTTTAATCAAACTAGGATGAATTTTCCTCTTACTGCAACTCTTAAAAATAATCAACAACTTACGCTGAATTCAATTGACGAAACTGCATTATTTGCATTATTGACTAATCATAAAAATATGAACTATGATAAAAAAAATGATATGTTAACCGTATCACTTTCTTCAAAATTTATTCGTTCTTCAGTAAGACTTTTTGGTATTATCCAAAACACTGATACTATTTTGGCATTTAGTGATAATGATGGTACTTATGAAAATTTACCATTAAAAGACAAAACAATTATTGATATAGGTGCATGTACTGGTGATACTTCAATATACTTTGCACTTAAAGGTGCAAAAAAAATTATTGCTGTTGAACCTTTTCCAAATAATTTTGAAATTTTAAAAAAAAATATTACAGAAAATAAGTTTGATGAACTAATAATTCCTATTTTAGGTGCATGTGGTTATTCAAATAAAGAAATTTTAATTGATCCTAATCTTAATGATGGAATGAGATCTATTTTATATGAATTTCCTGATGGAATTAAAATTTCTACAATAACTCTTCAAGACATTATTAAAGACTTTGATGTAAGTGACGCAATTCTGAAATTAGATTGTGAAGGATGTGAGTATGAAACAATTCTAAATTCTTCGTCAGAAATTTTACAAAAATTTACTGATATTCAAATTGAATATCATAATGGATATCAAAATTTAGAAAAAAAGTTATTATCTGTAGGTTTTGAAGTTTCGCATGCTGTAATTGATAACATGCATAGAGGTCATATTCATGCCAAAAGAAAAATTTAGACATATTTAATGAATAATTGTCCAAATTAACTCCCAAACACAATAATCATAAACTAAACTTAATTGAATAATAACATGTCAAAATTATCTGTTCTGATGGTGGTGGCGAAATATCCTCCAGATTTTGGGCACAACACAGTAATCAATAATCTATGTAAAAATTTGAATGATTTAGGTTACAGGACTGCAATTGGTGCATTTTCATTTGACAGCGATCCTCCTTATAATATTGAAAAAGTGAAACTAAATAAAACCAAATTATTAATTTCTGGTGTAGATTATCTAAATTTTGATATTATTCATTCTCATCAACCTCGAGTAAACTATTATTTGTTATTTAGAAAACCAAATAAACCAATAATCATGCATGTACATGGAGCATCAAGTACAATACATATTTTAAATTATAAATTCTCAATGTTGTTATTTAAAAATAGAATAACTAAAACTATCGCTGTATCTTATTCTGCTGCTACAAAAATTAAACAACTTATTGGAAATATTCCTTTAGAAGTAATCTATAATGGGGTAGACACTGATTTTTATAATCCTGAATTAATTTCTAATGTTAAAAAAGGCTCACCTCAATTATTATTTGTAAGTGGATTACGAAAATACAAAAATACAAAAATATTGATTTCAATGATGCCTAAACTTCTTGAAAAATTACCTGATGCTCATTTACAAATAATTGGTGACGGAACTGAATATGAAACTTTACAAAATTTTGTTACAAATAAAGAATTAGAAAAAAATGTTGAACTTACAGGAAAAATAATTGATACTGAACAACTTCGATCATATTATGCTTCATGTGATCTATATATTTCTGCAAGTTCCTTAGAGGCATGTCCAGTTTCTCCTTTTGAGGCCATGTCTTGTGGTAAGCCATTGCTATTATATGGAATAGATTCACATAAGGAAATTATTGAATTCTCACATGCTGGTTTAGTTTTTAATTCTCTAAACGAAGATGAAATATGCGAAAAAATTCAAGAAGTTTTTAAAAATAAAATTCATTTTGGTAAGGAAGGAAGAAATTTTGTAATTAATCATAGTTGGATAAATGTTAGTAAATTATTCATAAATCTTTATGAAAATTTATGTAAAAACTAATTTAAATTCATTTTTAACTTACTATGATAAATTAATGACATGAAAATAATTGTAACTGGTGGTTTAGGTTTTATAGGAAGTCATCTATCTGATAGTCTTTTACTTGATAAACATAATGTGATAATTTTAACCCGTAACCTTACTTCTAAATCAAAAATTACTAAACAATTGCCTAACGCAAAAATTGAAGAAGTTGATACTACTGATTTTCAAAAGCTAACAAAAACTATTAAAAAACATAAACCTGATGTAATTTTTCATTTGGCTGGAGAAACATCACACCAAAATTCATTTCAAGATCCTATGTATGATGTCGATGTTAATACAAAATCAACATTATGTATTTTAGAAACAATAAGAAATTTTATTCCTAAATGTAAATTAATACTTGGCAGTACATTTATCGTAATTGGGAAACCTGAAAAATTACCTGTTAATGAGAATAGTAAATGTAACCCTACAACAATTTATGGGAGTAATAGGTTAACAAGTGAATATTTTTGTAATATTTATCATAATGTTTATGGTTTAGACACAGTAGTTTTTCGAATAACAAATTGCTTTGGTCCTAGAGAGCAATATAAAACTCCTAAAAAAAATGCTCTAAATTATTTAATTTATCAATCATATAAAAATAAAAAAGTAACAATATACAATCAAGGTAACTTTTTTAGAGATGTAATTTTTATTACTGATGTAATTTCAGCTCTTAAAATAATATTGAACAAAGGTAAATCGGGAGAACTTTATTGGATTTCATCTGGTAAAAAAACTTGGTTTTATAATATTGGTAAATATTTAGAAAAATTTACAAATGGAAATATTGTATATCAAAACCCGCCTTCATACACAAAAAAAGTTGATGTCGGAAATTTTATTACTGATAATTCTAAATTAAAATCATTAGGTTGGGATTTGCAAGTATCTGTAAAAGATGGAATCCAACAAACTTTAAATTATTTTAAATCCAATTCATTATAATTTTATATTTTTAAATACTCTTTAATTGTGGTAAATTCAAAATCATTTAAAATTTTCTCAAATTTCTTAGTTGACTTTTTAAGATTATGATAATGATGCCAAGTATATTCTCTTATTTTTGGAATTTCAGGATCTAAATCTTTTGGATGAATATAAAAAATGAATGATTTTTTATTTTTATTAATTTTTTTTAATCCATATTTCATATAGAAATATGGCAAAAATCTTAAATAAAATCCACCTGCAATTGGAATATTTCCAATAATTGGAATTCTATCTGTTGCCATAGGTATTTCAATTAAATTACTTTTTGAATCTATAATTGTTGGATCAATAATATTTGGTTTATAGATATTTCTTGGTGCATTTTTAATTCCATAAAGTGGTGTTTTTACTGGAAAAATACTTGAATCATATGTGAAATATTTTGATAAAATTTCCATTGCCCAAAATGATTTTTTATCTATTGAAAAATATGGTGCTCTAAAACCTAAAATTTTTTTGCCAGTAATTTTTTCTAATATTTCAACAGATTTTTTTAAATCACTTTCAAATTTTTCTTTAGTTACTTTTCTAATGTCTAAATGTGCATAGCTGTGACTAGCAATTTCATGCCCTCTACTATCTATTTCTTTTATTAGATCTGGAAATTTTTCACCAATATACCCTAAAGTAAAAAACGTAGCTTTAACTTTATTTTTTTCAAATAGATCTAAAATTTTATTTGTAGTTTTTAAGACTCTGCTTTCGTACTTAGACCATTTTTCAAATGGAAGATCACAAAAATAATCCTCTAAATCTACTGACATCATATTTTTTATTCTCATATTTTGAGTCTCTGATATTCTCGCAAATTATCCTTATCTTAAATATTGATATATGCATAATATTCTAAAAATTATACCTTATGTTATCTGTAGCCTGCATACCAGCTTTTAATGCTGAAAACCAAATTAGTGATGTTATTAAAAAATCTCTAAATTATGTCGATAAAGTGTTAGTTTGTGATGATGGTTCAACTGATAATACATTTGAAAATGCAAAATTAACTGGTGCATATGTATTAAAGCATGAAAAAAATCTTGGAAAAGGAGCTGCACTAAAAACTCTATTTGGCAAAGCTAAAGAATTGAATGCAGATGTTATTATTACTATTGATGCTGATGGACAATTTTTACCTGTAGAAATGATTAAATTAATTGAACCTATTCAAAATAATAATTTTGATTTGGTAATTGGTAATAGATTTTTAGATAAAAAAGAAATGCCTAGTTATAGAAAAGCAGGTAATAAAATATTGGATAGTTTTACAAAATTAGCTGCAGATTTACCTTTTGAGGATACACAAAGTGGATTTCGTTCATATTCAAAAACTGCTCTAGAAAAAATTTCTTTTTCAAGTAATGGGTTTGGAGTTGATTCTGAAATTCTTATTGATGCAGTAAATAAAAATCTAAAAATTACAGAAAAATATGTTACAGTTATTTATAATACTGGTGAAAAAACTTCTACAAAAAATCCTATATCTCATTCAGTAGGGGTACTTGCATCTATAATTGAATTAATTGCAATTAATCACCCTTTACGATATCTGGGAATCCCTGGATTGATATTTTTAGTAATTGGTATTGCTTATTCTATAATTGCAATTACATTATTTAACGATACTAGATATTTTTCTATTCCTTCCACTCTTTTAGCATTAGGTAGTTTAGTAATTGGATTGATGTTATTGTTGATGTCTGTAGTTTTGTATAGTATATCTCATCAATCCAGACGAAATATTTAGTTCAATAATTTAATCTATTTTTTTAATTACTCTTGCTGGATTTCCTATTGCTACACAGTTATCTGGAATGTCACTTGCAACAACACTACCTGCACCTACAATTGAATTCTCCCCAATTGTCACACCTGCAATAATTATACACCCTACACTTACTACAGCTCCTTTCTTAATTTGAACTGGTTTAACTGTTCTTGGGTAACCGTGTTTTTTTAAAAATTCATTTGCAGTCATACTAACATGTGCAAAAATCATTGAATTTGAACCAATTGTTACATTATCACTTATTTCAATTAATTCTGGATAAATCAAATCTATTAAAACATAAGGTGAAATATGACAATTTTCTCCAATCTTTACTCCTCTGTTTCTTTGACATTTTACAACCCAATTTGAAAAAGGTGATGAGTATCCTAAAACATGACATATCCAACTTTTGGCAAATTTAAAATTTAATTTTATCTTACCATATTTTCCTTTATATCCAAAATATTCCATTAATTCATTTTCATTTATTTTTAAATAATTTGAATCCTTCATATCATTGACCTATTTTAGCATAAAGCGTTTAACTTTTCCGTAGCTTGTTTTTGGAATCTCTTCTACAAAATCAATTTTATTTGGAATTTTAAATTTTTCAAGGTTTTTCATACAATGAATCAAAATTTTTGATTTATCGATATTTGATTCCTTAGATTTTACAACATGTAATTTTATAACTTGACCAAAAATTTCATTTTTAATTCCAAATGCAGCCACATCTATTATTTCTGGAATTTGTTTTATAACCTCTTCAATTTCAAATGGAAGAACTTTTTCTCCTCCGATATTTATGATATCATCTTTTCGTCCTTTTAGAAATAGATAGTTTTCATTATCTAAAAATCCTGTATCTCCAGTTCTTAACCAACCTTCAATGATATTTTTATCTGCATTTTCATTTTTCCAATATTTTGAAATTACATTTTGTCCTTTAATCCAAATTTCATCACTATCAATTTTAATACTAACTCCTGGAGCCGATTTTCCAACAGATTCATCTCTTGAAGAATTTTTTTGGAAAATCATAAACGTTGAACGAGATGCTTCAGTTAATCCATAATAAGTTGCTAGATTTCCATTTTCTAAAATTTCTTTATAACCTTGAACTGTAATTTTTGGTATTGACATACTATTTGTTATAATTAGTCTAATATTTGAAAAATAATTTATTAAATCTAAGTTTTTAGATTTTAAAAATTTTGTTAGAGTTGTTGGTATGACTGCAAATGTTGTAGCATTATATTTTTTAATTGAGTTAAGTAAATTATCTAAATTACTTGCATCCTTATGTAAAATAATGGTAGAACCTACTGTCAATGATGTATAAGCACATCCTAATCCAAATGAATGGTATAATGGTAAAGGTAGAATATCTATATCTGAACTTGAGTAACCTAAAACATCTATAATATTTTTTGTTGTGAAATTTAACATATTATGTGTAATTCCTACTCCTTTTGGTATGGATGTAGTGCCTGATGTATAGATTAAATGTGCCACTTCATTCTTTTTTAAATATTTTTTATTATTTTTTAACTGTTCTTTTAATTTAGACATTTTTAAAATTGGAATATTAATTTTAGAAAATTTTAAAATATTGTGAAATATATTTTCTGAACAAATTATTGTTTGTGAATTAGATGATTTAATTTGATTGTTAAAATTAATTTCAGAAATTTCAGGGTGTACTATGTGGACAGTACGACTAGATTTTATAATTCCTAAATAAGTAATAATAAATAAAATTGAATTTTCTGAAATTAGACTAATTACTTCTACATCTAATTCATTAATTTTTAAACAAATTTTTTCAACTTCATCATGTAATTCTTTATATGATATTTTTTGTTCTTCAAAAATAATAGCAATTTTATTTGGAAATTTCTTTGAATTATTTTCTAAATTATCTATTATGTTCATATTAGATGGGATTTTATGCATTCAAATAATTCACTAGCTGATTTAATCTCAATTGCTTCATCTAATGTTAAAGAAATATCAAATTTAGCTTCTGATAATGTAATTAAATTTAATTGTGTAAATGAATCCCAATTTTCATAATCTCTCTGTTGTCTTTCCCAAACAAAATTATTTTTATTAATATTTTGAAATACATCCAAAAAAATATTCTTTATTTGATCTTTAACCTCTTTTTCATTGTACAAGTAATGAGCTTAAATTAGTGGATAATAAATAAACCTTATCCTAATTTATTCTGTGTTAGAAAAATTAGGTGTGGGGATAGACATTGTTGAAATTAAAAGATTTTTGAATAAACCTTATGATACTAACAAATTTTTTTACAAAAAAATTTTTCATGATTCTGAAATAGATACTTGTCTTAAACGTAAGAATACTGCAGAATGTTTTGCAGGTAAATTTGCAATTAAAGAATCTGTAATAAAATCTATTTCAACTAATATTGATTTTTTAGATATTTTAATTAGTTATTCAAATTCTAAACCTAAAGTTACTTTAATAAATAATCCATCTTATGCATTTTTGGTTTCTTTAACTCATGAAACTACAAATGCCGTTTCTGTAGTTATTTCAGAAAAATTAGAATCTTAAGAAAATACGAGTAATTTTAGATATTATTACAAGAAATTTATTAAACAAAATATTTGTTCTATTTTTAATTACCCATTTAGGAACTATCACTTCGTTTTTGAATTGAATAATCAATTCTTTATCATTAATTTTACGAATTTTTTGATTATTTTTATATTTTTTATTAATGTTTTTCAAATTTTTCAAAATTTCTAAATCTGCCAAAATTTTTATTTTCCCCATACCTTTTGATAAATAAAAAAAGAAAACTGCAATATCTATCAGTATTAGTCCTGGAATCATTTTAAAAAATGTTGATCTAGAATACAGTGTTAATAGACAATATTTTCTATTACGCTCTAAAAGTTTGAATTTTAATGGACTCCATCTAAAACTATATCCTTCAACTGGATGGTAAACTATTGCTGAAGGAACATAAAATGAGTTAATTCCAATTAACGCTCCTCTCCAACATAATTCAAAATCATCATGAAATGCAAACAAAAATGATTCAAATAAACCAATTTTTTCAATAATTTTTTTTGATGTAAAAATACATGTTCCTGATGCAAAATTAATTTTTTCAAATTTTTCATACTGCCCTTTATCTAAATCTCCCTTAGATCTTGAATAACCAAAACCAAAAATTTGGATCATATTACCAGTACTTAACAACATAGAATGATCCGTTGTAGCTAAAAATTTAGGTTGATAAATCCCATCACCATTTTTTCTGTATGCCTGTAATAATTTAGAAAGCCAAGAAGGATCAACAATTGTATCTGGATTTAAAATTACTACAAATTCTCCATTTGTCACTCTTAATCCAACATTATTTCCTTCACAGTATCCTAAATTCTCAGAATTTTCTATTAATTTAATATTGGGAAATTTTTCTTTACATTTTTTGTGGCTTTTATCTTTTGAAATATTATCTACAACAATAATCTCATAATTTTTATAATTTGATTTTTGAATAGAATCTACACAATCTATTAGTAAATCCCCTGCATTATAATTTAGTATAACTATGCTGATTAGAGGATTATTTCCTTCTATCTCTATATTTTTTAATTCATTATTAATTTTTGTCATAGTTCAATCCTTTTATTACAATAATTATTTATTGTTTTAAATTTTCTTCCAACTATGTGGTATTTCTCGCATATGTTGACTTTTAATTTGTTTTTGATTTTGAAATTGTATTAATTTTTTAATTTGTTCTGATGATAAATCTGAAATTTTTTCTATTTCTAATTCTGTTATGTTATTTTCTCTCGCATATAATATTAAATCTACAACATCATATGGAACACTGTAAAAAAATTCTTCATCATTAGTTTTTAAACTCCAAATATCTGGAGATGCATCTTTTTCAAGAATTTCTTTAGGAATTTTTAAAAATTCCCCCATTTGATAAATTTGAGATTTATATACATTTGATAGAGGTTCAACATCTGTTCCTCCATCACCATATTTTACAAAATATCCTTGCAAACATTCACTTTTGTTAGTTGTTCCTACAACACAAAAATTATTTTTTTCTGCATAATAGTACAATAAAGTCATTCTAACTCTGTGTTTAATTGATGAAGATGCAGTTAAAGTTAGAAATTCAGATGCTGATATCTTAATTTGATGTTTTTTATTTTGATCATCAAGTATTTCTAAGAAAGGAATTCCTACAGAATTACCAAATTTAGAAGGCACTCTTACACTATACATACAATTATTGTTAAAATTTGAAAATTTTTCTTTAATTATATTCTCTTTATTATCATAAACTCCAAATGATTCTAATATTGAAGTTATATCGATAACTTTTGTTTCTATATCTAATTGATTAGCAATTTTTTTAGCAAAAATTTCACTGGAAGGGTCAGATTCTTTTTCAGGCATTATTAATCCTAAAACTTGTTCTGGGTTAACTGATTTTGTACAAATTGATGCCATAACTGCAGAATCAATTCCTCCACTTATGCCAATGACTGCACCTTTTCTCTGAAATTCTATTAAAATTTCATCTTTTACAAATTTTTCAATACTGGAAATCGTTTTTCCAATATCTTTGATTTGAAGAAAATCATATTTTTGTTCCACTAAGATGCACTTTTTATCATGATAATTAAATATGTGCCTGAAGAATTGTTTTTATCATCAACAGAATGTTTTGTTTTATGGCTAAAAATTCTGATAAAATAACAAAGAAAGTTGAAAAATTATCTAATGAATGAATAAAAAGAAATTTTATTAAAATTAATTAAATAAGGATTTTTGTTCCTTCACCTAAAAGAAATATTTTTTCATCCTGGGACTTATTTTTAAATTCTATTTCAGAATTAGAAGAAATTATACTGTTACGAATTTTTATTGGAGTATTTATGATACAATTAGACATAACTATACTATTTTGAATATTGGCATTAGTAATTTTTGAATTATCACCAATACTAGAATTTGGTCCAATACAGACATTATCAAGAATACAATTTTTGCCAATTATTACGGGTCCAATAATTTGTGAATCACCTAAAATTTTTGTTCCCTTTTCAATTAAAACAATCCCAGTTAAAGATACAGAATTACTTTTTTCCCCATAAAAATAACTCTCTTTATTTTTCAGAATCTCTCTATTTGCATTAATAATATCTTCAGGAGTTCCCGTATCTTTCCAATAATCCGTTATTATATTATATGACATTTTATTATTTTCAGAAAGAAGAATTTGTAATGCATCCGTAATTTCTAATTCATTTCGCCAAGAAGGTTTTAGATTGTCAATAATATCAAATATTTTTGGAGTAAGAAAGTATATTCCAGTAACGGCAAAATTTGTTGGTGGATCTTTTGGTTTTTCCATAATTTTAGTAATTTTACCTTCATGCATGTCTACAATTCCAAATCTAGAAGGATTGTCAACTTCACATAATAAAATGGAAGCATCATCATCAGATTTTAGAAACTGATTTGCAAAATTAGATATTTTTTTTTGAATAATATTGTCCCCAAGAAAAACTAAAAATTTTTCATCTCCAATAAAATTACGACATAAATTAATTGCATGTGATATTCCTAAAGGTTCATCCTGTTTAACATATGTTATTTTTACATTAAATTCTTCTCCATCGCCGTAATATTCGCGGACTTTATTCGAACCAATTCCTCCGATAATTATTGCAATTTCTGTAACTCCTGCATCTTTCATTGATTCTATACAATATTCCGACATGGGTTTATTTGCAATCGGAAGAAGTTGTTTAGGACCAGTATGCGTTAAAGGTCGTAATCGAGTTCCATGACCGCCATGAAGCAAAATTCCTTTCATATAACAAAGAAAAAATCTCTCTTAATAAAATAATTCTATTTTTTCCATGGTGTATGCTCAAATATGCTTTCTGACAAATTTTCCCACCATTTAGGATTTTTCAAATACCAATTTACAGTACTTTCTATTCCTGACTCAAAACTAGTTTTAGATTTCCAATCCAATTCATTTTGTAATTTATTAGAATTCATACTATATCTAAAATCATGACCCGGTCTATCATCTACAAATTCCATCAAATCTTCAGATTTATCCATTATTGAAAGAATTTTCTTAATAATAGTTAAATTATCAATTTCATTACCTGATGAAATATTATATGACTCTCCAGATTTTCCATAATGTAAACAAGATAAAATTGCAGTACAATGATCATCAACATGAAGCCAATCTCGTAAATTTTTACCCGTACCATAAATAGGAATTTTTTTATTATTTTTTGCTAAAAGTAATGTTTTTGGAATTAATTTTTCAGGAAATTGTCTTGGACCATAATTATTTGTACATCTAGTTATCAAAGTATCACAATCATATGTGATATGATATGAATTTACTAACATCTCTGCACATGCTTTAGTAGCAGCATATGGACTAGATGGGTTGTATTGAAAACTTTCTGATGCTGATTCTTTATCAAGACTTCCAAATACTTCATCAGTTGAAATTTGAAGAAATTTCTTTTTATGTTTTTTAATTGATTCGAGAATAGTAAAAACTCCATCTATATTTGATCGAAGAAATGGTTTAGCATCAGCAATACTTCTATCTACAAAAGATTCTGCTGCAAAATTAATTACTGTATCACACTTAGATACTAAATCATCAACAATTCTTGAATCATTTATGTTACCTTTAACAAATTCATAATTATTATAATTTGAAATTTCATCTAGACTTAATTTATTAGAACCATAAAATCCAGCATCAAGATTGATGATTTGATATTTTGGAAAATTCTTTAATGTGTGTAAAATAAAATTACTTCCAATAAAACCCTCTCCTCCAGTAACTAGAAGTTTCATAATTAATTACAAAATTATATTGTTAAAAAGATATGCCACTTACTAAGAAAAAAGTAATCAGACTTTTATTACTTAAATTAAGTAGTTATTGCAATGCAAAAAGAAGATTTTTCGGTATTTCAATTAGAAAATCATGAAACTAAGGATATTTTAGACTCACATATCAATGGGGGATTAACCGTAATTTGGAGAAACTGGGATAAGATAATAAAAAACCCAGAAATGATTTATTTAAATTCAATAAATCCTGGAGAAATCAAAGGTCCACATATACACAAAAATAGAACAAGTTATTTTTTTTGCATTCAAGGCAAAATGACTATTGTTATTCAAGATAGAAATGGAACATATCATGATATAGAAGCTAATTCAGAAAGTTCAAAATTAATTTCAGTTTCAAATGGAATTAGTGCTGCAATAATTAATCCATCTAAAAATATTTCAAAAATTTTAGTTATGGCTGATGTAGCCTGGAAACCAAACGATAATGAAATGAAAAATGATTTATTTAATGACTATGATTGGAAAAAATGGGAAAACTAATTTTTATTTATGTTTACTAAAAATTTTGATAGTATTTTTGATGAATTTCCTTGAAAAGAAAAATATTCATCCACAAAATTTTCTCCATTACTGATCAAGTTTTCTCTAAACTGTTTATTACATAAAAAATCATTCAGTTTTGTTTCTAATTCTATTTTATTGGAAACTATGGCTACTGCATCTTTTTTAATTATTTCCTCTTGTTCAAAATTTTGTTTTTCTGGTAAAATTACCATGGTTGGTTTTTTAAGAATTAACCCATCTACAAGTATGGTAGAATAATTTAACGAAATTAATGAATCACATGTTTCTAAAATTGGTAAAAGATCTTCATGTTGATAAATTGGTATATTTTGATCAATTTTATTTATAATTGGTGCTATGTTAAAATATTCACTGGAATGTAATTTTATGATTGGTTTTTTATTTGTATTTAATTTTATAAATTTTAAAATATTTTTAATATAATATTCTAGATTTTGATATGCTTGTGTTTCATTTCCATTAAAATTTACATGAAATAAATTATTTGATGCAATAAGTATTGTTAAGTTATTTGTTGTTTCATTTCTTCTTTTAAAAAATCTATCATGACGTGGACTTCCAATAATTTTTACATCTGTTGATGATACATTGTGATCCGATAGATATGATTCCATTGTTTTACCCCATACTAACATTTTTGTATTATTTGATGGTAATACTGGCATTAATGGTAGATATTTTTCTAATGATGAATTTAGTGTCATTATTCCATGTTGCAAAGAAAAAATAGGAATATCTTTTTTATTAGCCATGTGAACTAACTCTTTTTCTTCCATAGCTACATGTGCCCAATCTAAAATCACTGAAATTGTAATTTTATCAAATAATTCTTTCAACAGATTGAATCTTTCTATACTTTCAGTTAATCTTTTTTTGATAATTTGAGAAAAATCTTCTTTTATAATTTCCCAAAAACTTTCATTATTTAATAAAAATATTTTTTCCATCACATCATCTTTTTTCCAAAGATCATCTAACTTCTTTTCTAATATTTCTTTTTCTTTATTTATTTTTATTTTAATATTTTTATTTTTAAAGTCTTCTAAAGATAATATTTTGCACTTTGAATTTTTTATTATATTTAGACTTTCAAAATTCCAAATTGCTGGTTTTCTTTGATTGAGAATAATAATATTTTTTGAATTCGAAGAAAGTGTTTTAATCAGATCCTTATAATTAATTGTATGAAAATCAAATATTATAATTGATTTTTTATCTTTAATCAATTTTATATCTGCATTAGTGTTCCATATTAAATTTGAAATATTATCTACTGTTTTTTTTAATCGGAAATAATTTTTTCTTGACAGTTTAATTTTTCTACTTGTAAATCCAAGATTTAATGGAATTTCAATTTTATCAAAAAATAAATTTGATGATGTATTATTTTTTAATAAAACTAAATCTATATCATAATTTTTGCATATGGATTTAATATAATTATTTAGTGAATAAGATATTATTTTTTTTGGATTTTCTTTTTCTATTATTTTCCTAATTCCCATTATTCGTTTTAAGTGCTTAAAAAAATAACTTGGCATTTCTAATTCTAAAAGTGTTCCCAAATTCAATTCATTGTATTTTAGAATTCTTTCAATTGTTTTATCTTTATACCAATTAGTTCCTAAGTTTAAAGCAAGATCATCAATTTGTTTTTTATCTTTTTCATTAAAATAATCTTCAACAAAATTATGAGTAATTTTTTTTTCAGATAATGATTTATGCGAATGAAAATCTAAAGTAATGATAATTGAATTTTTAAGTAATTCTAATTTTAAAATATTATAATCTATTTTACCTTCAACTAATACTAGAGTTTTTATCATATTATCACATTCTTTATTTAATTTTATAGCCAAATATTTTTTCTGCAATTTCATTAAATTTTATTGCATCATTAACAGTTGTCATTCCAATTTTTTTACTTAATTTGTAATTTAACATGGCTGCAATTTCTTCTGCAATCCCTACTTTAACATTTGAAAATGCTGGCTGCAAATGCACTTCTTTCCATTCAATAGAATCTTTTTTTGAGACAAATAATTTTTCTAAAGGTATTAATCTGTATATGTTACTCTTAGTAACCACTTCAATTCCCCATCTTCCACCACCACCCCAATTTGCATGATATGAAAATGGTATTTTTTTTTGAGAAATTCCACTTCCAACAAAAATAGATCCTGTAGGGTGCCACTCAAGCTTTCCACTTTGAAAACTATTCATTTCTTTTGGCATTCCTATTAATTCTAAAGCCATTGAAATTACATGTAATGAATTACTAATTCCCCATCGTCTACAAATTTCATTATCTAATTTTTCTACTCCAATTGTATGTAACCATTCTGTAAAATCAAATTTACATGATGTAATTCCACCATCATTATCTGATAATAATTTTAATTTATGAAAACTAGGATAAAAAAATCTATTATATGCTATTCTTACTTTTTGTTTTTTAATTAATTGTTCAAGTTCTATTAAATCATTTTTAAAAATAGATCCTGGTTTTTCAATTAAAATTCTATCATATCCATTTTCTATCACTTTTTTTGTTGCGTTCATTAATTCTTGTATCGGTGTTGTAATGATTACTAGATCTTTTTTCTTGATTTTTGATAAATTTTTTTCATAACCTCCTGCAATAATTTTAAAATTAGAAAATTCTTTAAATTTTTCTAAATTTTTTTTAGATTTACCTAAAATTGTAACATCACTTATTTTTAATTTAGATAATGCAATTGCATACTCTCTGGCAATATACCCTGCACCAATTATCAGAACTGATTTTTTACTAAAATCTAACAAATTTATTTTTGATAGATCTTCATATGCTTGTTTAATCATCTATGTAATAGGACATAGTTTTACATCCTTATTTAATGTCTTTTTCAAGTGTTTGTTAAAAATACGGAATAATTCATTATGTAAATACGATGAATCCTTGAGTGTTGGTAGTAAACAATCTTCTTTTAAAAAAATATCTTGAATAATTTTTGTGGTTAATTCACTAGTATGTTCAAATTTACCCTTAATTTTCTCTTTTCCTTTTTTATCAATAAAATAACTTTTCTCTTCAAGTTCATTAATAATTGCAAAACGATCTTCAGCATAAATTTTAACTAAAAATGATTCTTTCTTTGCAGGAAAGAATGTCAATGAGACAAATGAATTTTTACTAAAACCAATTATGGTTCCAAGAAATTCTTTAAAATTTTCTCCTCTTTTATTTTTTAATATGCTATTTTCCAGAAATTCTCCATTCAGTTTAATTTTATAATCTTTAACAAACCAAGAGAATACATCAAGAAAATGAATGGCATTTGTTCCTAAATCTGAATTACTTGCAAATACTGATAAATGAATATATCTTGAATCTCTAAATTTTTCTTTAATATTTTGATAATACTTAAAATATCTACGATTTGTATTGACCCAACCTTTTGCATTAAATTTTTTAAAAAGAAATAATAACTTTTTATATTCATCTGAAGATTGACAAACCATTTTTTCCACGATAAATTTTTTATGGCCTAATTGAAGAAGTTCTTGAATTAAACTAACCCTTCCTTTAGAATTTGTTGCAATAATTATTAAATCACTTTCATTTTTTATTGTTGATACTGATTTATGCCAAAAAAATTCTTTTCTAGATTTATTGTATTTAATTTCATTTAATCTTGATTTTGCCAATTTTTGTGCTTCCACATTTGGTTCAACTATTTGAATTGATGTTTCATCGTTTGTTTTTACAATTGCCTGTAAATGTCTACTTCCAATATTTCCACATCCTATTAAAATTATTTTTTTATTTTTTTCCATTAATATAGTCTATCCATTATTAGTACTATTTTTAGATTATTAGAAAAAAATGACAATTTTCAGTGAACTTTATTTTTTTCAATTAAATGTTGATTTATTTTTTTTACGTCTTTTCTTTTTATTAAAAATTCAAGAATCTCATCCATTAAAAAAATTTTGTCTTTCTTATACAAATTTTCATATATTTTTTTAATAAATTCAAAGTCTTCTGGATAATCCACAGTCCATCTCTCTTTTTTAAATAGATTTTCTCCATTTGGCATTATAATACTTCCAATTTTAAAAATTGATGGATTTTTCCACATATACGTAGTTGTGTGCTCTCTCTCATCATTTTTTTTTGCTTCTTTCCAAGTTTTTTCAAGTGCTGACATTGAAAATATTTCTACATCCAAACCATCAGGATATGTTGTAGGATGTACATTACTCACATAATCAAATTTATTTTTATTTTCTAAAAAATATTTAATCACTTTATCTACAATTTCAGGATCAATTAAAGGACAATCTGAAGTAATTTTGCAAACAAATTTTGCATTACGATTCTTTGCTGCTTGATAATGTCTATCCAAACAATCTTGCTCATTACCTCTAAAAACTTGATATCCATAATTTTTAGTAAATTCAAAAATTGGATCATCATTTTTGTTATTTGTAGTGGAAATAATTATTTCATCTATTAATTTACATTTAGATAGTCTTTCTAACATTAATTGTAACATCTGTTTCCCACAAATTTTTTTTAAAACTTTACCTGGTAATCTTGAAGAACCCATACGTGCTTGAATTGAAATAATAATTTTATTTTTTTCACTCATATCTGAATTATCTAAACATCATATTTAATTCTAAAATAGATTCTCACTAAATTGTTTTTAATCGATTTAATTATTTTTTAGAATATACGTATAGACCTACTGCTCCACTATGTGGGAGAGAATTATCTAATTTTAGGGCATTGTTTTTCAACCATTCGATTAAAGATAAAATATTTTTATTATTTTTAGGAAGCCCTGCATCTGATAATACGTTTGGAATCCTTCTCTTAAAATCATTTATTAGAACATCCCCGTGTGCCCATGATTTTTCTATTGTTTTCCACTTTAATTTCATTCCTAATCTTTTAGCCCATTTTTCATGATCAATTGGTGTAAGATAATGTAAATCTGCTAATGTTATTGGAGCATTAAATAAATGCCATAATGTCATTAGTATGTAGCCTCTAGGATTTGTCCAATTTGGTGTAGTAACGATAATTTTCCCATTTGTTTTCAAATGAGTTTTTAATTTTTTTAATATTTTAAAAGGTTCATCCATATGCTCTAATGTTCCAATTGAAACAATGATGTCAAATTTTTCTTTTACATTTTTTACATCAATATTTTCAAATTTTATATTTTTATGCTTACGTGTTTTTTTAGCAATATTGATAGCTTCTTCTGCAAAATCTATCCCTAAGACATACGCTCCTTTTTTTGCAGCTTTAAGAGCAAAATTTCCAGTTCCACATCCAACATCTAATACCTTCTTTGATTTCCAATTAATTTCTTTGAGAATCTCTTCTGCTTCAGATGAAGGTGTATGTTTAGTAACGAAGTGTGTATAGTGTTTTTTTTCACCTTTTAGATAGACTTTTTGATAAAAATCTTGTAAGTCTTTATTTTCTCGCATTCTTTTTTGGTTTTTTATTCTGTTAATTTAATCTTATTACTTTTTATGATTTTTTAGTAGGTTTTATCTTCATAGTCCAAATCTTTTTAGGCATTTCTCCTTCTAACAATTCTTTATAATTTTCATTTTTTGTTTTCAAATTAATTATACTACAAACTTCATCTAACGTATCTAATGTTTTTTCTATGTCTTTATTTGAATGTGAATATGATAAATATACTGCACCTAGTGGAGACATAAAAATCCCTTTTTTTACCATTTCTTGCAATAACACTGATTTTAATTCTAATGATATCTTTCCATTTTTATCATAACATACTTGTTCCATCCTAATTGGATATCCGTTCATTTTTGCGTCAATATTATTTTTTTCAACTACCTTGTTCCATCCTTCAAATAATTTTTTTCCTACTTTCCAACAATGAGAAATTGTATCTTTCTGCTTCATTTCATTAATTACTGCAATTGTACCTGCAATTGATAATATTTCACTATTATTACTAGATGATACCCATAATTCATCAAATTTTTTCATAAATTCTTGTGGACCTGTAATTGCAGACAGTGGTAATCCATTTGACATTCCTTTTCCAAAACAAACCAAATCACCTTTAATATCAAAAAATTTTTGTGCTCCTCCTAAATCAAATCTAAACCCTGTAACTATTTCATCTAAAATTAATAATGCATTATTTTTATCAGCAATTTTTCTTACCTTTTTTAAAAAATCATTTTGTGGTTTTTCAAAGTGTGTTGGTTCTAATACTATTGCTGCAATTTCATTTTCATTTTCTAAAAATATTTGTTCTAATCCTTCTATATCATTATAATCGAAAATTTTTATTAAATCTGCATTAAATTTTGGAACACCTTCATCTCTACTAACCATTGCAGCTTGCCAATCATGCCAAACACCGCCGCTACCACAATATGCAATTTTTTCATTATGTGTTATTGCACGTGCTGCTCTTATTGCTCCTGTAACTGCATTCGATCCAGATTTTTCAAATTTTATCATTTCTGCATGTGGAATTGTTTTAGATAATAATTCACTTAATTCTACTTCTTCTGGAGATGGCAAAGAAAATAAAATTCCTTTTTGTAATTGTTTAATTATTGCATCATTTATTTTAGAATAATTATATCCAAGAGTAATTGGTCCAAGACCACACAAATAATCTAAATATTCATTACCATCTACATCAAAAAATTTAGATCCGTTTGCACTTTGAGCATAAATCGGATACACTCCTTTTACAAAACTCCCTGCTGCTCTACTGAATGTTCCTGTTTGATGAGGAATAACTTCATCAGCTCGTTCTCTTAGATTATTAGATTTTTCGAGTTTTTTTAGCATTACAATGTTTATTTTTTCAGAATTAATAACTTAATCTTAGTAATGTTTGTGCCTACCGTTGATTTTTATGTATTTAATTAGAAATTCAACAGAAGAATATAATAAAATCATACCATGAGATTGAATAATTGAAACAAATTATTATTACTGGTTCTGAGGGATATCTAGGTTCAAGTTTATGTAAATTTTTTAAAAAAAAATATAAAATATTGAAACTTGATATAAAATTAGGACATGATTTAACTGATGAAAAATTTGTTAAAAAATGGTTCAAAGATAATAAATCTAGTTATTTGATTAATTGTTTTGCTCTTAATGATCACGTAAATTCTAAACGAAAAAATAATACCTTATTTGAATTTCCATTATCTTCTTTTTCAAATTATTTGAATGTAAACTTAACATCTTTATTTTCTGTTTGCCGAGAATTTGCAAGAAATAATAAACAAGGTTCAATTGTAAATTTTTCATCTTATTTGGGATTGGTTTCACCTAGACCTGATATTTATGGTGATTCTCATAAAGATATTGGATACACTATTTCAAAATTTGGAGTTATCGGCATGACAAAATATCTTGCAGTACACTTAGCTCCTAAAATTAGAGTTAATTGTATTTCACCTGGAGGTATACATCAAAATCAAAGTAAGGAATTTATTAAAAAATATTCGAAATTAACTCCAATGGGTAGAATGATGAAAAAAGAGGAACTAAATGGTTTAGTTGATTATTTATGTAGTGAGAAATCCAGTTATGCCACAGGAGAAAATTTTGTTATGGATGGGGGATATGTTTCTTGGTAATTATTTTGAAGTCTAGGATTAATAATTAACATGAGATGGATTATTGGATAAATATTATGAACTATGATGAAAAAAACACTATTAATATTTCTGAAACGTTAATTGGAAAAGATTACCCTTGTTATGTTATTGGAGAAATTGGAATAAATCATAACGGTGATATTGATATTGCTAAAAAATTAATTGATTTGGCTATAACTGCTGGAGCCAATGCGGTAAAATTTCAAAAAAGAAATTTAGACTCTCTTTATAGATTAGAGGTTTTAGAAAACCCCAATATCGAAAGCCAGGGGTTAGAAATACTTCTAGATGTTTTAAAGAAAGTTGAACTTAGTGATTCTGATTATCATGAAATTATAAAATATTGTAATGAAAAAAATATTACTTTTTTATGTACTGCTTGGGATGCAAAAAGCGTAGATTTTTTAGAATCTATTCATATACCTGCATACAAAATTGCTTCAGCTGATTTAACTAATTTTCCATTAATAGAATATATTTCAAGAACCAAAAAACCTATTCTAATTTCTACTGGAATGTCAACTATGGACGAGATTGAAAAAACAGTAAACTTTCTTAAAGAAAGAGATGTTAATTTTTTACTATTACATTCTAACAGTACTTACCCTGCACCTGTTGATACCCTTAATCTATCTCTTATTCCTCATCTTAAATCAAAATTTCAGTTACCTATTGGATATAGTGGACATGAACAAGGAATTATTCCATCTGTTACTGCTGCAGTTTTAGGCGCTGTTCTTATCGAACGTCATATAACTTTAGATAAAACAATGGATGGCATTGATCAATCTTCTTCTTTAGAACTTTTAGAATTTTCTCAATTAATTAAATTTATTCGAGAAGCTGAAAATTCTATAGGTAAACCCATAAAAAAAATGACTAGAGGAGAAATTTTACAAAAAGAAGTTCTTGGTAAAAGTTTGGTTAGCCAATGTGATATTGAGACAGGCGAAATTTTTAGTGAAAATAATCTCGAAGTTAGAGGACCTGCTAAAGGCTTGTCCCCTCAATTTTTTTATGAAATTCAAGGTAAAAAATCAAAACGAAGCATAAAAAAAGGCTCATATCTTCAAAGTGATGATTTATGATATTAGGAATGAAAGTCAGAAAACATGATTTAGATGATTTATTAAAATTTAATCCAAAAATTTTAGAATTTCATTTTTCAGATAGTGATTTAGAATTACAATTAGAATCTAATTTTGATATGAAATTAATGGTACATTGCTATGAATATTATGATAAAAAACTTTTAGATATTGCAAGCTTTGGTGAAACAAATCAAATTCATTCACAAGAAACAACTATTGAATTAATTCAGAAAGCTATTGATAAAACAATTTTATTAAATGAACACTTTACTGGTACTCCTTCATTAATTGTACATCCTGGAGGATATTCATTAAATGAGTTAAATTCTGAAGATGTTGAAATTATGAAAGGAAAAATGCTAGACGGTGTAAAAAAATTAGATACAAAAAATATTAATTTTTTGATGGAAAATATGCCTCCTTATGCCTGGTTTTTTGGAGGTAGATGGAATTCTAATGTTTTTCTTAATACAAATGATATGATAAATTACTGTAATGAAACTGGATTTAAGGTCTGCTACGATTTATGTCATTCTCAACTTTATTGTAATAAAATGAATATTAATTTAGTTGATGAACTAACTACCATTCAAAAATACGTGGATCATTTTCATTTATCTGATGCAGAAGGAGTTGATGGTGAAGGGTTACAATTCGGTGAAGGAACTATGAATTATGATAAGATAATCCCAATACTAAATAATTTTACTGAAAAAAGCTTTGCTATTGAAGTTTGGAGGGGACATGAACAAGGTGGAAAAGGATTCGAAAAATTTTTACATGCCATAAAGCAACAGGGATTGATAGTAAATTGACTAAAGCATTGATACTGGGAGTTACAGGACAAGATGGTACTTATCTTTCACAATTTCTTCTCAAAAAAAATTATGATGTTTTTGGCACTTTTAGGCGTACAAGTCATAAATGCTTTGAACGATTAGAAGAAATCAACATTTTTGATCAGGTTCACACAATAAAAGCAGATTTAGCGGATCAGGGTTCAATTCAAAATGCTATCAAACAAACCAATCCTGATGAAATATACAATTTAGCTGCACAATCTTTTGTTGGTACTTCTTTTGAACAACCTATTTTAACATCTGATATTACTGGCTTAGGGACTCTTAGAATACTTGAAGCAATAAAACAAATCAAACCTGATGTAAAATTTTATCAGGCATCATCTAGTGAAATGTTTGGTGATTATTCTGAAATTAAAAATGAAAATTCCCCATTTCTTCCAAGGAGCCCTTATGGTGTTGCTAAAGTTTTTGCTCACAACATGACAAATCATTATAGAGAAGCATATGGTTTGTTTGCTAGCTGTGGAATATTATTTAATCATGAATCACCTTTACGTGGCTTGGAATTTGTTACTAGGAGAATAAGTTATGAACTTGCTCAAATAAAACATAAGAAGAAAAATAAACTCTATTTAGGAAATTTAAAAGCTAAACGAGATTGGGGATTTGCTGGAGATTATGTGGAAGCAATGTGGTTAATGATGCAACAAAATCATCCTGATGATTATGTGATAGCAACTGGAGAATCTCACTCCGTAGAAGAATTTCTTTCTATAGCTACCGAAATTGCTGGTTTAGGTGATTGGCATGACTTTGTTGAAATTGACAAGGCGTTTCTTAGACCCACCGATATTGAGGATTTAGTGGGTGATCCATCAAAAGCACAAAAAGAATTGGGATGGAAGCCTAAAGTCAGTTTTAAAGATTTAGTAAAAATGATGGTAGAACATGATCTTGACTATTTTAGACATTCTGTATAATTCTATTTAAAATAAAAATTTAATTTTTTAATATTTTTGTAAATGCTTCTTTTAATATTTGAAGCCATCCATATAATAATAGTAATACAAACCAGTCTAAATTTTTTACAACGAATTTTTTTCCTACATTATTTACACACCAGATAAATAAAATTTTTCCAGGAAAAATTAATTCTGTAAATGAAATGATTTTTTTCTTGTAAGATCCAAAATAAGTAACTCCTGAATGAACTCCACTAACAAATCTGTATAATAATATTTCATCTATAACGTGCAAGTCTCCATCTTTTAATATATTTAAAATTAATAATAAATCCCAACCTGTTTGGTCTGCAGAAACCATTCTATTTTGTAGTTTTTCTGTTCTAAATAATCCATAAACAAATGATGCTTGATCAAATCTTAGATATGTTGATACTTTTTTCTCATAAATTCCAGAAACTGGGCGTACATGAATATATTTTTCATGTTGATCATTACTTCCACGTTTCATTTTATTTTTAATTTTAAAAACTATATTTTTTTTAATATGAAAATCTTTAATTCCAAAAAATTTTACTATTCCTATACTGCCTACAACCTTATGATTTCCTTCTAATATGATTATATTTTTTTCTAAAAAAGTTGATTCCCAATAATCATCATATGCAAGCCATACAAAATATTTTGATTTAGATTTTGATAAAACAAAACGAAAATTAAAATCAGGACCTAAATTTTTTTTATGTTTAACATAAGTTATTCTTTCATCTTTTTTTTCATATTCTTTACATATCATTTCTGTTTGGTCTGTAGATCCGTTATCTGATATTATACAATTAAAATTAGAAAATGTTTGTGCTAACATAGAGTCGATAGCTTTTCTAATGTATTTTTCACCATTAAAAACTGGAATACCTACAGTAACTAGTGGATTATTACTTTTATCCATAATTGTTTTAACATATTTTTAATAATAAATGTATTTTAGAGAATAAATTTATTTTGAAAATTAATTTTTACATACTTTTTAAGTTTTAATGTAAGTTGAAATTACTTGCTACATGAAGTCTAAATTGCTTGTACTTGGTGGAAGTGGATTAGTTGGTAGTAGTTTTATTAATAGTAGTAAAAATGATTATGATGTAATTTTTTCATATAATAATAATAAAATTAAAATCCCAAATACTCAATCATTTCAAATTAACTTATTGAATGATGACAAAATTGAAAAAATAATTGAAAATTATAATCCTAATATTGTTCTTCATACAATTGCTAATTCTAATTTAGATCTTTGTGAAACAGATCACGATATTACTGATAGATTACATATTGACGTAACACAAAAAATTGTAAATGCATGTACATCTATAAATTCTAAATTAATATTTTTATCTACAGATGCTGTTTTTGAAGGTCAATTAAATAAAAAATACTGTGAAACTGATACTCCTAACCCCATAAATTATTATGGAAAAACAAAATTAAAAGCAGAAAAAATTGTTTTAAATGGATCCATAAATAATGTTGTATTAAGAACATCTGTAATTTATGGTTGGCATGAAAAATCTAGATTTACAAATTGGATTTTAGATTATTTAAAAGATAATAAATCTGTAGATCCGTTTTCAGATCAATTTAACACTCCCACATTAATTGATGATTTAGTACAAGTAATTTTACAAATTATTGATAAAGATATTTCTGGATTATATCATGCAACTGGTAAAACATGTTTGAATAGATATCAATTTGCAACATTACTTGCTAAGATATTTTCTTATGATCAAACATTAATTCATTCTGTCACAAAATTTGAAAAAAAACAAAATGCTCCTAGACCTATTAGTACCTGTTTAGATTCAACAAAATTAGAAAATCTTTTAAATTTCTCATTTTCAGATATTAATTCTGGAATAGATCATATTTTTAATAAATCTAAAATTAATTAAGATCTATTATGGGTTTTGATTAATTCTTCTTTGATTATTTTTCTAAAAAATAATTTTTCACATTATATTTTTTAATTTTTATGATTCATTTTCGTTAAAATCTGGATAATTTTTGTCTTTTTCTGATAAAATTGATATTTCATTAGGCCATTTTATGGAAAATTTTGGATCATTCCATCTAATTCCATTACTATGCTCTAATGAATAATATTGACTAATTTGGTAGACAATCTCTGTATTGCCCTCTAATGTTAGAAAACCATGTGCCATTCCTTTTGGGATGTAAATCATACGTAAGTTTTTTTCTGATAATTCAACACCTATCCATTTTTTAAAAGTTTTAGAATTTTTTCTAATGTCAATTATTACATCAAATATTTTTCCTTTACTGCATCTAACTAATTTTTCTTCTTCATATGGATTAGTTTGATAATGCATTCCTCTTAATGTATATTTTTTATTGTTAAAAGAAATACTAGATTGTACAAAATTACAATTTAAGTTATTTTTTTCCAAAATTTTATTATCTAAAATTCTAGCAAAATGACCTCTTTCGTCTATTTTTCTCTCAATTTCAATAATATAACAACCCTCAAAATCTGTTTTTATAAATTTCATTGATATATTTTCACCTCTGGAATTGGAATAACAAATTTACCTCCCCATTTACGTATATCTTTCATTTGAACCATGATTTCTTTTTTTAAATTCCATGGTAAAATTAGTATATAATCCGGTTTAGTTTTAAAAATCTCATTTGGATTTTTTATTAAAATATGGCTTCCTGGCAAATACATTTCTTGTTTATGGGGACTAATATCTACTGTATAGTCTATTAATTCAAAATTAATTTCACAAAAATTTAATAATGTATTTCCTTTTGCAGGTGCTCCATATCCTACAACCGTTTTCTTGTCTTCTTTTGCTTTATATAGAAAATTTAATAATTCTTTTTTAATTGAATTAACTTCTTGGGAAAAATTTGTATATGTAGAAATTTTTTTCAAACCAAAAGTTTTTTCTTTTTCCAACATTTTTTTAACAGATATTCTTTCTTTCTGAAAATTGTTATCTTTATGTTTAACAAAAATTCTTAATGAACCACCATGTGTATTTAATTTTTCAACATCAAATATTTTTAATTCATGCATCTCAAATAATTTTTTTAATGTAATTAATGAAAAATAGGAGAAATGTTCATGATAAATTGTGTCAAATTGATTTTTATCAATTAATTGTAATATGTGAGGAACTTCTAAAGTAATTACTCCTTCGTACTTGAGAAGAATTTTTAATCCTTCTACAAAATCATTTAGTTTTGGTACGTGTGCTAACACATTGTTTCCTAAAAGTAAATCTGGCTGTTTTCCAGATTTAACCAACTCTTTAGCTAATTTTGTACCAAAAAATTTTGTTATGGTGGGAATTTTTTTCTTTTGAGCAATTTTAACAACATTTTTAGCTGGTTCTATTCCTAATACTGGAATTTTATATTTTTTAAAATATTGTAACAAATAGCCATCGTTACTAGCAATTTCTATGACTAAGTGTTCTGAATTTAGATTAAATTTCTTTGTCATTTTATTAACATATTCTTCTGCATGTTTTAACCACGTTTTAGAATACGATGAAAAATATGCATATTCTGTAAAAATTTTTTTTGGAGTTTCAAATTCTTCTAATTGAACCAACATACATTTTGTACAAATTAATGCATGTAAAGGAATTTTTTTTTCATTTTTGATCATATTTTTTTTTAAATATGAATTTGAAAGAGGTGTATGTCCTAAATCTACAAATGTTTTCCCAGTTTTCCACCCACAAATTCTACAATTAACTGTCTTCATTTTTATCATAACTTTTGAAATTCTATAATCTGTTCTTCTGTTACTTCTCTCATATTTTTACCATCAAAATATTTTGTATACCATTCAATTGTCATTTTTAATGCTGTTTCTGTATTTATTTTTGAATTCCAGCCTAGTCTAGATTTAGCTTTTTGACAATTTAAAATTAAATTATTTGCTTCATGCAATTCATTATTACCTACTACCCAATTTATTTTATTTTTCCAAAGTTCATTAAATTCTTCAATAATCCATGAAACTGGTTTTACTTCGTTCTTTTCAGGTCCAAAATTCCATCCTTCGGAATGCTTTTTTTGATCATCCCATAATTTTTCAGCTAGACTAATGTATCCATTTAGTGGATCCAATACATGTTGCCATGGTCTTAGTGCATTTGGATTTCGAATTTTTACATTTTCCTTGTTTTTTATTGCACGAATAATATCTGGAATTAATCTATTTTCTGCCCAATCCCCTCCTCCTATCACATTTCCTGCTCTAACTGATGCTAATCCAATATTATTTTCATGATCAGAACTAAAAAATGATTTTCTAAATGATTTTGTAATTAATTCTGCACAACCTTTACTACTACTATAAGGATCATGACCTCCCATAGGATCTTCCTCACTATATCCTTCTAATGATTCATTATTTTCGTAACATTTGTCACTTGTTATGTTTATTACAATTTTAGCCTTTTTTGTTTCCTTTACTGCATAAAGCAAATTTACTGTTCCCATTACATTTGTGGAAAAAGTTTCAATTGGATTTGAATATGATTTAATTACAAGTGATTGAGCTGCCATATGAAAAATAATTTCTGGTTCACATTTACTGATTGTTTCTTTTAACAATTCATAGTTTTGAATATCTCCAACTACTGATTTGATATCCTTTTCAATATTTGCTGTTTCAAACAAACTAGGATTTGTTGGTACTGATTTTGAAAAACCAGTTATGTCTGCTCCTAATTTCTTTAACCATATTGTTAACCAACTTCCTTTAAAACCCGTATGACCTGTGATTAGAATTTTTTTATTTTTCCAAAAACTTTCATTCATTCCTAGATTTTCCAAGATCCATTATTTTCTTTCCAAATATTTTCTAAATAATTTTTATCCCATAATGTATCTACAGGTTGCCAAAAACCAGTATGTTTATATGCTGATAATTGTTTGTTTTTTGCTAATTCCTCTAGTGGTTCTCTTTCCCAAATAGTAGATTCATCTTTAAGATATTTAAAAACTGAATGTTCCAAAACAAAATACCCTCCATTTATCCATCCTTCATCACCAATTGGTTTTTCTTCAAAATGATTTACAGTATTTTTTTTTAAATTCATACGACCAAATTTTCCTGGTGGTTGAACTGCAGTAACTGTTGCAATGGTACCTGTATCTTTATGAAGTTTTAATGATTCTGCAATATTGACATTACTTATTCCATCACCATAAGTGAAACAAAATGTTTCATTATCTAGATATGATTCAACTTTTTTTAATCGCCCCCCTGTCATTGTATCTAATCCAGTGTCCACTAGTGTTACTTTCCAAGGTTCTGCAAATTTTCTATGAACTTCCATTTTATTATTTTTTATATCAAATGTTACATCTGATCTATGAAGAAAATAGTTTGCAAAATATTCTTTAATAATATATCCTTTGTAGCCACAACATATTACAAAATCATTAATTCCATAATTTGAATACTGTTTCATAATATGCCATAAAATTGGCATTCCACCAATCTCTATCATTGGTTTAGGTTTAACGTGAGTTTCTTCACTGATTCTTGTACCGTAACCACCAGCTAAAATTACTGCTTTCATTTTATTATGTAACATCTCCTCAAACTTTAGTATTAAGCTCTTCTACTTTGTTAAGTTATATACTAATTTTAAAATTCTAGTAATTATGAATAAAAAATTTGAAGAATTTTGTGTTAATTTCTATTTAGAACATCCAAAATTAAGAGGTTTAATGAATAAACTCAGAAATACTTTTTCTCCAATAAAACCTTCTTTCTCTGGATGGGGTATGCAAATAAATCATGATCCGCCATGGATACATGATGTCAATTCTAGTTTTAATCAAACAAGTAATGATCTTAAAAAAAATTTTCAATTTGGTGCTATTTATTCAACTGGAATTGATATGCATAATGTTGATACTTTACTATGGAGGCACTGGATTGTTTCATATGCTACAAAACATGCGATGACCTTTTGTTTAACCGACGAATATAATTTTGTTGAATGTGGAGTTGGTGATGGTATGTCTTCCTTCTATACTTTAAGGGAAATCAATCTAGATTCTAAAATTAGTAACATATCTAAGTTACATCTTTACGATTCTTGGGGACCTATGCAAAAAGATGGATTGTTACAAAGTGAATCTTCTAGTTTAGGTAGATATTCTGAATTAGAATTAGATGTTACTAAAAAAAATCTTAAAGAATTTGAAAATATGACTATTTACCATAAAGGTTACATTCCAGAGATATTTCATAATGTGCCTGAATCCCCATCTTCAATAGTTTATTTACATATCGATCTAAATTCCACTCCTCCTACCATTGATACATTGGAATATTTTTTTCCAAAATTAATTTCTGGTGGAGTAATTTTATTTGATGATTATGGGTGGAAAAACCATAAAGACACAAAAGATACTGTAGATGAATTTTTTAAAAATAAGCCTGGAATTTTGTTACATTTACCTACAGCTCAGGCAATATTTTTTAAAAATTAGAATTTTTTTATCCTAAAATACAGGAAAGAGAAATAATAATTTTTGATGATTATGGTGGTAAAAATTATAGTACCGTGATAAATTAAGTTGATAATTTTTTTATTAACTAAATCTGGAATTTTATCAGAAATTTTAACTGGAAGAGATATATTTTTTATATAATTTTAATAAATTATTTCTTAAATTTTTAATTTATATTATTTTTAATTTTATCAATTGACTTTACAGGTGATGGATCTCCTTTTGATAATACAGAAAAATATAGAGTTGTATAATCTAAGAAATAACTTAAATTAATTATTTTTGTTAAAATACTACCTTCAATTGAATTTACTTCATAAAAATTTATGTTATTTTCTTTAAAATATTCTTTTAATACTTTCCATCTTTCTTTTGTTTTAACATAATCATCTACACCTTGTATTAAAATTGGCTTAACATTACTTTCTATCTCCCATGAAACAATTCCATTATGACAAGCTTCTATAACATCTTCAGCAATTGCATGAATTTTACAATTCTCTTGAAGTGAATTTTTAAATCTTATTGCAACTGGTTGTAAACCATGAGGATAGTAAATCATAGGAATATCTTTAATCCATTTTGCAAGATTAAGAGCTGAATTATTTTCAGTTAAATTTGAAGAATTAATTTTTTTACATGTTTTTTCTAATTCTGTTATAGATTCTAAAATATCTTGATATTTGATATCGAGAAAAGAATGTAATACTTTCAAAATTGTGTATAAATAAGAAGTAAAAGAACTTCTTGGAGAATGATATTGAGGAACCCGTCTATGATCTATTTTATTTTTTGTACAATAATCTAACATTTTTCCACCTGAAGAAAATGCAATGATTTGACTTTTTTTCTTGTAAGCCTCTTTCAATACAGATAAAGTTTCTGTAGTGTTACCTGAAACACTTACAGTAATGACTAATGAATTAGAATTCACTGTTTTAGGTAAAAGATATCCTTTTACAACATTAACATGAATATTTGTTTTTGATAACACAGATGCAAATATGTCTCCTATAGCACCTGATCCGCCCATTCCTGCAAACACAATATGATCTATATTATCAAAATTGATTGGTTTTTGATTAGATTCAAATGATTCACGTGCAATATTGGCCCATTCATCATAAATTTTATACATTTTTTGTGAATCATATTTTTCTAAAGTAGAAATATCCAATACATGTAATTTATTCTTTACAATAAAATATCTATCTACACCTTACACCAATTCATTTTTAAAAACCTCAATTTTTTACATTATATGCAAAATGTAACTGGACTACGAACTGTAGAATGGAAAGATAACAAAGTGATAATGATTGAACAAACAAAGCTTCCAAATGAACTAATTTTTGTAGAATATGATGATTTTAACCAAGTTGCAAATGCCATCAAAACTTTGATAGTAAGAGGTGCTCCTGCAATTGGAGTATCTGGTGCATTTGGATTAGCATTGGCTGTTTTACAAAGTAAAGCAACAATAAAAGATAATTTATTATCTGATTTAGAAGATGCAAGAAAAATTCTATTTGCAACAAGACCAACTGCTGTAAACTTGGGTTGGGGATTAGAAAAAATAATGAATGTAGCAAAAACTGGAGAAACTGTAGAACAAATTAGAGAACTAGTAATTTCTACTGCTAAAAAAATGGCAGATGAAGATATTGAAATCAACAAAGCTATGGGGAAGAACGGTTCAGTTCTTTTTGATAATAATGATACTATTATGACTCACTGTAATGCAGGTGCTTTAGCCACTGTAGCATATGGAACTGCATTGGGTGTAATTAGAGCAACTAGAGAAAGTGGAAAAAATGTTAAAGTTATTGCTACTGAAACAAGACCCATTCAACAAGGTTCTCGTTTAACTGCATTTGAATTAAAACATGATGGATTTGATGTTAGTTTAGTTCCTGATACTGCCGTAGGCTATTCTATGGCAAATGGATTGGTAAACAAAGTTGTAGTTGGTGCCGATAGAATTGTAAAAACTGGTCATGTCTTTAACAAAATTGGAACATATCAAGTTGCAACCATGGCAAAACAACATGGAATTCCATTTTATGTTGCAGCACCATTATCTACAATTGATATGGATACAAAAGCTGATGATGTGATTATTGAAATGAGAGCCGGAAATGAGGTTACAGGAATTGGTGATAAAAAGACTGCACCTGATGATATTAATGTCATTAATCCTGCATTTGATATGACTCCTCCTGAATTAATTGCAGGAATTATTACTGAAAAAGGCGTGGCTACAGCTCCATTTGAAGAATCCATCAAAAAATTATTCCAAGCTAATTAATACAAAGTTTTTATTGTTTTTTAAACTGCCATATAAAATATGAGTACTGTTTCTACACAAGCAATTGAGGATTCACTTAAACAATGCATGGATCCTGAAGTTCCTCTAAACATTGTAGAAATGGGATTAATCTATGGAATTGATGTTAAAGAAAATAATGATGTTGATATTAAAATGACAATGACTACACAAGGATGTCCTTTACATGAGACTTTGGTTGCAGATGCAACAAGATTTGCTAAAAAAGTCCCTGGAGTAAATAATGTCAATATTGAAATCGTATGGGAGCCTGCATGGTCCATGGATAAAATGACTGAAGAAGGAAAACTCAAAATTAAAGAAATGGGTGCTGCTGGATTAAATACTCCTGCACCAATAAATTATGAAACAGCATTACCTCAAGGAGTTGGAAAATTGGTACAACAAGAAGATGGTTCTATGGTATTAGCTAATGAACATGATCAAGGATTTATGGTAAATCAAGCAATTGTTGACTTTTGGAAATCTTGTAATGGTCAACGTAAAGTTACAGATTTGGTAGAAGTATTTGCACAACAAACAGGATTACAAAGAAACCAAGTTGAAAAAGAAGTCATGCAGTTATTACAGCAATTACGTGATGGTGGATTAATTGCAATTGCAGGTCACCCAGATACACCAAATGTTGACTTTAAAAAATAATTTTTAAAAAATATGGTTTGAATTTGCACCATCAAAGTTTATTGTAACTCCTGTTAGGTATTTTACATTATTTTCAATTATACCTTTAACAAAATTTCCAATCTCTTCAGGCTCTCCTAATCTTTTCATAGGTAATGTTTTTTCAAATTTTTTTACATTTTCAATTAACTCTTGAGTTCTATCTGTATTGATGGGACCTGGTGCAATGTTAATACAACTAATATTTCTTTGAGCGTATTCTTTGCTTAACACCTTGAAAACTTCAGAGAATGCCGCACGATACGCTGATGATATTATTAATTTCACATTTGGCTCTTTTATTACATTTGAGCTAATCAAAAAGATATACCCTCCATCATTAACTTTAATTTTTTGTAAAATAGTACAAAACCCTACAAATAATTGATTATGATATTTATTCCAATCTTTTTCAGTAATTGTTGAGAAAGGTTTTGGTTCAGGACCTCCTGTATTTAGAATTAAAATATCTGCGTGATTATGTATTTCTAAAAATTTTTTTACACTATCTAAATTTGATGTATCAATATCACTTTTGGATGCTGCAAAAACATCAATTTCAATTGATCTCAATGAACTTACAATTGCTTTACCAATTCCACGTGAACCTCCTAAAACAATTGCTTTAGTCATACTATTATGAAAAAGCAGTTATAATTAAATTCCTTTATGTCTTAAATTAAAATTATATTTTTAAATTATAAAAATAATAAGTTTTGTAATTTTATTTAACAAAATTACATTTGTCCATGTTGCCATGCTTGATTAAATTTTTTGATGGCTTCTTGATATGCTGTAATTGATTCA
>Ga0209264_1000157_pt1 | contig 62782 bp, 55 predicted proteins | sample SaaInlV_DNA_150m_FD_184687 | JGI IMG/M metagenome (GOLD analysis project Ga0209264, IMG submission 184687) | Marine microbial communities from expanding oxygen minimum zones in the Saanich Inlet - SI075_LV_DNA_150m (SPAdes) (version 2) | ecosystem: Environmental > Aquatic > Marine > Unclassified... | reverse complement strand
ATAGACATGGCCAAAGCCAGCACCGACTGTAAATATTCCTATCGATAAAATTACTCCCAACCAAAGATAATTATTTTTCCGAAAGAACGCCATAAAACCTAGAATTGCACAGCCTAGATTACTTAGACCTACTTCAAATTGAAAGGGCGAGGGCGCCCAACCTATTTTGGCGGCAGTAAAGTTGGGTAGCATTAAGTGAAAGTAACCAGACCAAACAAAGGCAAAGCCAGCGTACAATAGAAATAAAAAGCGCAAGGTATTGGCGTAATGATTCATGCCAACTGGCTTTCTAATTATGCCAAGTATAATTGCCAGGATAGCGGTCCAGGTAAAGGTGTTCTCGAGAAACCATTTTATTATATCGTTCATGCAAGCTCTCCGTAGTATAAAAAAGTATTATCGAATCATTGTCTAGCTGTATTGGTCATATTTTATCCTATTGTGATATTAATAGGCTATCAAACCCTACAGGTTTATTAGACCATTACAGGTGGTTGCTTAGTTACGCTGAGTAACAAACTTATTTTAATTATAGGCGCTCTAAATACTTGAATAGTAAAAATGCATGCCACTTTTAATACAAGGGTTCACGATAAAAGATCAAGATCAATCCTATCTGAAAAAAAGCAAACACAGAAATAAAGCCAGCAATATTTTTTCCTGGCGAATCCAACTTTAATTCCAGCCATCGACCTATCGCCATAATCAACGCAAATAAGCCCATAAAAGTATGCCCTATCTGGATAAGAAACGAACTCTTCGCCTGAAACCCTATATGCGAATGAGTCAATAACATCAAACCGCCGAAAGCGCAGAGTACGGGAAAGATATAAGGTAAATTACTTTCTGGGTCGCTGGTCATTCTGGCACGTAACTCTATTCCCCCTAATAAGAAAACTAACAGGGTTGCGATACGGTGCTGAAATATTTCACCATTTTTCAGCATACTTTCCCAAAACCCCATGGTGCCATTAGGCCAGCTTTCAGCATCGGCGCGCAGTAAAATGAAAATACCCAAGCTAATAAAACCAACCGGCCAATACCGCGTCCAGGTCAATGATTTTTTATAAGATAGCATGGCAAACAGACTCATCACCGTGACAAAGATACCGGCAATATTATGATTGTAATCCGACCAAGCCGCTGCGGCTGCCGAAGGTATCTGGCCAATAATTGCTAAGCGCCCTGCTTCTCCCGCAAGTAATGCTGTATGGCTAGGTGAGCTCGTGCGTGGAATTCGTGGTGTGAAAGAATGCAATACTTCTCCCCAGGTCGCTGTTAACCCTGGAATATCAATAGCCGGTGGCTGAGAGGCCAGGCTAGCCGCAGTGAACAATAAAGTAATTAGAATAAAGGTTTCTGCTTCAATATAATAAGGTACCCGGCTAAATACACCTTGTTTATTAGCTGAATAATATTCTAATACGGCACTGCGATTGAGCCAGGCGAAACCCAATGCAATAGCCAGCAATAAGATTTTAACTAACAAAACATTGCCGTAACCTGTACCAATAAAGCCATTCCAGCTTGTGATATAACTCAGCGCCATAGGAGTACCAGACACTAATATTCCAGCTATCGCAAACATTCCTACCCTGGAAAAACGCTTCAGGATAGCTGGCCAATAGCTATCAGGAATTTGTTTTTGCCGGGTTAGTTGCCAGATACTGACTAACTGAAACACGCCGCCAATCCATGTAGCAGCGGCAACTTGATGCACAGTAGTCAAACTCATTAACAACACACGATCATCAAATCGTCCTGCAGCATGTACTAGCCAGGCACCTGAGATAATCATTAATAGCGCAATTACCACCGCATAAAACCAGTGCTGGCGAGAGTTTGCATTGCTGCGCAAGACATAATAAACGAATACCGCTAATGCCATAGCTAAAAACAAGCGAATAATACCGCCTATAAACTGTGTCGTTGAGGCAAATTCCGGAAAAGGCCAGCGCTCTAAAATAGAGTCCATCAACCATATCTTGAGCAGAATTTTAAGCAATTGAACAATCACCAGGGCAAATGCGCCTTGATAAATTAAGCGAATGGCTCGCTCTGTTAGAATGTTTAGAGCTTGACCTTGCTTATCAGCATTCTGCCAGTCGACATTCCCCCAGGGTTTTACTACAAATAATCCCCAGGTTAAGCCACCAACAGCTAGGGAATAACAAATAAGATCAATCCCGCCAATAATAGAATCTAAAAAATCAGCAATACCTTCCATTCTGATTCCTTATGGCTGAACTGTAAAATGAATAATATCTTCTGTGATATGACCATCTGCAGCAAAAATTTTATAATGCAATGCATACTCGCCAGCATCGAGTGCTGGCATATTGATAAAGACAACGCCAGGCTCTTGTCCAGTTCTCACTTTTAGCGTCTCTTCCACATCCCCAGTTCGCACTAGAAAAACCTGCGATAAACCTAGCTCTATGCTCGAGTTAAAATTCAGCTTAACCTGAACGGGCTTACCCGCATTAACCTCTTCTATCTTTAATGAATAGTCTGTCACCACCGCGTGAGCGTTAACGAGTCCAGAATAGAGACAGAATAATAATATCAATCCACATACTAAACGTTGTCTGTGGCATGTTTTGCGATGCATATAAGGTCCCTGATAAATATAAATGATTAATGTTTCACTCAGCCTAGCCGCCTATAATGGAAAAGGAACTTTTGCTAACTCAATGATATTGATAAAAACAGTGTATTTTATAACTGAATTAATGCTGAATAAAGCAATATACTTATAACCTCCAATTAATTTATTTTTCATACCAAGTGAGTTGCTGTCTTAGGTTTCAAAGTGAGCATTTAATGCTATACGGACGTTTGACGCAGAACTTTTGTTCGTTTTCAGCGCATAGCAAGCTACGCAACTATTGTTACAATGCGGAAAACGGACACAAAGACAAGTCAAAATTCGAAGATTATTAAATCTTTGGTCATTAGTAGTCTTCTTACAACTTTCTAAATTCAACGTAGCTGCGTCTATTTACTATGCTCAGTCAAAATATTTCATCCTCTGTATTTGTTATAGTATTTCATTATTCAGTAAGGAATTACAAATAAGTACCCCCGCCGCCCCCTCTTCAATTAACAAGCAATAACATGTTACATACAGAGGCTATGCACTTATTATATGAATTCAGGCATAGTAAAATAATGCTTTTATGCATTAAGTGTTGGTGGTTACGTAAGTGATGGTTTTAATTGCTCGAACTTATAAGTGACGCGCGGTTATATCAAGGCGCCAACTGTAATCGGTTAATAAATCAGCCTTTAAATGAGTCCTACTTTATTAAACCATGGTAGGTTGGCCATTAAGTTCGACATGGCTCGTTGATCGGTATTAGTTTTCTGTTTGATGGTATTGCATTACTTGTGATAGACGAGAATATTCGAGGCTCCTGATAAAGCAAAATATTTACTCTACGCCATTCAATATTGATAGAATAAGCATTCATTCAACGTTTGTAATATTTTATGACGCAATATATTCCAGTTACGATGTGTCACGATTGTGGTTTATTACAACAAATAAGCCATATGCCCGAAGATGGTGCGGTCCAATGTTGCCGTTGTGATGCGACCTTACGTAAGCGTCAGCGTGTAGAACCAGCTAAGAGTATTGAGCATACTCTGGCACTGGTTATTACAGCGCTGGTTTTATTAATTATTTCGAATGTCTACCCGATTATTCAGGTGGAGACGGAAGGGCATGAAATCGCAGCAACGCTATTTGGCTGCGTAAAATATCTGTTTAGTAATGAGATGGAATTCCTTGCCGGACTGATTTTTTTAACTACCATCGGCGCACCACTTATTCAGTTAACTGGCCTGTTGTATATACTATTGCCAGTTAATTTTAATCGCATGCCACCCTATTATGCACCACAGATATACCACCTGGTTCGTATTATTACCTCATGGAGTATGTTAGAGGTTCTAATGCTGGGTATCCTAGTTTCAGTGGTCAAGTTATCTGCCATGGCAACTGTCGTTCCCAGTATTGCATTGTGGACTTTGGCCTTATTAATGATATTTATAGCGGCTATTTTAAGTGATCTAGATACCGAAATGCTGTGGGAGAAAATCAGCCCCAGAATTCGAGCGGTAGAGCTAGAAAAACTTAAACGAGGCACACAATTAACCAACTGTCATAATTGTCATTTTTTATGTACCGTAAGCCCGGCGCATGAATCTTGTTGCCCGCGCTGTAACGTGACCATACACTTCCGAAAACCCGATAGTTTGAATCGTTGTACGGCGCTACTAATTGCAGCTAGTGTGCTGTATATTCCAGCGAATTTATTACCGGTAATGGTGGTCACTAGTTTTGGAAAAACCGAAGGTGATACCATTATTAACGGCGTTATGTATCTGGCAACAAGCGGGGACCTGCCACTAGCGATTATTCTTTTTATCGCTAGTATCTTTGTGCCTACGATTAAATTAATCATCCTGTCATTATTGTTGATCACAGTACACTTTAAATCCGAGTGGCGTCCAAGGGAACGAACTTATCTTTATCGTCTGACTGAATTTATAGGTCGTTGGTCTATGGTGGATATTTTTGTCGATACATTAATGGCTGCCCTGATTCAAATTCAGGGTCTGATGGTGATAGAAGTAGGTGTGGGCGCAGTTGCTTTTGGCGCCGTAGTGGTTTTAACTATGCTCGCTGCAATGGCGTTTGATCCCCGATTAATCTGGGATAATATGGAGAAAATAAATGAGTGAGCCGAAACAAGGCGAGTCTGTACATGATTTACCGGAAAGCAATATTCAACCTCGAACAAATTTTTCTATCGTCTGGATAGTACCTTTGGTTGCAGTTTTAATTGGTACCTGGATAGGGTATAAATCCTGGTCAGAAATAGGGCCAACGATTAGTATTACCTTTAAAACAGCGGATGGCCTTGAAGCCGGTAAAACTAAAATAAAATACAAAAATGTTGAAATAGGTGTGGTTAAAAGCATCCATCTAAACCATGATACAGAAGATGTCATTGTTGAAGCCGAAATGGTTAAAAACATAAAACCCTTTCTTACCGATAAGACCCATTTCTGGGTGGTCAGGGCGCGAATTAATGCCAGTGGCGTTTCGGGTCTGGATACCTTGCTTTCAGGTGCTTATATCGGCTTAGACCCTAGTAAGGAAGGACAACAATCAAGAAAATTTGAAGGTTTAGAAAGGCCACCAGTGATTACCGGGAGAATACCAGGTAAACATTTTATATTGCATGCTAAAGACCTAGGATCCATTGAAAGGGATGTTGCGGTCTATTATCGAAAATTCAGTGTCGGCAGTGTCGAAAATGTCAAACTCGATGATAATGGTGAGTCAGTCACGGTACGTGTCTTTATCAAGGCACCTTTTGATCAATGGGTTAATAATACGACTAAGTTCTGGAATGCCAGTGGCGTTGATGTTTCATTGGGCGCGGATGGCATCAAAGTTGATAGCGAATCTTTGGTCTCCATCTTAATTGGCGGAATTGCATTTCAATCGAGCGGCCTGAGTACTGAAAACACCGTAGCGGATAATAACAGCGAATTTACACTTTATAAAGACTATGCAGACTCGCAAAAAAAGAATTACAAAATTGGTGATAAATATGTACTTAATTTTACCGAGTCAGTGCGCGGGCTAAAACTAGGAGCACCTGTCTATTTCTTAGGGATACAGATGGGAGAAGTTATCGACATTCACTTATCCTTTGATACAGTCAATCAAACAATTACCGTTCCGGTAACAGTTATTATTGATTATGGCAGGATGGCAATGACGGGAAATTCCCAGTCTGCGACACAGCCCGTTACTACTCATCAAGGTCGCGTCGACTATTTCATAAAGCAAGGGCTTAGAGGGCAATTGCAGACCGGGAATTTGTTAACTGGAAGTTTGTTTGTGGCAATGGATTTTTTTCCTGATGCAGTTCCTTATGTGATGGACTGGAGTACAGAAATTACTGAATTCCCTACGGAACCAGGAACTTTGGGCGAGCTTAAGGTTCATATAAGCAGTATTCTGAAAAAAGTAGATGCTATGATGACACAAGTTAATGAACTGAGTTATAAATTGAATCATAACCTGGAACCTGAGCTGTCTGGTACCTTAAAGCAAGCTGAAAATACACTAGTTACTCTCCAGAATACCTTGAAAAATGATTCACCGCTTCAGCAGGATTTGCAAATGACATTACGCGAATTCACCAAAACAGCACGATCTATCAAGACCCTGACTGATTATCTGGAAATGCACCCAGAATCATTAATTACAGGAAAATAAGGAGACTCATTATGAATAACCGTCGTATTTTATCTTTATCGCTAATTGTAGCTACATTGTTCTTTGCAGGCTGTGGCAGTTCGCCCAATGCCAAGATATATATTCTAGACGCAATGGATAGAGATAGTTCAATGTCAGCAGCGATACAGGAAACTCAAAATATTGTTGTCAAGGTTGGACCTGTTTCTATTAGCGATGTCCTCGATCAGTCACGGATTGTCAGTCGTTCTGGTGATAATAGACTGATTATTGAAGAGTTTCACCGCTGGGGGGGCGATTTTCAGAGTAATGTGCAGCGCGTAATCGGAGAAAATATTTCCATTTTGCTGCCTACTGACCAGGTTACTCTGGGTCAGGAAATAGTCTTACAACCCATTGATTATCAGGTATTGGTATATATACGTGAATTTGATGGTACATTAGGCGGCATGGTGACCTTGAACGCTGACTGGACAGTGGCTAGTAAAGGTAAAGATAAAAGTATCTTTACTAGAAAATCAGTGTTTCAGGAAAAGGTTGATGGAGCAGGGTATGATGCCTATGTTGCAGCGCAAAGCCAGTTATTGGGAAAATTGAGCCAGGAAATCACTGCTGAAATAAAAAAACAGTTAATTAAATAGGCTCTATGTGAATCGTAGTGGGTAACACGATAATACAAAGATGAATAGTGTCACTGTATTTAGCATGGCTCTTGGTCTATAAACTCCTTAGATATTCCATTGGTTACCGACGAATTCAAATTAAAAGAACTCCATATATTGAGCGAGAAATGTCGGTGAATCGTGTCGCCAAGATGCTAGGCGTTTAACCCGGAGCGTGTCTGGGCTGTATTCAACCACTGGATCGGGAAAGCGATCCAGTCAGATGATCCGTCCTCAATGACTCGGTTAGGAGTAGATGAGACATCGTCAAAGAAAGGTCATAAATATGTCACCTTAGGTGTTGATCTGGATGCATCACGTGTCATCCAAGTCTGCGCAGGAAGAGGCAGGACAACCCTGAAAAGTATCCAGCAACATCTGGAAAGAAAGTGTTCGCGAGGATCAATTCACAGGGCTGAGCATGGACCTTTCACCCGCTTTTATTGCTGGCGCAGCCGTCTACTTTCCGGTCGCAGAAATTACTTTCGATCGGTTTCATGTCGCCAAATCACTCAACAAGGATATGGATAAAGTGCGTAAAGATGAGCGTAAAGAGCATGAGGTATTAAAAGGGCTAAAATACACGGTTCCAAAAAATCGAGAAAATCTTTCGGTTAAAATAAGAAGCATCACGAGTAGAAGTGATTTCACTCGATTGGGTGTGATATTTTTTTAAAAAACGACTTTTTCGTTCAAGCTCTAGATAAGCAAATCTAGATTGTAAAAGATTCGCTGCGCTATATGCTTCTATGGTTACTCCAGCATATGGTATTTTTCTTCAAATACCTGCTCTTCGGCTGATTGATTGGCAATATATTGTTCGATTTCTTCGCTAGTAAACCCGTAATCCTCAACCTTATAGACATGAACACTTTTATAGGATTTAGCGGCTATGCTATCTTGTTGTAAACTGGCTTTATACTCATCATCCATAGATAGTGAAAAGTGTTGATATATAGATTCAACTGTTGTTTGTGGGTCGGTAACCAGCTTGTCATAGATAATATCCACTGCATTTTCAGGCGTGAAGTTAAGTCGGTGGCTAATGATGCCTTGATGATTAGTGCGTACCATTTCAATTACACTGATGCTTTCATACTTTCTTTGATAGCAGGCGGGAGAATGGAAGGACCAGGGCTTGGAAAATACGCTGAGTGATGACGCAATCGACTTAAGGATATCGCTATGTATGTAGATTGCACGCATATCTGGAAAAGCCTCCTGATAGAGGCCAAGTCTTCCTCCGGCAACCGCATTCTTAGCCAGAAACGTTTGCCCTCCTGATGCATAGACATGGCGCTGGACAGATAAACGGAAATTTTTAATGATTTTTTTTCGTGCTTGTTCGGGTAGTTTGTCGATTGAAAAAATTTCAGCGACTTCATGTAAATAGGGGAAAAAGAGAATAAGCCCAGGCGCTAGAAAAGAGCTGACAAATAAGAATTCATCTTCCTCTGAATAACGCAAGCCAGCTTTATGCAGCCCATCCCAGCCTTTGAAAAAATGATTATCCAGGAAATCGACTATTTTCCCTATCGGATCGCCGATGCTCATATCAATCTGGCTTATCAATGCGACCAGTTTATAAATAGTTACGGAGTTAAACAGAGACTGCCATAAGGATAAATAAGTGAATTGCTGATCTTTTTCTAGCACCCGGTGTAAAAAGGTTGAACCGCTACGTGGGTTGCTTAAAATAAATACCGGTTGGTTAACCTCTTGATGTTTGAAATCAGGGTAAAGAATGTAATCCAGTGCTTGAAAAAAGCTAACTAGAAGCCGCAGTACCAGGATTGCAGGGATAATAATAAAACCGACAAAGAACACAAATTTTGGACGAAAATACAGTGGCGTAAACATCCGCGCCATTAATTTTAGAAAAATAGGCCAATATAGAAAATACAAATGGAGTCCTTTGGGGAATAGGTTGTAGCACTAGGTTTATTAATCAGGATGAATTAAACCTGATTTGATGACATCGACTTTATTACACCTGTTGAATTTCAGCAAAGATCGAAAAACAGTATTTGGTAGAAATGTAAGCGTACTATTGTGTTAATTATTGCAGAACCAATAATAGATAACATTACATAAAGCGATGTTATCTATTGAATAAGCTGTATTACAGTTTAGTTGATACGCACCGCAATCTCACCGCCCGCAATGGCCTTCACCGCGCAGAACTTGAATTCCGGTATTTTAGCAGATGGATCTAAGGCTTCATTAGTAATTAAATTGGCGCTCGCTTCGTTATAACAGAAAGCCATAAACAGACTGCCTTTTTGTATGCCTATATTGGCACGGGCATAAGCCGCAATTTTTCCGCGTCTGGATTCGATAGTGATTATGTCTCCTGGTTCTACACCGAGTTTTTGTATATCTTCCGGGTGTATCATCACCACTGGATCTGGCTCAATCGCATCCAAGGTAGGTGAGTGACGAGTCATACTGCCTGTATGCCAATGTTCTAGCTGGCGACCAGTGATAAAAATTAGCGGATATTCATCATCCGGCATTTCATCTGCATGTATATAGGAAGCCGGAACAAAGCGACCTTTTCCTGACTCAGTCGGGAAGCCATCGGTAAAAATAATCGGTTCACCAGGATCGCCCTCGTTTTCCAATGGATATGTAAGCGAGTCTTCATTTTCTAATCGAGCCCAGGTCATACCGGCAATACTGCCCATGGCCTGACGCATTTCATTAAACACATCTTCTGGCCCCTGGTAACTCCAGCCGCAGCCTAAGCGGTTGGCAATTTCCTGCAGAATCCATAGATCCTGTTTTGCTTCACCAGGTGGATTAACTGCTTTACGTCCCATTTGAACTCGGCGGTCAGTATTCGAGAAAGTTCCATCTTTTTCATAAAATGCTGAGGCCGGCAGGATAACATCAGCAAAGCCAGCCGTTTCAGTTAAGAAAATATCCTGTACCACTAAGTGTTGCATGTGAGCGAATGCTTCACGTACATGATTCTGGTTTGGATCTGACATGGCAGGGTTTTCACCCTGGACAAACATGCCGAATATTTCATTATCCAATACTGCATGGATCATTTCTACGGTTGTCAAACCGGGCTCCGGATCAAGTTTTACATCCCACAACTGTTCATATTTTTCTTGATTAAGCGGGTCGTTAACTGGCTCATAATCGGGGTAAACCATAGGAATCAAACCTACATCAGATGCACCTTGTACATTGTTCTGTCCGCGTAGTGGATGTAACCCCGTTCCTGGTCTACCAATCTGACCGGTCATTAAGGCTAAGGCAATTAAACAACGAGAGTTATCGGTGCCATGAATATGCTGTGAAATACCCATGCCCCAGAGAATCATTGATGCTTTGGATGTTGCATACACTCTTGCGACCTCGCGCAAAGTCTCTGCAGCTATTCCGCAAATTGGCGCGACTTTTTCCGGGCTGTAATCTTTCAAGTGCTCTTTCATAAACTCGAAATCTTCGGTATGCTTTTTAATGTAATCATTATTTTGCAAATCTTCATCCAGAATGACATGCATAATACCATTCAGCATTGCCACATCGGTATCCGGACGGAATGCCAGGTGATGTAATGCATATTTTGCGATAGCCGTTCGATTGGGGTCGATTAATATGATTTTAGTTCCGGTTTTAGTCGCGTTTTTCATAAAGGTTGCGCCAACGGGGTGATTAACCGTTGGATTAGCACCAATAATAATGACGACTTCAGCTAATTTTACATCCTCTATTGGGTTAGATACAGCACCGGAGCCAAGACATTCTAGTAAAGCAACGACAGAAGACGCATGACATAATCGCGTACAGTGATCGACATTGTTTGAACCAAAGCCTGTTCTAATCAGTTTCTGGAATAAATAAGCTTCTTCATTACTGCCTTTAGCTGAACCTAGTCCAGCTAAGGATTTTTTACCTTTTTCATCACGAATTTTTTTCAGACCACCGGCGGCAAAATCAAGCGCCTCATCCCAGCTGGCTTCACGGAATACCGTGTCGAGATCATTCGGGTCTAATAACTCAGTGGTTTTAGCCACGCCATCACGTCTAATTAACGGCTTGGTTAAACGTAGCGGGTTATGGATATAGTTAAAGCCGTAACGCCCTTTAACACAGAGACGGTATTTATTCGTGTCTCCATCGCGGCCTTCGGTGTACAGAATTTTATCGTCTTTAACATGATATTTAATCAAGCAACCTACGCCACAATAAGGGCAGGTCGAGTTTACTGTTTTATCAGCGACTTCAAGACCCACATTATTAGCTGGCATTAGTGCGCCGGTAGGGCAGGCTTGCACACATTCTCCACAGGCGACACAGCTACTAGCGGCCATTGGATCGGCAATATCAAAGACAATTTCAGCATGCGCACCACGATTAGCAAAACCAATCACATCATTCATTTGTTCTTCACGGCAGGCACGTAGACAACGGGTACACTGAATACAGGCATCCATATTTACTGCGATTGCAGGATGGGATAAATCAGCTGCGGGTTGTGCGCGTGACTCAAAGCGCGGATTGCCCACCTGTAATTTTTGAACCCACTGATCTAATTCAGAATCTAGTTTATAAGGTGATGTACCTTGCTCGGGCATATCCGATAAAAGTAATTCCAAAACCATTTTTTGCGATTTAACGGCGCGTTCACTGCTTGCCTGTACATCCATTCCTTCAGTAGGCATACGGCAGCAAGATGGAGCTAGGGTTCTTTCACCTGCTACTTCTACGACACAAGCACGACAGTTACCATCCGCGCGTAAGCCTTCTTTGTAGCACAGGTGTGGAATTTCTTTATTGTGGCGCTTTGCTGTTTGCAGAATCGTTTCGCCAGCAAATGCTGAGACTTCTTCGCCATCTAGAGTGAAGTTGATCATCGGTTCGTTTAGTGTGTCTGGGTTAGCAGCCATAGTATTTATTCACCTGCATTGGGGTAAAAATTATCGTCCAGAATCTGAGAGAATGTCCAGGGACAAATGCTCGGGAAAGTTTGTATATCAAGTACCGTTTCTTGAGAGGCTTTGATAATAGATTTTTCATAAGATTTTTTCAGGAAAGTATCAAGTTGCGGTGTGAGACTTGAGATTACCTCTAAGGTTTCTGAAAAATTGATACGATATCTTTCAATGGTTAACTGCCAACTTCGTCTACGGCGTATGGGTTGGTATTGCCACTTAAGTAAAGTGACTTGCTCCTGTGTCCAGCCATACAAGTCAGCATTGTAATTAATCATTAGCTTATCTGCCTAGATTTCTTGTGAAAAATATTTGATAGCACAGCGTAACGGATTAGGCGCAGCCTGTCCTAAACCACAAATAGACGCATCGACCATGACTGAGGATAACTCTTCCAGCAAGTCGGTATCCCAGTTTTTCTGTTCCATAAGTACAGCGGCTTTTGCTGTACCCACGCGACAAGGCGTGCATTGACCACAGGATTCTTCTTCAAAGAATTTCATAGCGTTGATGGCTAATTCCTTGGCACTGTCTTGCTTAGAGAAAACCACGACGGCCGCCGAACCTATAAAACAACCATGCTCATTCAAGGTATCAAAATCCATAGGAATATCTGCCATTGACTCGGGCAAAATTCCACCCGATGCACCCCCTGGAAAATATCCGTAAAACTCATGTCCGTCTTGCATACCACCACAGAATTCTGCAATTAATTCATGCATGGTCGTACCTGCAGGGGCGAGGTGAACGCCTGGATTATTAACACGACCGGAAATAGAAAACGAGCGTAAGCCTTTGCGCTCATGACGACCGTGTGAAGTAAACCACTCAGGGCCTTTTTCTACGATATCTCGAACCCAATACACCGATTCTATATTGTGTTCCAGCGTAGGGCGACCGAATAAACCAACTTCTGCGAGGAAAGGGGGGCGTAACCGAGGCATACCACGTTTTCCTTCGATAGATTCAACCATTGCAGATTCTTCACCACAGATATAAGCGCCAGCACCACGGCGTAAATGTATAGGGGGCAAACCAGCAGGAATGCTTGCTTGTAATAAGGCAATTTCTTTAGTCAGAATTTCTCGGCAACCTGCATACTCATCACGCAAATAAATATATATTTCTTCACAACCTACGCAGAGAGCAGCAATTACCATGCCTTCTAAAAAACGATGTGGGTCTAATTCTAGATAGTGACGATCTTTAAAGGTCCCTGGTTCGCCTTCATCTATATTAACAGCCATCAAACGTGGTCCGTCAAAGCTGCTTACAATACGCCACTTTCTGCCAGCGGGAAAACCGGCACCGCCCAGGCCACGAAGACCGGAGTCTTCCATTTTTTTAATCACGCTTTCGGTACTGATGCTAGCGCCTAGAATGCCTTCAAGAGTTTGATAGCCTTGATCTGCCTGGTATTGCTGCAGACTGATGTAATCAGTGATGTCGGCTTTTATATCGTTAGCATTAACAGCAGTAGTGACAACTTCAGGCGTTGCGTTATCAATTGCTTTTTGTCCGACGACAGCAACAGGCGCATGTTGACAACGACCAACACAAGGGACTTTTTGCACGCGTACTTGCTCAGAATTTAAGCCGCTAGTTAAGGCCTCTGTGAGTTTATTAGAACCCGCCATAGAACAGGAAAGGGATTCACAGACCCGAACGGTTAAAGCGGGCGGGGGAGTTTGACCTTCTTTGATAACATCGAAATGATGGTAAAAAGAAGCGACTTCAAAAACTTCAGCAGGGGATAGGTTCATTTCGTGTGCGAGTGCCACAAGATGTTTAGAGGAGATATGCTGATAGTGATCCTGGATTTTATGAAGATGTTCGATCAATAAATCATGTTGCCTGGACTCATTGCCCAGAAGTTTTTGAACTTCATCCAGTGCCGTAAGATCAACCGCATGACCTTTAGGTCCTTTGCGTTTTTTCTTGGTAATTTGATCCGGGCTGATAGTAATAACTGCCACTCGTTTTCCCCCAACTCTTTCGTTATTTGAAAATAGCTATAAATTTTTCGCCAAATATTGTCTTTCGTTTGTTATTACTCTGACAAATTTGCTCCACTTTACCAAAACTGCTCTCTTCTATTCAAGTAATCTTTTATTTAGATGTATATCATAAATAATGATATTATCACCAAAAAGATAATTTGACTGCTTCAAAACTCAGGAATTTGCATTGAACCCCCAACATTTATTGACTTTTGCCGTCGTTGCGAAATTAAAAAGCATTACCCTAACTGCTCAGCAATTAAATATTGGCCAGCCCGCAGTCTCAGGTCAATTAAAACTATTACAAACTTTTGTGGGTGAGCCTCTTTATGAACGAAAAGGACATCAGATTGAGTTAACTGCTGCGGGTCAAGGCTTATTAAGATACGCTGAAAAGATGAATAGTTGTTATAGCAAATCTCTGGAATATGTACGAAGTTTGCAAAAAATAAGTACCGGCGTTTTGCGAATCGGCGCAACCATGACTATTGCCAGTTATTATTTGCCTAAATTTGTAGTTGAACTGCAAACAAATCATGCCGGCGTGCAGGTTTTTATGCAAACCCTGGATACAGCGGGAATACTAGATAACCTATATAGTCTGGACCTGGGGTTTATTGAAGGGTCTTTACAAGGAATTGAGTTGTCGAATAATTACCAAATTATCCCTTGGCAGAAAGATGAAGTCGTTTTAGTCATACCTGAAAATCACCAGCTCGCCCAGCTATATACTGATTTCGTACCCTTAGAAGTTTTTACCCAGTATCAGGTAATCTGGCGCGAGCAAAGTTCAGGCGGGCGGAAAGTGGTTGAATCTGCCTTGTTTGCAGCAGGTATTAACGCCCCTGTTAATATTGAAGTAACCGGTGTTTCGGCAGTGAAAGAAGCCGTCAGAGCAGGGTTAGGTATTGGCTTTTCTTCATCATTGGCGTTAAAGAATGAAACTAAGGGTCTAGTATCGCGTAGAATTCGATCTAATCAGGGACATGGACTCACATGGCAGTTGAATATTATTGCAACGAAACCCGCACTGCAATCTCGGGCAACTAAAGCATTTCTGGAACTTTGTTTAGAAGAGGGTACGTCATAGTTTGTTAGCCCATTTCTGGAGTAGCCACGTGCATTATGTATTTCTGATAGTTTTATCACTGTTTACAACGCCCGCATGGGCAGCGTTTAACATCAAGCAAGTTGCTCAAGGTATATACGTTCACCAGGGACTAATAGAATTACCCGATACGCATAATCATGATGCTATTGCCAATATAGGTTTTATCGTTGGTAAAAAGTGTGTTGCCGTGGTTGATAGCGGAGGCTCCCCGGCGCAGGGAAAGCAATTAAAAAAGATCATCCAGAAAATTACCTCAGTTCCCATTTGTTATGTCATTAATACCCATGTTCATCCTGACCATATATTTGGCAATAGCGCATTTAGAGATATTACAGATATACAATTTATTGGCCATAAAAAACTAGCTCGGGCAATGAGCGAGCGTGGACCTTTTTACCTGGCGCGCTCAGAAGAGCAAATTGCTATTAAATTGACAGCTGATGATATTATTATACCGACGATGAACGTTAAAAATACCCTCGAGCTTGATTTGGGTAATCGGATAATAACCTTGACGGCACACCCCACAGCACATACCGATAATGATTTAACAGTCTTTGATCAGAAAACCAATAGCCTATGGTTAGCGGATTTGTTATTTATAGGCCATTTGCCAGTTTTAGATGGTAGTTTAAAGGGCTGGTTACAAGTAATTAATAAATTAGAAAAACGTCGGTTTGATGTGGTCATTCCGGGACATGGTCCAATTGTGCGTGACTGGCCAGAAAGTCTACAGCCACAAAAACACTATCTGCAATATTTACAAAAAGTTGTCCGTAGCAAAATTAAAAATGGTGTTTATCTGGAAGATGTTTTAATAACGGTTAATTATCCTGCTAAAGATCAATGGCAATTATTTAACGACTTTCATAAAAAAAATCTTAGCAGTGCTTATGCTGAACTAGAGTGGGAATAATGTTTTATCACTGATTAATACAGGGGCAAGTTTATCGACCCTGACTATTTATAGATCTTAAAACACCTACATGAAGACTCACGACACTTTAATAAATGTCACACAGCCAAAACGCAGGATTAGCAACTATAAGCAGGGAGTTTGCATCAATGAGCTTACGCTATCAAATAAATCTTAGAATTTTCTTTTCAGCGATTGTTATCCTCGTACTCGGAGGTTCAATCACTATCTGGCAGGCTCGTGAGGCAATTAAGGATGAAGTTGCATCCTCAATCAATTTGGCTGTACAACTCATCGAGTTTAGGTATACAGACAAACCCTCTATTAATTTTGGTAATAGTGGCTGGCTAACTCAGCTTAATTCTCTGCAAGCTATACGTCATCTAAACATTCAATTAAAGACCCCCTCTGGGGAATTTATCAGCCTGTTAAAGGAAAATGTACTGAAGGATGAACAGGATGCACCCCCTCAGTGGTTCGTGAGCCTCGTAGGCAGTAGCTATCCAGTGACCGAATTCCCCTTTACCAGTTCTGATGGTACGCCGCTGATATTAAGTATCGAGGCAAACCCTTTAGATGAAATTACCGAAGTGTGGCAAGAGACGATGATATTTTTTATCTCAATCGTATTACTAACCCTACTGTCATTTTTTGCTGTGCATCTCACATTTAATCAGGCTCTCAGATCTATCGAGAAAATTGTAGGCGGGCTAAAGGCAATTGAAAAAGGGCACTACCAGCATAAGTTACCTGAATTCAAGATTGGGGAATATAACACTATTGCCAAAGCTATTAATCAAATGACCGACGAATTAAGTATAGCCGAGCAGCGATATAGTGAATTAACGAAGCATTCCCTAGATATACAGGAAAAGGAACGGCAATATCTTGCTCAGGAATTACATGATGAATTAGGCCAATCCCTGACTGCCATAAAAGTAATGACTGTGACTGCACGCCACCCAAAATCAGATATATTACAAATCACTCAGTCAATCACCGGAATTTGTGATCATTTAATACATGTTGTTCGTACCATGATGTACCAATTGCATCCGCATATATTGACCGAGCTTGGATTGATTGCGGCTCTGGATGACATAATCAAGCACTGGAAAGAAAGAAATTCTCACTTAAGCATTGCCGTAGAATGCAGTGATGAAATGGACACATTACCAGAAGTAATGAGTATTCATTTGTATAGAGTTATTCAGGAATGTATCACCAATACGGTACGCCATGCAGAGGCGCAGCATATTAATATAAAACTGCATGTGAATAGCAATACAATCTATTTATCAGTCGTCGATGACGGTATAGGGTGTGATCTAAATACTATAGAACCAGGCTTTGGTCTACGCGGCATGCAGGAAAGGATTAAAACAATGGGCGGCGAACTGAGCATCAGCTCATGTGTACAACAAGGTATGACAGTAACAGCGATAATTCCATGTTGATGAAAATAAAAGTTATTCTGGTCGATGATCATGCGGTTGTGCGAGCCGGATTTAAAATGCTGCTAGCGACAGATGAGCGGATAGAAGTCATTGCTGAAGCCGAGCGGGGTGAGGAAGCCATGCAGCTTTATAATACTAAGCAACCCGATATTATGGTGATGGATATTTCCATGCCTGGTATTGGCGGTCTAGAAGCTATTCGCCGTATATATGCCCGTGATAGTCACGCTAAAATCCTGGTATTCAGTGTGCATAATGAACAGGTTTTTATTAATCAGGCAATTAAGGCCGGGGCAAAAGGATTTATTAGTAAAAACAGTGCGGCTGATATCTTAGTTGATGCCATACAGAAAATTGTGAATGGTGGCACCTATATTGAGGCGGGCTTGACCCATACGGTGAATCAGGATAATAAAGCGAGACAGGTCGATCATCACAAGATTATTGATAGCTTATCAAGCAGGGAATTTGATGTTTTTTTATTGTTAGCAAAAGGTAAAACTGCTCATAAAATTTCGGAAGAACTGTGTCTTAGCTATAAAACTATTGCCAATTATAGTACGCAGATAAAGAAAAAATTAAATGTTGCTACAGTTGCAGAGCTTACTCATATTGCTTTATTGTCTGGTATGGTCAATCCCTAAATCTAACCTAGAATGTATTTAAGAAAATGAAAAAAAACTATTTACTGCTACTACTTATTTTTTGCTTGCCCGTTTTATCTCATGCAGCCAAAGATGACACAATATGGAGGCAGGTTTTAAAACCTCAGTACTTTGCTGGTAAGAGTATAAAAGATGGCGATAAAATCATTCAGCTAACAACGCCAAAACGTGCTGAAGATCCTGCCTTAGTACCTATTAAAGTAACCACTAGTTTAGTACAGACTAATAAAATATATATAAAGCGGATTATATTATTGATTGATAAGAATCCGGTGCCATTAATCGGTGAATTTGACTTTACTCCCGAGAGTGGCAGGGCTGATATTGCCATGCGCGTGCGGGTAAACACCTATAGTTATATACGCGCCATTGCGGAAATGAATAATGGTGATTTATATATGGTTAAAAAGTTTGTGAAAGCCAGTGGGGGTTGTTCTGCACCTATCGGTGCTGATTATGACGCAGCAATGCAACGGTTGGGTAAAATGAAATTTAGACTGGATAATGAATTAGAAGATGGCAAGCCAACAATGGCACAATTACTCATTAGTCATCCTAATGTTACCGGCATGCAAATGGATCAGGTGACTCGATTTAAGAGAAGAGCACATTTTATCAAGCAGATTAAAGTTACCTTTAATGACCAACCGATACTGACAGCCAAGACCGATATTGCAATCAGTAGCGATCCCAATTTCCGTTTTTATTTTATACCAACTAAAAAAGGGGTATTAAAGGCTGAATTTACCGACACCTCCTGTGAAAGCCCTGTGAGCCGTAGTGTTTGCAAACTGGGTAAGACCTATACTAAATCTTACACAGTCAAACCCTGATCAATAAAATATGGCTGCCCAAATATATTTATATTTGGGCAGCGCAAAATAAGAGTATAGTGAAAGCTCTCAGATAAGGCGCCTGGAAACAAATAATCTTCACCTTTACTGGTCTTTTTGTCCATCATCAGCACGGTAGCCATAGTTACTTAGCCAGTTATGCGCCTCTTACTACAGCACTGATTACAAACAAAAATCCTGTCTAAATATTGGACGGTTATTTATTTCCAGGTGCCTAAACTCACTATTGGAGCAATTCGATGAAAAATTTTAAATTTGTAAGCCTTATTATCCTCACCATCTTTAGTACTAACCTATACGCCTATGGCAGCAGTAGCAGTAGTAAAAAAGCGTGTAAAAAACCTAAATTCACCCAATTTACGCCTCCACATTTAACGGCCGTAGCCGCACAATCCGAGTTTTCTTTTCAAGCGTCTATGCTGACTAATCCAGACAGCATCGAAGTCAGTGTAAAAAAACAGCCGGTAGAGGTCACTATCAGTAAAGTAAATAATGCTTACACAGTCTCAGGAAGACTTCCAAAGACGCTAACAGGAACTTTTGCTAGAGTTAAAATTGATGCGAAAGGGATAAATAATTGCAAGGGCAGTGATGGCTGGTTGCTAAAGATAGAAGAATAAGCTTTCCGCCGCTGAAAATACTGGTACCGGAGCTTAAGTTCCGGTACCAGTATTTTCAGCGATAACCTAACTAACTGCCTTCAAATACTACAACTGACCTCGCTTGCACAAAGTAGTTATTTTTCCCTACAGTTTTTTGATTTTCTGGCTTGATAATACCATGTTCTGAATCTAATGCAGTATCCACCGCTAGATGCCAATGACGTTCTTCTATAATCGGCAGTTGCATAGTGAGCTGATCTTCTGACATATTCAATATCACATGCAGGTCAGCTTCATCGTTGTAAAAAGCAGCAAGGGTAAAGGCCAGTACCTGAGATTCAGGGTTTAACCATTGGGGGGCACCTAGTTTAACTCCGTGCCACTGGATATCAGGCATATGTCGACCAGGTGCGCATTCACCCGTGAGGAAACGGCGCCGCATTAATGACTGGTGGCGCTTACGCAGTGCTATCATTTGCTGCACAAAAAACAGCATATCGGCATTTTTCTTGGTCAGACTCCAGTCAAACCAGGTTAATTCATTATCCTGGCAGTAGCCATTATTGTTACCACTCTGGGTATTAAGCACCTCATCACCAGCAAGTAGCATAGGCACGCCTTGGCTTAATAATAGAATAGCGAAACTATTTTTAGCCTGCTTTTTACGCAGTTCCAGTATTCTGACATCATGGGTTTCCCCTTCGGCGCCACAGTTATAACTGATATTGTGATCGCCGCCATCACGGTTATCTTCGCCGTTGTTCAGGTTATGTTTATGATCATAGCTAACCAGATCATTCAGGGTAAAACCATCATGACAGGTAATGAAGTTAATGCTATTGATGGGTAAGCGATCCTGTTGCTTATATAAATCGCTACTAGCACAAAGCCGGGTAGCAACTTCTGCTGTCAGTCCTCTATCTCCTCGAATAAAGCCCCGCATACTATCGCGGTATTTACCATTCCATTCTCCCCAACGGTAGCCGGGAAAACTGCCCACTTGATACAAACCTGCGGCATCCCATGCCTCGGCAATTAATTTAGTTTTTGCCAGTTGTTCTGATAATTCAATCCCCCATAAAACGGGGGGATCTTGCAGCACTTCACCATTTTGACCACGCGCAAGTGCACTTGCCAGGTCAAAGCGGAAACCATCGACATGCATTTCTCGAACCCAGTATTCCAGGCAAGTGATAATGAAATTGGCCACCACCGGATGGTTGGCATTTACGGTGTTGCCACAGCCGGTATAATCACGGAATTTACTTTTATCGTGTTCTTGCAGATGATAGAAAATACTTCTACCGATACCTCTAAAATTAATCACCGGGCCATCAGAACCTGCTTCGGATGTATGATTAAAAACCACATCCATAATGACGCCGATTTCCGCCTTATGTAATGCTTTAACCAGGTCACGAAATTCTTCTATATGGGTGCCTTTTTCGGGTGTTACACAGTATCCCGGGTGGGGGCTAAAAAAGCTGTGGGTACTATAACCCCAATAATTTTTTAACCCTAGCGAAGCTGTGCCACGAGGAATATCCTGTTCATCAAAAGCCATAACAGGCATTAGTTCAACATGGCTAATGCCGAGCGCTTTCAGGTAGGGGATTTTTTCAATCAGCGCAGAAAAAGTACCCGGATTTTGGACTCCGGATAATTTATCACGAGTAAACCCTCCAACATGCATTTCATAAATAATGGCATTTTCACTTTTGAATGAAAACGGTGTATCTCCTTCCCAGTCGTAGCTGTTATCGGCTACCAGACTACGCATAGCCGTATGGCCGTTATCACCGGGTAAGCATGCATCACTTCTGTTCCAGAGTTTATCGTTAACAACGCGAGCTAATGGGTCAAGTAGGTGTTTTTCTTTATCGAAGCTGTAGCCAGCTTCTGAGGAGTTATCTGGTCCGTCCATACGCCATGTATACCATGTACCTGCTGGAAGTTCATGCACATGAACATGCCAGGAATAAAAGGTCTTATTGAGTTCATTTTCCAGGTATATGGTCTGGATCGGTTCAAGGCTATCTGCACTATCATAGAGAAAAAGTTCGACAGAGGTAGCGTGGCGACTAAAAATGGAGAAATTAACGCCATCAAGCTTTAATTTAGCACCCATTGGATACGGTGATCCAAGGGAGGTTTTATATGTCTTGTTCAAGGGGACTGTTATTATTATTTAAAGTTAAAACGGCTAATAAGTTTTGTCGCTATGTGGCGTAAGCCGGCTTTGATTGAGGAAATATGATTTTTCCACGTTAAATTTTTTTGGTCATGATAATCAGCTATCTCTTGAAAGTCCAGTTATTAGCTCCTGAAAAAGGATAAGCTAATATCGAAAGTTAGGTAGGGCTTTACTTAAAATGATGTACTGGACATTGCTCTTCGCGCAGGCTGATAATTGGCCAGTTTTGTTGCTTGGCATAGTTTTTTAAAGAGTCATCAGGGTTGACTGCAACAGGATGAGTCACCTGTTTTAATAGCGGTAAATCATTATGTGAATCACTATAAAACCAGCTGTCTTTTAGGTCATTGCCCGTTTCCTTGAGCCATTTCTGCAAGCGGGTGACTTTTCCTTCCTGAAAACATGGTGTCCCAGCAACTCTCCCGGTATATCGGTTAGCTATCAACTCAGGTGTTGTAGCCAATAAATGTTTAATACCATAAAGGTTTACTATCGGTTCAGTAACAAAGTGATTAGTCGCTGTAATAACCAGTAGGATATCACCTCTTTGCTTATGTTTGCTGATTAACTCGTGCGCAGGCGCTAATAAGATAGGCTGTATTACCTCTGTTAAAAATTGCGCGCGCCATTGATATAAGTCTTCCAGTGTATTGTCAGCCAGCGGCTTTAAAGAGAAGTTGAGGAATTCCAAAATATCTAATTTACCTAGTTTATATTCCTGGTAAAAACGTTCATTTTCCTGGGCATAATAATCTGCATCGACAATTTTCCGATCAACTAAAAATTGTCCCCATAGATAATCACTATCATCAGCAAGCAGGGTATTGTCTAAATCAAAGATAGCTAAACTCATTGTTAATCTAATTTTCCGTTTAATTTAATTAGCCGATAGCATCACTTAGACATTTATGGAACAATGTAAGTATGAGTAATGCATAGGAACCTAAAACAGGTATTCCTATATGTTCAGCAATAGATTTTATCATTACCCGTCTTATTGCGAACAGTAAAAAATAGGTTTTAAAAATGATTGATTCAAAAGGATACCGATCCAATGTCGGCATCATCCTTTGTAATGAGCAAGGGCATGTCTTTTGGGCTAAACGCTCGCGTGTCAATTCATGGCAGTTTCCGCAAGGCGGAGTGGAAGAAGGGGAAGAGCCTGAAGAGGCAATGTACCGCGAACTTCGTGAAGAAACTGGCCTGGATGCCAAGTATGTGGAAATTCTAGGGCGCACGCGCTATTGGCTGAGATACAGGTTGCCGGAAAAATATATTCGGCGTAATTCACACCCTTTATGTATCGGACAAAAGCAGATTTGGTATTTGCTACAACTGGTAGGAGATGAAACCAATGTTAGCCTGAACCACGATAGAAAACCAGAATTTGACAACTGGCAATGGGTAGAATATTGGGAGCCCTTAAAAACAGTAGTCTATTTTAAGCGTAAGGTCTACCGTAAAGCGATGATGGAGTTAGGGGCTTTTTTAATGCTGGAATCTGTCAAGGTGAGTGCCTCTAGTTATTTATCCAACAAGAATATGAGCGAACATCAGTGAAGTCGTTTTTATTCGTTATGCAAACAGATGCATATTGCGGTGCTAAACTCCAAGAAGTATTAGACCAGGTATTAATTAGCGCAGCGTTTGACCAGAAAATCAGTTTATTATTATTAGATGATGCTGTCTATCACTTACATAAAAACCAGGGTAGCGAGCAAATTTCCAGTAAAGATATTAGTGCGATTTATCGTTCTCTGGAAATATATGATATTGAAAATATCTACTTGGAAAAAGAGTCATTAGCACAGCGCGGGCTAACTCAGGATGATCTGTCGCTTCCTACAACGTTAGTAAACAGAGAGGAAATCCCGACAACACTCAATTCTTTTGATTTTGTTTTAGGCTAAATCCGTTGTACTTCAGGCTGTCACGGATGCGGTTGTTCATCGAGTTGATTTTTTTAGAGCAAGGTACTGAAACTGGCGCATAGCTCCGGCTACGTAGCTGTTTCAGCAGCGCAGCCATTAGCAAAAAGTCAGCCGATAGGAATCCACACCTATGGTTGTGTGGAGTATTTACTTAGCACATGTCGTGCCTACTCTGCTAAAATAGCTATATTAGATAGCGATTAAAAATACATCTCCTAGTTGCTAATCACCTTTTTATTAATAAACAATGGATTTACAACATATACGAAATTTCTCGATTATTGCTCATATCGATCATGGGAAATCTACCTTAGCCGATCGCTTTATTCAATTATGCGATGGCTTGTCTGATCGTGAAATGAATGCGCAAGTTCTCGACTCTATGGATATAGAACGAGAAAGAGGAATTACCATTAAAGCGCAGAGTGTCTCACTAAACTTTACTGCAAAAGATGGTCAAACTTATCAGTTAAATTTTATTGATACACCGGGGCATGTTGATTTTTCTTATGAAGTTTCGCGTTCTTTAGCCGCCTGTGAAGGTGCTATTCTGGTTGTTGATGCGGCTCAGGGAGTGGAAGCACAGAGTGTAGCAAATTGTTATACAGCGATAGAACTGGGTCTGGAAGTCATGCCGGTTTTAAATAAGATTGATCTGCCATCGGCTGACCCCGAAAAAGTCATCAATGAAATTGAAGAAATCATTGGCATTCCTGCAGAACAGGCTTTACGTGTAAGTGCTAAAACAGGGTTAGGCGTTGCCGATGTGCTAGAAGAACTGATACATGTGATTCCAGCACCGACAGGTAATGAGGAAGGACCATTACAGGCTTTGATCATTGATTCTTGGTTTGATAATTATCTGGGTGTCGTGTCTCTTGTTAAAATCATCAATGGCACTTTGCGTAAAAAACAGAAAATCACCATTATGTCTACCGGCAATAGTTTCGTTGCCGAAAGAATTGGAATTTTCACCCCTAAGCGACAAGACGAAGTAGAGCTGAAAACAGGACAGGTAGGCTTTATCGTAGCAGCTATTAAAGATATTTTTGGTGCGCCTGTTGGCGATACTATTACACTAACGGATAGACCTTGTGAAAAAGCATTACCCGGATTTAAAAAGGTGCAACCACGCGTTTTTGCGGGGCTTTACCCAGTCAGCTCAGATGATTATGAAGACTTGCGGGAATCATTAAATAAATTACATCTTAATGATGCTGCTTTGCAGTTTGAGCCTGAATCTTCCCAGGCACTAGGCTTCGGTTTTCGTTGTGGCTTTCTGGGTATGTTGCATATGGAAATTATTCAAGAGCGCCTGGAACGTGAATATGATGTTGACTTAATTACCACAGCACCTACCGTTATCTATGAAGTTGAAACCCATCGCGGTGAGGTATTAAAGGTTGATAACCCAGCTAACTTACCCGACGTGGGTTCGATTAAAGTAATTCGTGAGCCTATCATCCAGGCTAATATACTGGTTCCACAAGAATATTTAGGCAATGTGATTAGTCTGTGTATAGAAAAGCGTGGCGTACAAACCAATATGCAATACATGGGCAGTCAGGTATCACTGCATTATGAACTGCCTTTAAGTGAAGTTGTGTTAGACTTTTTTGATCGCCTGAAATCAGTTAGCCGTGGTTATGCTTCATTTGAGTATGAATTCAAGCGCTTTGAAGAGGCGGCTCTGGTGAAACTGGATGTCATGATTAATGGTGATAAAGTCGATGCATTATCCGTTATTGTACACAAAGACTTAAGTCAGCTACGAGGACGTGATCTTGTCGATAAAATGAAAGAGCTGATTCCCCGGCAAATGTACGAAGTCGCCATCCAGGCCGCTATTGGTGCTAAAATTATCGCCCGATCTACAGTTAAAGCGATGCGTAAAAATGTGACTGCAAAATGTTATGGCGGTGATATCAGTCGTAAGAAAAAACTGCTAGAAAAACAAAAAGCCGGAAAAAAACGCATGAAACAGGTCGGCAATATTGAAATTCCTCAGGAAGCCTTTTTGGCAGTTCTGCAAATTAATAAAGAAACATAGGTAAGACAGTTTATGGATTTTGATTTTTCGTTTTTTCTATTTTCAGCAACTGTCGTCACTGGCATTATCTGGTGGGGCTATTTATATTATCTCAAGCGCAATAATAGGCAGTATATTGAAGCCAATGAGCCGCTTATCGTTGAATATGCTCGCTCATTTTTTCCGGTAGTTTTAATCGTATTTATCCTGCGTTCATTTATTGCCGAACCGTTTAGAATTCCATCGGGGTCGATGATGCCAACCTTATTAATTGGTGATTTTATTTTAGTTAATAAATTCACTTATGGTATTCGTCTTCCTGTTATCAATAAAAAAATTATTGATATCAATGAGCCGCAACGTGGCGATGCCATGGTTTTCCGTTATCCTAAAAATCCCACTGTCGATTATATTAAACGTGTTATTGGTTTACCTGGTGACCGTATTTCTTATATCAATAAAAAATTGACTATTAATGATATACCCATGAAGCAAGTGTCACTAGGCCGTTATCAAGGGGTAGGGCAGGGTAAGTCGATGACTGGGTCTGAACTAGTTACTGAAGATTTACAATCCGTTGAACATGATATTTTAATCAATCCTAACGCACCTAATATTAAAGGGACTTTTATTGTGCCGAAAGGACATTATTTTGTGATGGGTGATAATCGGGATAATAGTAATGACAGCCGTTACTGGGGAACCGTCCCTGAAAAAAATCTGGTTGGCAGAGCCTTTTTTATCTGGATGAACTGGGACTGGAAAAATACTGGCATTGGATTTAATCGTATAGGGACCGTTATTAAATAACAAGGAGATAATATGCACACGACTCATAAAAAACAAAAAGGGATAACCTTAATCCCCCTGATTTTTATCTTAGTGATGATCGCTTTTTTTACTTTATTGGTTCTAAAAATAAGCCCTATTTATATGAACCATAGTAAAGTCGTTCATGCACTGGAAACCTTAAAACATCGTACCGATATTGAGAAAAAAAGTAAGCGAGAAGTATGGGTAACTCTATCTAAACAGTTCAATATGAATTATGTTTATGACGTTAAAAAGAAGAATGTAAAAATCACTTCTCGCGCCGGTTATTTAAAAGTTCAAATTGTGTACCATGTCAAAGAATTAATTTTGGGTAATTTAAGTGTCTGGGTGGATTTTGATGACTCGATAGAAGTTGGGGTTAAGTGATTAAAGCGCCAGAACTTCTCAGTAAAAAACTTGGCCTGAATTTTAATCATCCAGAGTGGTTTGTTTTAGCGCTGACCCATCGTAGTATGGGTGCTAAAAACAATGAACGCCTGGAATTTTTGGGCGACTCTATTCTTGGTTTTGTTATTGCTGAAGCACTGTTTGATAAATTCCCTCAAGCCCCTGAAGGCATATTAAGCCGGCTTAGAGCAAGTCTGGTTAATCAGGAATCCTTAGCCGACTTGGCACGAAAGCATAAACTAGGTGATTATCTTATTCTGGGTTCTGGTGAATTAAAGAGCGGTGGTTACCGGCGCGCCTCTATTTTATCCGACGCGGTTGAAGCAATTATGGGTGCGATTATAAAAGACCAGGGTATTGAAAGTAGCAAGGCCTGGATTCTGGATTTATTTTCCGAGCGTCTTGATGCACTGTGTCTGGATAACTGGAAAAAAGATCCCAAGACACGTCTACAGGAATATTTGCAAGCCCGACAATTAGACATTCCTCACTATACGCTGATCAGTCAGGAAGGTTTGCCGCATGAGCAAATTTTTAAAGTCGAGTGTTCCATTAGCTTATCTGACAAAAAACATGTCGGATCGGGTGTATCAAGAAAAAAAGCCGAGCAACATGCGGCTGAATTAATGCTTACTCAAATAGCCGGAGATGACCAATGAACTGTGGATACGTTGCCTTTATAGGTCAGCCCAATGTAGGAAAATCAACCCTGATGAATCATTTATTAGGGCAAAAAATTAGCATTACATCACGTAAACCACAAACCACTCGGCATCAAATCCTAGGTATTAAAACCACTGATAAAGGCCAGGCAATCTTTATTGATACTCCGGGTATGCATGAGAGTAGCAAGAAAGCTTTTAACCGTTATCTGAATAAAACAGCAGATACCACACTCCTTGGAGTGGACTTGGTAGTCTGGCTTATTGATAGCCTGGCTTGGCAGGATTATGACGAAGTTATTTTTAAAAAATTAGAACGCGCCAATATCCCAGTGATACTGGCAGTTAATAAAATTGACCGGGTAAAAAATAAACAGGCGATGCTTGCTTTCTTTGCCGATGCACAAAAGAAATTTCCGTTTAAAGAGATCGTGCCCATCTCTGCCTTAAAGCAGACCAATCTGGATTTACTAGACAATCTTATTATGCAGTTATTACCGGAAGGTAATATTATTTATCCAGCAGATCAGGTTACTGACCGCCCGGAACGATTTTTAGTTGCTGAAATTATTCGTGAGAAATTAACCCGTCGTTTAGGAGATGAGTTACCCTATGCGCTCACCGTAGAAATTGAGAAATTTGAAGAATTGCCGCATATTACTAAAATTTATGCACTTATCTGGGTAGAGCGCGAAACACAAAAAAATATAGTCATTGGCAAGCAGGGAGAATTTCTCAAAAGCATTGGAATGGAAGCTAGAAAGGATATAGAAGCGCTAATAGATTCCAAGGTTTATTTACAGCTCTGGGTAAAAGTAAAGTCAGGTTGGTCTGATAATGAACGGGCATTACAAAGTCTGGGATTTAAAGAATAAACCTATGTCCCAAAACCTGCAGGCAGGTTTTTTATTGCACCAGAAAAACTATCGTGAATCCAGCCTGATCATAGATGTATTCACGCAAAGTTCTGGCCGTGTTTCCCTGCTAGCTAAAGGCGTTAGGCGACAAAAATCACCCTACTTGGGATTGTTACGTCCCTTTATACCGCTAAATATAGACTATACAGGGTCCAGCAGCCTTAAAATCCTCACTCATGTGGAAACGGGGCAATCAGACACCATTCTGCCCGGTCTTAATACCTACTGCGGTTTTTATCTTAACGAACTATTAAGATATTTTATTCCTGTAGATGAGCCTTACCCCGAAGTATTCATTAATTATTTGATCTGTTTACAGCAATTGAAGTCGAGCGAGCAGATACAAGCAGCCTTACGTAACTTTGAGACCCAGCTACTGTATGCGACAGGTTATGGCTTGCAACTACAGATTGATTACTTGACTCAGTTGCCTATTCAATCCTCTGCTAGCTATCAATATGATATAGAGCAGGGCGCTACGATTAATGATAAGGGTCAGCTTCAAGGTGCTACATTGCTGGCCATGCAACAGGGAAACTATCAAAATGTACGCCAGTTAAATGAGGCCAAGCTGTTAATGCGCCAGGTAATAGACTTTTACTTACAAGGAAAGCAGCTTAAAAGTCGAATATTAATTTCTAAACTTATAGAAAAACAAACATGCAAGAGCAATTAATCTTATTAGGGGTCAATATTGACCATATTGCCACTCTAAGAGAGGCAAGAAAAACGCGCTACCCTGACCCTGTACAAGCGGCATTAATTGCAGAGCAAGCAGGGGCCGATGGAATTACTGCGCACTTAAGGGAAGATCGGCGGCATATGCAGGACCGAGATATGTACTTATTAAAAGACATGATTCATACTCGGCTTAATTTTGAAATGGCCGTAACAGACGAAATGCTTAAAATAGCCAGTGAGGTAAAACCCTTTGCCTGCTGTCTGGTACCGGAAAAGCGCGAAGAATTAACTACAGAAGGGGGCCTGGATGTTGCCTCCAGTCTGGTTAAAATGCAACGCGCCTGTGCACATCTTGCCGATTCTGATATCGAAGTTTCCCTTTTCATTGACCCTGTAGAACAGCAGATTGATGCTGCTGTTAGCGCGGGTGCGCCGGTAATTGAATTACACACCGGAGCTTATGCAGATGCAGGTAATCAACAGCAACGGAAAAATGAACTCCTGCGTATTCAGAAAGCTGCCAATTATGCTCACAGTGCGGGTCTGCAAGTTAATGCAGGTCATGGCTTAACTTTATATAATGTTGAAGATATTTGTAAAATACCAGAAATAGTAGAGTTAAATATTGGTCATTCGATCATTGCTCAAGCAGTTATATCCGGACTAGAAACAGCTGTCAGAGATATGAAGCAAACCATGCGCAATGCAAGAACTTAGGCTCCTAGAAATAAATAACCGTCCAATATGTTTGTCATCAGTGCTGTAGTAAGAGGCGCATAGCTAGCTACGTAACTATTGCTACCGTGCTGATGACGGACAAAAAGACCAGCAAGGATGGATGATTATTTATTTCCAGACGCCTTAGTCATACAAATAACTTTATATTGCAATAGTGAACCGAGCACTAAAGTCTAGATAAACTTGATAAGCTGCGATGCCAGCTAAAATTAGAAAAAATAATCCACTCAAACGATGTAATAAAGTTAGTGAAAATTTATTTAGTAAAACCCTACCTGCAATAACTCCTAGAATGGACGTAGTCGCTAATGCAAGCGTAGCACCAATCCAGATAGCTAAGGGCAGGGCAGTACTACTCAGTGCTATAATGGCAAGTTGCGTTTTATCACCAAATTCAGCCACTGTAATCAATAAAAAAGTCGTCAGAAAAAGACTATGCCCACTTTTTTCCTGTATCTCTGTGTTCTGCTGCTCATCATTAAAAAACAGCGACCGCACGCCGAAGAATGCAAACAGCACGCTGACTAGTGCTGCAACAATATAATCAGGAATCCAGCTAGCAATGGCGACACCAAATAATACTGCCAGTGTATTGAGCAAAGCAAATGCCGTAATAGCGCCTAATATAACCGGTTTTGCACGATGACGCGCTGCCAGTGTCATACAAACAAGCTGGCTTTTATCCCCCATTTCAGCAGCGAGAATCAGCACATAACTTGTGCTGATGGGTGTAAACCAGTCAATACTAATAATATTAGGCAGATGTACAGGAAAAAAATCTATAAGCTTGAAAAAGTCAGCGTTTATACTATTCACGACCGATCACTTCGATTGCATTGGCATCTAGATCACGGAAAAATAAGGCTTTTCGACCTGATTTACTCATGCTATACAAGACATTATTCTCATCCAGGCTTGCACGGACATAAGCAAAATTATCAACAGTTAGGGCAACATGGCGGTCCCGACCACCATGTTCAGGGCGGCCTGTAGTTGGGTCAATATTATCCAGTAATAGTATATGTAACTGTTGATTCTCTCCCAATTGAAACCAGGCACCTGGAAAACCAAGATCGGGCCGAGGAACCTGTTGTAGACCAACAATTTCAGTATAAAACTTTACCGAAGCTTCTAAGTCAGAAATCATCAGGCTGGAATGATGTAATAAAAAGTTTAATTTGGTCATATGAATATTATGCAATAAAGGGACTTATTAGCTACAAACTAGTTTAAATAAAGTATTATAATTTATTTGTAATCTTTAGCGCTAAAAAACACTAATCGCCTGGGCAAAATGCAGCTTACTCATATGGCTTAATAACGCAAGTGTAGATGTCGGTCTATTGTTTTGCTAGGGGATTGAGATTTTACGCGATTCTATAATGGCCTTAATTTAACATAATATACATTATGCGAAGTAGAGTGGATCAATACGTTAGACAGCAAAAGATAAAAATAATTGCTCAAATGATCATTCAACAAGGCAATACCTGATAAAAAATCGATAGATGCTGAAGCCGAAGTAAAAAAAGCAATCATCCAGGCTGAAAACCCTACGCCATTAGAGCTACAACGACTGTTGACCCGATTGATAACAAATTATTTCCCCAACGCCTACTATTAAAGTAACCAGTAACCAGTAACCAGTAACCAGTAACCACTGAATTTGATCCATTACTGGATTCATAATTAAGATCGCAAACATCACAGGAATATTATCAACAACGGCTGAAATAACGTCCACTAGGAAATTGGAGAATATGTGACCGAGTTCGCCATCAATTAATTCTGATGTCAGCGATAAATAACCTATAAAACCAAATCCACTCTAGAATCAATTTATGACCTAGCTTTAAGAGTGGTAAAATCGATACCTACTAAACAGGCATAATCATAATAAACCGACTTAACTATGCGTCATCCAGAATTCCCCTTATCCGCAGAGCTTATTTACCTGAATCATGCTGCTGTTGCCCCCTGGCCCAAAAGGACTAGCAAGGCTGTTTGTGCATTTGCACAGCAAAACACTGTTTACGGTTCATCATATTATTTAGACTGGATAAAAAAAGAAGCCCAGCTACGAGAACAATTAAAAGCCCTGTTAAATGCCCCTGCGGTTAGCGATATTGCGTTGGTAAAAAACACCTCGGAAGCTCTGTCCTTTGTTGCCTATGGCCTGGATTGGAAGACTGGGGATAATATTGTATCCAGTAATGAAGAGTTCCCTTCCAATCGTATAGTTTGGCAGTCGTTGGCAGACCAAGGTGTAGAATTTCGTGAAGCTGACTTACTCAGTGCTGAGACACCCGAAGACGCACTTTTTGCATTAGTGGATAAAAACACCCGTTTATTAACGGTTAGTTCTATTCAGTTTGCCAGTGGTTTACGTCTGGATATTGATAGAATTGGCCAGTTCTGTAAAGACCATAAAATCCTTTTTTGTATTGATGCCATTCAAAGTATCGGTGCAGTGCAATTTGATGTACAAAAATGTCAGGCTGATTTTGTCATGGCCGACGGTCATAAATGGATGCTGGGACCTGAAGGTCTGTGTGTTTTTTATACTACCCCGACTGCTAGAGAGCAATTAAAGCTGACCCAATTTGGCTGGCATATGATGGATAATACGCATAATTACGAAAATAAGCCCTGGGATATTCACCCTACCGCGCAGCGTTTTGAGTGCGGTAGCCCAAATACAATGGGAATTTATGCTTTATCAGCCAGTTTATCTTTATTACTAGACACTGGTATGGCATCGGTAGAAAAACAAGTCCTGGCAAATGCCTGCTTTTTAGCGGAAATAATTAAATTGCACCCAGGTTTGCAATTACTTACTAAGCAAAGACAGGGGTTACAATCCGGAATTGTGGTTTTTAAACATACTCAAATAAATCAACTGGCATTATATAAACATCTACTGAAAAATCATGTTGTCTGTGCCATGCGTGGCGATGGTATCCGCTTTTCCGCACATTATTATAATTCGACAGCAGAAATAGATAAAGCAATTGCATTGATACCCGAAAATTAATTATTAACCCATTAAACTGCAACTACATAGGTTAAAATACTCGCATTTTATAGGTTCAAGCAATACTGCAAATAAAAACAATCAGCATACATTGACACTAGCATAAATTATGAATCAAGACACACTCTCTACTAAACCTATCCCGACTAATGAAAGACTTATTATGGCGCTGGACTTCCCCAGTATAGAAGAAGCAAAAGCATTGGTCGAGGAACTCGGTGATTCTGTCGTGTTCTATAAAGTGGGTATGGAACTATTTATGGCAGGCGACTATTTCGCATTTATTGAATGGCTAAAAGCCCGGAATAAAAAAATATTTGTCGATTTAAAGTTTTTTGATATCCCAGCGACGGTTGGACGCGCTATCAAAGCGTTGAGTAGCAAAGGTGTGGATATGGCAACAATTCATGGCAACGACTCTATTATGCAGGCCGCAGCCAAAAATAAAGGTGCTTTAAAAGTACTGGCGGTCACGGCTTTAACCAGCCTGGATCGTGGTGATTTGGATGACCTGGGTTTTCAGTGCGATGTACAACAACTGGTTCTATCACGTGCTAAACGGGCATTAGCTATTGGCTGTGATGGTATAGTGTCTTCAGGCCTGGAAGTCCGCATGCTAAGAGAGAGCCTGGATCATAATTTATTGGTGATTACTCCAGGAGTACGGCCAGTTGATAATCGTGTTGAAGATGATCAAAAACGAGTGGTTACAGTTGAACAGGCATTCCAGAATGGCGCTGATTATATCGTTATTGGCCGCCCGATTCGCGATGCAGAAAATAGCAAGGCAATGGCAGAAAAAATTCAGCGCCAAATTGCGTCACAATTTTAGTTTCTATTCAAATCTAATGGAGACAAGGAAGAGAAGTTTATAATCCCGCCTCTATAGTTTTTTCTCCGGTTGGTGACCCGCTTATATTCTGTGCGGAGATAGATCAAACTCCGTATTGGGATGATAACGCAGTTAACCCGACAGAGCGTATACTATGAGTTTAATTAAAAGGTAAGCTAGTAGCTTTCTAAACAGGCTGAATCTGCAAGTTCTTCCGGAACATGCAACAAGTTTCTATCAGCTTCAAAACTAAAAAAGTGAAAAAATCAGTTTGTAGTTTGGAATTCCTATTCTTTATTTGCTACATTCCTACAGGAATCGATAATACCTGCCCTACCCTAATATTATTGTTTTTTGAAATGGTATTCGCCTGTTTAAGCTGGTCTAAAGTCAGTCTATATTTTAGTGCAATACCCAGTAATGTTTCACCTTTAGAAATTTTATGTGCGGATGCGTCGGCAATGGATAATGTATTTAAGGCAAGAGAATGTTTCGCGGCATAAGACATAATACCTTTTTTAATCGCCTGTGCCATTTTCAATTGATATTTACTGCTTTTTAGACGGCGCTCTTCTTTCGGGTTGGATATAAAAGCGGTTTCAACCAGAATGGATGGTATATCTGGAGATTTTAAGACCATAAATCCGGCTTTTTGTACTTTATGGGAATGTAAATTACCTATACGGCCAAAGTTCTTTAATACTTCTTTGGCAACCAGTTGGCTAATATCCTGAGAAGCGCTCTGGGATAGGTCTAACAATACAGAAGCTAATACGTCATCCTTATCATCCAAACTAATCCCACCGATTAAATCAGCGGCATTTTCATGTTTTGCTAACCAGCGGGCTGCTTCACTTGTCGCACCGCGACGCGATAAGGTAAAGACCGATGCGCCACTGACATTTGCCTTTTTGAATGCATCCGCATGGATTGAAACAAATAAGTCGGCATCTGCTTTTCTGGCAATTTTCATACGCTCGCGCAAACTGACATAATAATCACCCTTACGCACCATAATTGCTTTCATCCCGGGTTGCTTATTTATGAGTGCTGCCAATTTTCTCGCTATTTGATAGACTACTTTTTTCTCTAAAGTGCCGTGTTTGCCTCTAGCACCCGAGTCTTTGCCGCCATGTCCCGCATCGACAGCAACTACAAAGGGCTTAGCAAAACGCTTAGTAGTTTTAACAGGTTTGGTTTTTGTATAGCTGCTTTTTTTATAGAATGTTCTTTTCGCGATTACAGCCTGATTTTTTAACGGCAAATCCACAACGATGCGTGGGCCATATTTTTTATTGGCACTCAACACAAAGCTTTTAGCTACAACGCTGCTCTGTAAGTCAATCACCACACGCAAGTCATTTTTATTGCGATGCGCTGTGCGTAATCCGGTTAATAGTGGATGGTTTTTTTGTGGTTGATTGAGATTTTTTTCTAAATAAGCATTACTAAAATCAATCACCAATCTATTTGGATTGCTTAGTTGAAACACCTTATGTATCGGTATGGCAGACACATCAAAGACTAAGCGAGTATTATCGCTACTTGAACTAATACGTAATGTTTTTATTTTAGTTTGCGATGCAAAGCCGACTGAGATATTTAAAATAACCAGAATCAATAAAATACTTAATCTTCGCATATCCCCTCCTGCAGAGTTTATAATCTTAATTAGATTATAGCAGTAGGTGATTGTTTTTTCATGTATAAAATTAAACTATTTAATTATTTTCTCTATACGCTTACGTAACATCAAGGACTTAAAGGGTTAACTGATTTCAATTAATATCATTTTTTGCCTGCCTTTACTCGAATATAATATGGTTAGCACTAAAACCATCTAATTTTAACAATTATTGTATTGTGTTAATGTGGTAATGGAAACTGAGAAGTTTTACACCCATTTTAGTGTTTGGTGAAGCGTTATTTGATAGGGCGAACTATGATGCTCCCCATTGTATTCGCCGCAATTGGAGGCAAAAAAACTCTGTGGTTTAATTTATTGTGCGCCGGACTAAGTTCCAGGCCCGACATCCAAGCCCACAAAGTAACGGGACTGATTACATTCTACGATGTCCTGATTTGCCTAATTTTCTCTTCTGGTATCTCTGTAGAATTGTTAAGTAAGATAATGTTTTGCGCATCACCCTGTGAATATTCCAAACGTTGTGGCAAATAAATCTCAGGTGCGCCTTTGCGGTATTCCCAAAGGAAAAAAAATATTGATCAATAAAGTCAGAAAAAATATAAATCTCACAATATACCTATTCGTTCGCAACTAAGGCCAGGCCCTTAAGTACTAATTGGGCATCAATAGTTGCTTCTAACTTTAAATTCGCCGCCACAAACCCCGCATCGCCTCCGGTTAATATTAGCTGAAGCGGCTTTTTATATTCTGACAGTCCTCGTTCGATAAAGCCTTGAATTGCACTAAGGTTGCCATTATATATCGCAGCTTCAGTATTATTGGCTAAGCCTAAAGGGTATTGCTTAGTACAATAGTTCAAATTTGCTGCCCCTCTCGACAATGCCTGTTGCATCAAATTCAAGCCGGGCATAATCATTCCACCTAAGTGCTGCCCTTGCCTATCGACGATATCCAGAGTTAATGCCGAGCCACAAGATACGATACACACGGGCGCATTATAATAATGATAAGCGGCAAGTAGGGCAAGCCAACGATCCACTCCGAGTTTATTATATTTTGGATAGGCATTGCATACGCCATGAGCATATTTTCGGGTATAAATTTCTTGAACGTTGACAGCTGGCCATAATCGCTCAGCGAAGTGTACTATTTGTTGCTTAATATTTTGTGGACCTACGCAGGCTAGGTAAATTTTGTCTGGCTTGTTTAAATCTTGCCATGCACTTATTAAGGAATTATCGATATTTTGATTAATATGCACAATAGCATGCATTTTTTCCGGTTGGTCAGCATGCTGTTGTGCCCATTTTATGCGGGTATTGCCAATATCAATCAGTAGCATAACTGCGGAAACTTACTTCTCCAGAGGCGAAGCTTTGCGTTGCACCTGTTGCTGTTTGCAATAACAACAAGCCATCATCATTGATGCCTAAAACAGTCCCGTTAATTTTTGTATGACCCATAAATAAACTGACTTGTTGTCCTTGCATACAATCAAATTTCCGCCATTCATCGCGATAAAGGGCAAAGGAGGATGGCGTATATGACCGGGTTACAGCCACGAGTTGCTCAATCAATGTTGCGACTAATTGATTTCGAGAAACCTGTTGAGATTCATCCAGAATTGAGTTTATATCAACCCAGTCCTGTTCGATTTTGGAGCCATGCTGATCAGACAGATAAAGATTTAAACCTAAGCCAATGACAGCATGACAAGGGCCATCAGCTTCTCCTGATACTTCAACTAGAATGCCACCCAGTTTTCGTTGCTGCCAATAGATATCATTGGGCCATTTTAGACCTGCGCCATGAACACCATGTATTTCCAGTGCTTTAATAACGGCAACGCCAATAGCCAGGCTTAAGCCGGATAAACTTGCCGGTCCCTGCTCAAATTGCCAGACTAATGAAGCATAAATATTACTGCCAAATGGAGACACCCATTGCCTGCCCCGCCGGCCTTTACCCGCAGTCTGTTGCTCCGCTAGACAGACAATAGCTGAGGCCTCAGGTTGGTCATTACTTAATGCAACAAGATGGCTATTGGTAGAACCTATTTGATCGTGGATTTCAAGCTCTGCCAGACACTGCCGGGTTGAGTGATTGAATAAGCTAAAGATTATCTTTTTATCCAGCAATTCAAGTTCCGAGTGTAGACGATAACCTTTTCCGTTCACTGCAGTAATATCAATGCCCTGCTCTTCCAGGCCATTGATATTCTTCCACACAGCAGAGCGACTGATGTTTAATTGTTCAGCAAGGTCAGTTCCTGAATGAAATTGACCATCTGCCAATATTTGTACTAAACGTTTTTTCGTCGCGGAAAACTGCACAGCATACTTACCCTAAATGTTATCCTTTTTTTATCCTAAAAAACCAATTATTGCAGCATCAATTGCTGACTGACGTTACTGATTGATTGTGTAAATGAAGATGCTATTTGTCCAGTTAAGCGATCAATCAAGCGTTCTTGGATAGTAAAGTCAACCCGCTTTTTAGCACCAATAATATCGGTAGCCACACTATCATCATCGCCAAAACCGTCAACCAGACCAAACGTTATACCCTGTTCTCCTGTCCAGACTAGCCCCGAAAAAGTATCGTCATCGATTTGAAGACGCTCACCACGACCATCTTTTACTGCGGTAATGAATTGCTGATGAACTTGTGCCAGCACTTGTTGCATATATTTTCTTTCACCTGTTTTCTCGGGAGAAAAAGGATCCATTAATGCCTTGTGTGCCCCCGCTGTAACCAGGCGGCGCTCAATACCCAGTTTCTTCATAGCACCTACATAACCAAACCCTTCCATAATAACGCCGATAGACCCGACCAGTGTTGCTGGATTAACATAAATATTATCTACAGCAGAAACAATGTAATAGCAACCAGATGCGCAAATATCGGATGCGACCGCATGAATTGGCAACTCAGGGTGTTCGGCTTTAATTTTGCGTATTTCATTGTAAATATAAGATGCCTGAACCGGACTCCCACCAGGGCTGTTCACATGCAGGATAATGCCTTGAGTATCTTCATCTTTAATGGCATTACGCAAGGCTTTAATAATTGAATCGGCATTCGCTTCCTTACCTTCTGCAATCACGCCGGAGATATTAATGACGGCGGTATGCCCTTTATCATCTCCATCCCCATTCCACATACTTTGCTTGAGCGATGGATACATACCTACGCCTATAATAGCTGCCAGATAGATGAACATTAAACTTTTAAAGAATATACCCCAGCGTCTTGCACGGCGTTGCTCGGTAACAGCTGCAAAAGCAAGCTTTTCTATAGCTTCTCGCTCCCAGCCATTGTGCATATCTTTATCTTTAGAATCTGGGCTATCCCACTGGTTTTCACTCATGCATGGTCTCCTTAATTTTTCAGTAGTCTTTAACTAGTTGTTTGGGCGTTATTATACTTCGTGCGGGCAGGCCTGGCAGAGTAATCACCCCGATTCTGCATAAAAACTAAAACTTTAATTAATTCCAGTCTTTAGGAACTGCTATTTTTCATTGTCTAATAAAAGCTGCAAATCATCGGGTAAAGGTGCCGTTATTTTAAGCAACTCTCCAGTGATAGGGTGTGCAAATTGTAATTTGTGAGCATGCAGGAACAAGCGTTTGAATCCGCGTTTTCGGCAATTTTTATTGATTTCATGCTCGCCATAACGCTCATCTCCTATTATCCCATGTCCTAGCCAAGCCGCATGTACCCGTATTTGATGAGTGCGCCCTGTATAAGGCGAAGCTTCAACTAAAGTAGCGTCGTTGTATAGGGTCAGGCGTCTAAATAAGGTCTGCGACGCCTTGCCTGCTGAACTAATTTTTACCATGCGCTCACCGCCATGACTGACATTTTTTAACAAAGGTTGATCAACGACTAATTTTTTCTTTTCCCAGCGCCCCTGCAATAAAGCGAGATAGTTTTTCTTGACACCACTACCTCTAAAATATTCATGTAATGTGCGTAAAGCACTGCGCTTTTTAGCGATAATCAAGCACCCTGAGGTATCTCGATCTAGGCGGTGCACTAATTCAAGAAAGCGACTGTCAGGGCGTATTTCACGCAAAGCTTCTATAATGCCTGAGCTTATTCCTGAACCACCGTGCACTGCAAACCCGGAGGGTTTATTGATCACTAAGATGGCATCATCTTCAAATAAAATATCATGTTTTAGCCGCGCAGTCAGGTAGGCGGGAGCAGCTACAAACTCCTTTTCTTCGGCAACGCGTATCGGCGGAATCCTGACAATATCTCCCTGGAGTAATTTGCGTTTTGCATCACAGCGTCCTTTATTAATTCGGACTTCACCCTTGCGGATAATGCGGTAAATACGGCTTTTTGGCACCCCTTTGAGCACTTTCATTAAGAAATTATCTAAGCGCTGTCCTTCATGCGCATCTGTAATTTCAATGAAATATACCTTTGGTATCGCGTTGTTTTCCTCTTTTTTCATCGGCACATAATAGTAGAGTTTACGGCTATATACTATAAGTTTATTACAATCAACTGTATAACAGGTTATAATTATTGAGGTATAAACTGAAAATAAATGTAGTTTATACACGGCTTGTTATTAACAATGCATAACACAAAGACGAGTTAGTGTTGTTTTGTGCCGATAAGTTAACTGTCTACAATGAAAGTAACCTAATCTCCCGACAAAACGGATTATCTGGCAAGAGCAAAGTATAACAAAGAAATATACGTGGTCCTACACGTAGACAAAAAACGTAATAATCAAGCAAGAACAGATTTTGGGTTTTTTCGCTCGACCCATGACGAGCGATACTCGACCTGATAAAGGCCGAACGATAAATAAGATCGTGTGTTTTCAGGCTGTAAATAGGTTGATAGTTAACACCAGTAGAGCGCTACATTATTTCCTAGCCTGCTCCTGAATATGTGTTTTCAACCAGTCAGTCAATCACTTAGCTTAAACGAAAATACTATTGCCATAACGCAATAACTGATATTAGAAATCAGCGTTTCAACTTCGTGTCTTTTTATGGACTTATTTTGTGTGAATCATAGGCATAGCTTGCTATGTGCTATCACACTAGTTTGCATAGATTGTATCTGTTAGTCGCTATTAGATAGCCAGTAACCTTTAATAATACATAGACTTATTTATCTTCTGCACGGAATATCAAGGTTATGCAAGGATAAATTAATGAAAAGAATGCTTATCAACGCATCGCAGCCTGAAGAACTGCGAGTAGCATTGGTAGATGGTCAAAAACTTTATGATTTTGACATAGAACACCCTTCACACGAACAAAAAAAATCGAATATCTATAAAGGTATTATTACCCGTATTGAACCCAGCCTGGAAGCAGCCTTTATTAATTACGGTGTTGATAAACAGGGATTTTTACCCCTGAAAGAAGTTTCACCCAGCGCAGTAGGCTCAGACGACCTAAATTTAAGTCGCGCTAAAATCAAAGAGCGGCTAAAAGAAGGACAGGAAATTATCGTTCAGATTGAAAAAGAAGAACGTGGTAACAAAGGTGCTGCGCTCACTACCTACATTAGTCTGGCTGGCACCTATCTGGTTCTTATGCCTAATAACCCTAAAGCAGGTGGTATTTCTAGACGCATTGAAGGCGATACACGTAATGAGTTGCGTGATGCTATGGCAGGACTTGAAGTGCCTGAAAATATGGGGCTCATTGTGCGCACTGCAGGTTGCGGAAAAAGCACCGAAGAATTGCAATGGGACCTGAATTATCTGCTGCAGTTATGGGAAGCAATTGACCGCTCATCTAAAGAGCAAAATAAGCCCTTTCTAATTTTCCAGGAAAGCAATGTCATTATTCGAGCCTTACGCGATCATTTACGTGCCGATATAGATGAAATCCTGATTGATAAAGAGTCATCCTTTAAGCTAGTGCATAATTTCCTTAAACAGGTTATGCCGCACTATCTGCCAAAAGCTAAGTTATACAGTGATGACGTCCCTTTGTTTAACCGCTATCAGATTGAATCTCAAATTGAGACTGCCTATAGCCGCGAAGTACCTCTCCCATCAGGTGGAGAACTGGTGATTGATCACACCGAAGCACTGACTTCAATCGATATAAACTCTGCGCGCTCAACGAAAGGCAGTGATATCGAAGACACTGCGCTTAATACTAATCTGGAAGCCGCAGATGAGATTGCACGGCAATTAAGATTACGTGATTTAGGCGGATTGTTTGTGATCGATTTTATCGATATGCTGGCCAATAAAAACCAGCGTGCCGTCGAAAATAGAATTCGAGATGCCTTAAAAATTGATCGTGCCCGCATCCAAACCAGTCGTATTTCACGCTTTGGTTTACTAGAGATGTCACGACAAAGATTGCGCCCTTCTCTAGGTGATACAACACAGCTGACTTGCCCTCGCTGTAATGGCCAGGGTGAGATACGAAATGTTGAATCCGTTGCTCTGTCGGTATTACGTATACTTGAAGAAGAAGCAATGAAGAGTGGCACTGATAAGGTTGTTGCTCACTTGCCTATTGAATGCGCTACCTTCTTACTCAATGAGAAGCGCCCTTCTATCGACCAGATTGAGTCGCGCTTGAATGTACGCATTATTGTCTTGCCTAGTAAGCACTTGGAAACGCCAGCATACGATATAGAGCGCATCAAATCTAAAGATGAGGATGGGACTGAAGATAACTCGAGTTACACTCAAATAAAAGCGGATGATCTTGCATTACCCGAGTTTGCCAGGCAAGCAGCGCCTATAGCCAAACAAGCGGCAATTAAGGAATTTTTACCCGACGCACCTGCACCTGTTGCACCGGTACAAAACAAGAAAACTTCGGCCGGCTTAATTAATCGTTTCTGGACTAAGCTCATTGGTTCCTCTACAGAGGATACTGCAGAAACTATCGAAGAACCTGCAAAACCAGCCAGAGCTGAAAACGAAAAGTCGCAGAACAATCGTAGAAATCCTAATAACCGGAGAAATTCTAATAATAGAAACCGGAATAGGAACACTAATAATCGTGATCGTAACAAATCACAAAGTGACAGTTCTACTGACAGTGGTACGACTTCAACGCAAAACGCTAGCCCGGAAAAAGGCACAAAGGAGTCAACTGTAAAAGCGGCTGAGACTAATAGTGAGTCAACAACTCCTAAGCCAAGAAACCAGAATAGAAAACCTAATCGTAGAGGCTATAACAGAAAGCCGAGAACTGAAAAACAAGAAGCAGAAAATAATAACAATGTCTCTGATAAGTCTTCACCAGCCAAGGATAATGGCAAGTCAGTTATGCAACAGGAATCAAAAGACGCACAAGCGAACTATGATAAAAATACCGAAACACAATCTTATGCAGCAAATTATCAAAAAAATATAGCTGCCGCAAAAACACCCACAGAATCTAAACCACAACCACCTTCTACAAATACCGAAGACTAAAGAAGCAAGGGCATAGCGTAAAACATCAAGCGCTATGCCCTTTTTCTTATATTACTGTCCTTAGATGAGTTTATCTGCTAAGATTGAAAAAATTTTTAGACCTATTTTAGAGTAAAGAGAGAGATGGCAAAAGAAGATCAAATTGAAATGGATGGTACGATTACCGAAACCCTCCCCAATACCATGTTTAGAGTTGAACTGGAAAATGGCCACGTAATTACGGCACATATATCTGGCAAAATGCGCAAACATTACATACGCATTCTGACAGGTGATAAAGTTAAAGTAGAAATGACACCTTATGATTTAACCAAGGGTCGCATTACATTCCGTATGCGCTAAGTTTATGCTTAACGCATGGATCGATATTAATTACTTTCCGGAATACTCAGCTGTTTACTTTCTATAGTAAAGGCTAATTCATTATTTTGTACCGTCACACGTACATGCCCTCCCTGCTTCAGTTTGCCGAATAATAAATCGTTTGCCAGAGGCTTTTTGATTTTATCTTGAATCAATCGCGCCATCGGTCTTGCCCCCATTTTAGGGTCACATCCATGCTCTGCTAGCCAGAGCCTGGCTTCTGCATCTAGACTAAAGGTAACATTCTTTTCTAGTAATAATGTTTCTAGTTCAAAAATAAACTTATCGACAACATTTCCAACGATAGAGATATCCAGCGGTTTGAATTGAATAATCGAATCCAGGCGGTTTCTAAATTCTGGTGAAAATGTTTTTTCAACTACGCGCATGCTATCACTGGAATGCTCTTGCTGTGTAAAGCCTATCGAAGCACGACTTCCTTCTTCTGCCCCTGCATTGGTGGTCATCACCAGAATAATATTTCTAAAATCTGCCTTGCGCCCATTATTGTCGGTGAGCGTACCATGATCCATTACCTGTAAAAGCAGGTTGAACACATCAGGGTGTGCTTTTTCCAGCTCATCCAGCAACAATACCGCATGTGGATGCTTATTCACCTGCTCGGTTAGTAAGCCACCTTGATCATAGCCTACATAACCAGGAGGTGCACCGATCAAGCGCGAGACGGTATGGCTTTCCATATATTCAGACATATCAAAGCGTATTAACTCGACCCCCATCAGACTGGCTAATTGCTTGGTTACTTCTGTTTTACCAACGCCTGTAGGCCCAGCAAATAAAAATGAACCAATGGTTTTACTGACATCGCGTAAACCCGCTCTGGACAGCTTGATAGCAGATGATAAGGATGCAATCGCTTCATCCTGACCAAACACCAACATTTTTAGGTTCTTCTCAAGATTCTTCAGCTTATCCTGATCATTGCTAGAAACAGATTTGGGCGGGATACGTGCAATTTTGGCGACAACTTCTTCTATCGCATGCACATCAATCTCGTTGTTGCGCTCTTCATGAGGTACGAGGCGTTGCCTTGCTCCTGCTTCATCAATAACATCTATCGCTTTGTCAGGTAAAAAGCGATCACTGATATGTCGATCCGATAATTCTGCAGCAACGCGTAAGCTATCCAGGGTATATTTAAGCTCGTGATACTCTTCAAACCTGCTTTGCAAGCCTTTTAAGATTTGATATGTTTCATCAACTGTTGGCTCGATCACATCTATTTTCTGGAAACGTCGTGCCAAAGCATGATCTTTTTCAAAAATACCCCGGTATTCTTGATAAGTCGTAGACCCTATGCAACGCAACTGGCCCGATGCCAAGGCAGGTTTAATTAAATTAGATGCGTCCATGACTCCGCCTGAAGCAGAGCCCGCTCCTATGATAGTATGAATTTCATCAATAAATAGAATAGCTTTTTCATCTTGTTTTAACTGGTTCATCAACGCTTTAAGACGCTTCTCAAAATCCCCTCTATATTTAGTTCCCGCTACCAGAGAACCTAAATCTAATGAATAAATAACACAGTCCTGCAAAAATTCCGGAATATCTTCTTCGACAATTTTCTTGGCCAGGCCTTCTGCAATTGCGGTTTTTCCAACACCCGCTTCACCAACGAGTAAAGGATTATTTTTTCTGCGTCGACACAACACCTGAATAGTGCGCTCCAATTCCAGTTCACGACCGATTAAAGGGTCAATTTTACCATTAACTGCTTCCTGGTTTAGGTTGGTCGTATATTTATCTAAGGGACTCTCGGCAACTTCAGGCTCTACATTGCTAGTCCTCTCTTGTTGCTCTGGAGCCTCATGGTCGGCCCTTGAGATACCATGCGATAGAAAATTAACTGCATCCAGACGCTGTATATCCTGCTTATTTAATAAATAAACAGCATGTGAATCTTGCTCGCTAAATAATGCAACCAACAAATTAGCGCCGTCGACTTCCTTTTTGTCAGAAGCCTGCGCATGAAAAACAGCTCTTTGCAAAACTCGCTGGAAACCTAATGTAGGTTGTGTTTCAAGTCTGCCATCTACGGTTAATAAGCTGATCGTTTCATCAATAAACTGATTTAATTCAGCCCGCAAACTAGAAACGTCACAGCTACAAATTGACAGCACCTGCAGTGCGCTATCGTTATCCAGTAGGGCTAATAACAAATGCTCCACGGTAATAAATTCATGTCTCTTTTGGTGTGCAGAGACAAACGCTAGGTTTAGTGTAACTTCAAGGTCTTTACTTAACATGTCAAATACTCCTCAAGCATCAGGCTTCTTCCATTGCACACATTAAAGGATGCTGGTTTTTACGCGAATAATCATTTACGATCTCAACTTTTGTTTCTGCTACATCTTTGGAAAACACCCCGCAAACTCCCATGCCCTTAGTATGTACATGCAACATAACCTGTGTAGCTGAATCTTCGGTCATGGCAAAAAAATCAATCAATACCTCAATAACAAAATCCATGGGAGTAAAGTCATCGTTCAATAAAATAACTTTAAATAACGGTGGCCTTTTTAACTTAGGTGCTGCTTCTTGTACCGCTATTGCATCATCATGATCTATGGATGGATTAGAATCACTCATCTCTTTCTATTTTTAATAAATTTTAGTCTAAATTAACTTTTAATATTGAGGTGCATTCCTCAAATTCAACAATATATAACGTATAATATCCTATACACAATTAGACTACAGCTTTTTTTTAAACTTCAGGATAATTCATGGTTTGGAAACCTCATGTTACTGTTGCAGCTATTATAGAGCGCGAACATCAATTTCTGTTGGTTAAAGAAGAAATCGATAACGGTATTGCATTCAACCAGCCTGCAGGGCACCTGGAGCCAGGGGAAAGCCTTATCAATGCAGTGCAGCGAGAGGTAAACGAAGAAACAGCTTGGCAGTTTAAACCTGAATTTATTACCTCAATACAACTATGGCGAAAAACCCCCAACTCTCCCTCTTTTCTTAGAGTCTGCTTTGCCGGCTCTTGCCATGATCATCAGTCTGATCAATCTCTTGATGAAGGCATAATTAGCACTCACTGGTTAACACGCGAAGAAATTGTCGCTAGAAAATCTCAACTGCGCAGTCCTTTGGTGTTAACTACTATAGATCAATATTTAAACGCTGAGCATTACCCGCTCAGCTTATTAAAAACATTTTTAGATTTAGAATAATGAGTAAAAATATTATCGTCGGTATGTCAGGTGGCGTAGACTCCTCAGTTACCGCTGCTTTGCTATTAGAACAAGGCCATCTAGTCACTGGTGTGTTTATGAAAAACTGGGATGAAGATGATGGTACAGATGAATGTACTGCATTAGAAGACCTGGCCGATGCACAACAAGTCTGCGATACATTGGGGATCGAATTAAAAACAATTAATTTTGCCAGTGAATACTGGGATGAAGTGTTTGAAGTCTTTCTTGCCGAATTTGCAGCTGGGCGCACCCCGAATCCAGATATACTGTGCAACAAACACGTCAAGTTCAAGGCTTTTTTAAATTACGCCACAGAAGATCTAGGCGCTGAATTTATTGCTACCGGTCACTATGCACGTATTAGCCAGGAACAGGGACAATATTTTTTACTCAAAGGCCTGGACCCGACTAAGGAACAAAGTTATTTTTTATATACCTTAGGCCAAAAAGCTCTGGCCAAAACGTTATTCCCTATTGGTCATCTGCATAAAACTGAGATCCGCCAGATAGCAGAAAAATATGAATTTTCTAATCATCATAAAAAAGATAGCACTGGCATCTGTTTTATAGGTGAGCGAAAATTTACGGAATTTTTACAACGTTACTTACCCACTCAGCCAGGTGAAATGCATACCCCAGAAGGACAATATATCGCGCAACACTCCGGTTTGATGTATTACACTTATGGTCAACGTCAGGGGTTAAGGATAGGCGGCGTAAAAAATGCCCCAGATGAACCCTGGTATGTGCTGGATAAAGACCTGGATAATAATATATTAATTGTCGGGCAAGGCCACGACCATCCTTTAATGCTTCATAATACCTTAGAAGCAAATCAACTAGACTGGTGCAGTAATCAACCACTGACCGAAACGATAATATGTAGCGCCAAAACACGCTATCGCCAAGCAGACCAGAGCTGTAAAGTCATTCCTCTGGCTGATAATAGAATAAAGGTTGTTTTTGAACAGCAGCAACGTGCAATTACCCCAGGCCAATCGGTTGTGTTTTACTCTAGCGAAATATGTCTTGGTGGCGGTATTATAGAAACCAGAGACAATCAATAAAACGACATAAGACGTGGCTTTCATCCGATTGTATCGAAGTGTGTAAAGATAGACGACAATAATGGATTAAAACATAATACCGAGGTAAAGAATTAAATGCTGATCTGGGGACTGCAATTTTTCTTGAGCTTATTGGTACGAATAGTTTATTCACCACTACCTTCTGCATCGACTTGGTAAGCACCGTGGTAGCTTCTGAGCATATTAGATAGCAGGGCAATTAAACATGCACGATCCAGGTTAAAAGAATTACTGATTTTGTGCCATATTATATTGCTCTACGCGCCCTTTTTCAGCCTACTTAATGGCCTATGCCTGGGGCATAACCATTTCTGTATTAGCTACATCTGACAAGCGCCTACCGACATACACTAGGCGAAACACTAGATACACTGGCATTGAAAGCAAACGGGTGCATTACCTATCCACTATTTGATTATCTGATGAGAACTCAAAATAAAAATCGTGATAATGTATAAGGTTATATTTAAGATTAAGCATTAGAATTCGCGCTTTTTCAGACGCATAATCTAGCCTTGATAAGGCAATGAAATAAAACGGAAATTCATTTTATATGCAAGAATAACTTCTATGCAACTTTAACAAACTCCCTAAGCAAAGCGGTCGCATAACAGCCAGGATTTAAAGTAAAACTTAATTCCAAAGTCTTACTATCAATAAATTGCCATTGTAACTCTTGTATATGACTGCGTAATGCCCTACGGTCTTGATCCACGCCAAAAGCACACAAGCCTTTTGCCAGTTGTTCGAATTGCTCGACAATCTCTTGCTCTTGCAATGCGACTTCTGCAGTAGCCTGGTTTTCACCTTTGCCCCATAATGTAGCAGTAGGATGTACATCTAGTTGCGCTACTCGTTTTAATATCGATTCATCCAGAGTTTCGGCTGTAAAAAAACTATGTGAATTATCAAACATAAATACATCACCGAGCAGCGCCTGATTCCAGGTTTGACTAGCTACTCTTTTACTAAGGATATGGTTAAATAGAAAAGATCTAGCTGAGGATAAATAAATGCTACGCAGATTGCGTGAAACTTTTTCGCCAGAAAATAAAGCCATCGCTTTGGCTATATTAGCTCCTTCGCGCCCAAAACGTTGTGCGCCAAAATAATTGGGTACACCTTGAGTTTTAATCGTTTGTAATTGTTGCTCCAGAATAGCTTTATCGCCTATCCAATCGCGCACGCATATGTTAAATTGATTTCCCGCAAGTGAACCACGTTTAAGTTTTTTACTATGCCGGGTGGCTTCTAACACCTGGATAGTATCAGAATTAATTTCTTGCCAATCTGGGTCAGGTTTACCCGGAAGCCATACGCTAAACCATTGTCGGGTACGCGCATGCCGGTCTTTTAAACCCGCATAACTGACATCTCTTTGCCGAACGCCGGCAAAACGGGCTAGTAGCCGGGCGACATAGTCAGTATTTTCAGAGCACTTCTCTATTAATATAAAAGCATGTTCGCCAGTACCTGAAAGTTCAAAAGACTGAATTTCATTGACGATAAAGTCATCTGGAATAGTGCGGATAATGCCTTGACTTTGGGCTCCGCCATTCGCGTATGCCCAGTCAGGTAGAGAGTAAGTAGAGTTCAATGGATTTTTCTATTATTGGGAGGGGCTATAGCCTCGCGCTACAGTCCGGGGCTATTTGCTAATCAGTACGACAGCTTGCACGGCGATACCTTCTTTACGGCCTTCAAAGCCCAGTTTTTCAGTCGTTGTCGCTTTAACATTAATGCAGTCTAATTCTACTGATAAGTCTGCTGCAATATTAGTACACATGGCAACAATATGCGGTGCCATTTTTGGCGCTTGCGCAATAATGGTAATATCCGCATTCACCAGGCTATAGCCTTTTTTTTGTACTATATCGTAGACAAAACGCAGTAAAACCCGACTATCTGCTCCTTTAAACTCAGGATCGGTATCCGGAAAATGTTTTCCGATATCACCTAAAGCAGCGGCTCCTAACAGTGCATCACATAGAGCATGTAACACCACATCGCCATCAGAATGCGCTTCCAGCCCTTGTTCATAATCAATTTTTACACCGCCTAAAATCACATCGCCCTGATCGACAAAACGATGTACATCATACCCTTGTCCAACTCGTATCATTGTTGCTCCAAATAAAATTGTGCTAATGCTAGATCTTCCGGGCGGGTAATTTTTAGATTATCTGCACGCCCGGCGATAATTTTTGGTTGCATACCTTGTAACTCCATCGCGCTGGCATCATCAGTCATAATCCAGCCTTTATCTGCCGCTTCTTGTAAGGCATGTTTTAGTGCGGCATAACGAAACATTTGTGGCGTAAATGCGCGCCATATTTTACTTCTATCAACAGTACCGGAAATTGCTAGATTATTATCAACCGATTTTAAAGTATCATGAGAAGCCAGCCCTAAAATCCCACCAACGGGATGATCTTGCAATTCATTGATTAGATATTCGACATCGCTTTTGGTAATACAGGGGCGCGCAGCATCATGGACCAGCACCCAGTCATTATCATCCGCTTTATCCGCAATAGAGTTGAGAGCAGATAAAACCGAATCGGCGCGTTCTTTGCCACCTGCAGCAGTGTATATTCGTGGGTTTGAAGATATTTCAAGCGTTGGCCAATACGGGTCTTCTTTTGAAATCGCAACGACAACTGCGCTTATAGACTTAACCTCTAACAACCGGGTTAAGGTCTGCTCAATTACAGTTATATTATTTAATGGTAGGTATTGTTTAGGTCGGTCCGCCTGCATACGTTTACCAACGCCTGCAGCTGGTACTATACCCCAGTATTTATTTATTTCGCTCATGCTTAATTAAATTCTGGATATTATTCGATGACTTGGAAAAAAGTCTCATTCTTTTTGATTAAACCCAGGTCATGACGGGCTGTTTCTTCGATTGCTTCTTTGCCTTTACGCAAATCCAGTACTTCAGCTTCGAGTGCTTTATTTCGCAACTGTTTAAGTTCCATTTTCTGTTGGAGTTGATCTAGTTGTTGCTGATATTTCCGGGTTTGCTTAAAACTGCCATCGCCATGCCACAAGCGATATTGCAGTAGTGAAATCAGGACAACAAGAAAGACTATAAGAAGCTTAATAAATCACCTATTGGCAAATATCTTATCTAGGGTGGGTAGCAATAAACTACCCACCCTAAATCACAAACCTAACTTAAGAGGAGATTAAGATAGTTTTTTAAACGCACTACGTCCAGCGTAACTCGCTTCTGCACCTAGCTCTTCTTCAATTTTCATTAAACGGTTATATTTTGCAACACGATCAGAACGGCTCAGCGAACCTGTTTTAATTTGTCCTGTGCCCATCGCAACACATAAATCTGCAATTGTAGTATCTTCAGTTTCACCCGAGCGATGTGAAACAACCGCCGTGTAACCCGAAGCGTGTGCTGTGTTAATTGCTTCCAGCGTTTCTGTTAACGTACCGATTTGATTTACTTTAATCAAGATTGAGTTAGCAACGCCTTTCTCTATACCATCTTTCAACGTAGCGGGATCAGTAACAAATAAATCATCGCCTACTAATTGAATCTTATCGCCTAATCTATCCGTAAGTTCTTTCCAGCCTGCCCAGTCATTCTCATATAGACCGTCTTCGATAGAAATAATTGGGTATTTTGCTACCCAATCTGCAAATAAGTCAGTCATTTGCGCTGCACTTAAGGTTTTACCTTCAGATGTGAGTTCATATTTACCATCTTTATAGAATTCAGACGCAGCAGCATCCATACCCAAAAAGATATCTACACCAGGTTTGTAACCGGCATTAACAATCGCCTCTAAAATCACTTCAATCGCCTCTTCATTAGAAGATAAGTTAGGTGCAAAGCCCCCTTCATCCCCGACTGTAGTCGCTAAACCTTTGGCTTTTAATACTTTGGCTAAATTATGGAATACTTCAGCACCGTAACGAATTGCTTCACGAAAGGTAGGTGCGCCCACAGGCAAAATCATGAATTCTTGTAGATCTACACTGTTGTCCGCATGTGAACCACCGTTGATAATATTCATCATCGGTACCGGCATAATAAATTTACCGCTAGTATTCAGGTAACGATATAAAGGAACGCCTGCTTCCAGAGCTGATGCACGAGCGGCAGCCAGTGAAACACTTAGTATTGCATTAGCACCAATACGGCCTTTATTTGCAGTACCGTCCAGATCCATCATTGCTTTATCAAGCGCAGTTTGATCTGCTGAATCCATCCCGACTACAGTGGCACGAATTTCAGTATTAACATACTGAACCGCTTTTAAAACTCCTTTTCCTAAATAACGTGATTTATCACCATCCCGCAATTCTATTGCTTCACGCTCTCCAGTAGATGCTCCTGATGGCACCATGGCACTACCGATATTTCCTGATTCCAAAATAATATCTGTTTCTAGGGTTGGATTCCCTCGTGAATCTAAAATCTCTCTTGCTTTAATATCGACTATTTTAGCCATTTTTTTTCCTTTATTATATTTACGTAAAGTAATAATTCGATGTTCATGTGTCTTACACAACGCACTGGTGTATAAAACTTTTAAAGTGTATTTTCTATTAATGCATTTGCTTTAACAGCCGTATCAATGGCCATTAAGGTTTCTAATAATTCCTGCATACGATGTAATGGCCATGAGTTTGGACCGTCACTTAAGGCATTGTCAGGATCTGGATGGGTTTCCATAAACAAGCCAGCAACACCTGCGGCTATTGCTGCTCTGGCTAACACAGGCACATGCTGGCGCTGCCCGCCTGATGATGTTCCCTGTCCTCCTGGAAGCTGTGCCGAATGGGTAGCATCGTAAACAACCGGACAATATGTATTGCGCATTTCAGCTAATGAGCGCATATCAGAAACCAGATTGTTATAACCAAAGGATGCGCCACGCTCACACACCATAATTTGCTGATTACCGGTTGCTTTTGCTTTATCGACTACATGCACCATATCCCAGGGCGCTGAAAACTGGCCTTTTTTAATATTAACAGGTTTGCCTTGTTCGGCTACTGCCTGAATAAAATTTGTCTGGCGGCATAAAAAAGCAGGGGTCTGCATGATATCCACAACACTGGCAACTTCGGCTAGCGGAGTGTCCTCATGAACATCAGTTAAAACCGGCACACCAATTTGTTGCTGCACTTTTTGCAATATTTTCAAGCCCTCTTCTATGCCTGGGCCACGATAGCTCTTATGCGAAGATCGATTTGCTTTATCAAATGAGGATTTATAAACAAACGGGATATTTAATGTTGCGCATAATTCTTTTAAAGTGCCCGCTGTATCAAGTGCCATTTGCTCACTTTCTATAACACAAGTACCCGCTATTAAAAAAAACGGTTGATCGAGACCGACTTCAAAATCACATAACTTCATTTTTTAATATCCTGTTTATGTTTTTCTGCAGCCTCAACGAAGCCAGAAAATAAGGGGTGCCCGTCTCTGGGAGTTGAGGTAAATTCAGGGTGAAACTGGCAGGCAATAAACCATGGATGCTCTGCTAGCTCTACTACTTCTACCAAACGGCCATCCATAGATTTACCTGAAAAGCGTAAGCCTCCTGCTTCCAAAGCGTCTATATAATTATTGTTAAATTCATAACGATGGCGATGACGTTCGGTTATAACATCTTTCTGGTACATATCAAAAACTCTTGAATCAGGTTCAATTCGACATTTCTGTGCACCTAAACGCATAGTGCCACCTAAATCAGAACTCTCATCCCGAGTCTCAGTCTGACCCTCATGATCTTGCCATTCGGTAATTAAACCAATAACCGGGTGCGGACTGGTAGGTAAAAATTCAGTACTGTGTGCCCCTTCTAATCCGGCGACATTCCGCGAAAATTCAATAACAGCAGATTGCATACCCAGGCAAATTCCTAAATAAGGAATTTTATTTTCTCTGGCATAACGCACTGTCGAAATTTTACCTTCTACGCCGCGCTCGCCAAAACCACCTGGCACTAAAATCGCATCAACACCATTTAACGGAGCAACGCCATCTTGCTCAATAATTTCAGAATCTACGTATTTAATTTTGACAGTATTCCCCGTCTTTATTCCGGCATGAGTCAGGGCTTCACTTAAAGATTTGTAGGCATCACTATGTCCTACATATTTACCTACAATTGCAATTTTTACGGTGTCGTGAGGATGTGTGATAGAGTCGACAACGGCTTTCCATTCAGATAAATCTGCTGCAGGCACATCCAGACGCAGTTGATTAACAACAATATCATCTAGCCCTTGTTCATTTAACAACAAAGGGATACGATAAATCGTATCCGCATCAATGGCTGAAATAACGGCATTCACAGGGACGTTAGTGAATAAAGCAATTTTACGCCGTTCAGCCGCAGGAATGCTCTGCTCTGAGCGGCATATCAAAACATCAGGCTGGATACCGATAGTGCGTAATTCTTTAACAGAATGTTGCGTTGGCTTGGTTTTAATTTCACCTGCCGTTTTAATATAAGGCACCAATGTAAGATGGATAAATAGTGCCCGATCACGACCTAATTCGATACCAATTTGACGAATTGTTTCTAAAAAAGGCAAGGATTCAATATCCCCTACCGTACCGCCCACCTCAATAATGGCAACATCCATGCCTTCAGCACTGGCATAGATCCGGCGCTTCATTTCATTGGTAATATGTGGAATAACCTGAACCGTCGCCCCTAAATAGTCACCTTTACGCTCTTTACGCAACACACTTTCGTAAACCTGCCCTGTGGTAAAGTTATTTTTCTTGGTTAAGCGGGTTTTTAAGAAGCGCTCATAATGGCCTAAATCCAGGTCAGTTTCAGCACCATCCTGAGTAACAAACACCTCACCATGTTGAAACGGACTCATGGTGCCAGGATCAACATTGATATATGGATCCAGTTTTGTCATGGTTACTTTTAAACCACGTGCTTCCAAGATAGCCGCTAAAGAAGAGGCAGCGATTCCTTTACCAAGAGAAGAAACGACACCGCCGGTAATAAATATAAATTTTGTCATTAAAAAATGTGATAACTAGGATGAAGCCATATGATTAAATTAACAGAGTATTTTAGTCGACATTGCACTTTTCGTCATTTCTTTTTAATTTTAAAAGAGGAGGCTATTGATTAATTGATGGATTCGTGTGAATTTCCCCACCTCTTTTTTCCTAATTATTATCAACTAAAGCGTCGAGGATAGATTCTCTTATTTATGATGCTAGCAGCAAAAACGAAAACTTAGTGAAAGACATTTTTTCGACAACATATGCTTATAGCTAGTGTTTAACTGATGTTTTTAGGTTCAAAGAGCCTGACAGTTCATTATGATTCCTAGCAACAAATTATGTCGCGCCACTAGCGAATATTCTGTTTATTACTAGTGGGCGTGAAATACATTTTTTGCGTTATCAGGAGTTTCGAATATTCCCAGCTATCGCAAGTAATGCAATACCATCAAACAAAAAACTAATACCAATCAACAAGCCAACGAGCCATGTCGAACTTAATGGCCAGCCTACCAATACAATAGCCCCTAGTAGCAAAGATAACAGACCATTCAACAACATAAAAAACCAGCCCTTAGCGGGTTTTATTTCAACAGCTAAAGCAATACCTGCAAAACCATCAATCAAAAAATACATAGCCAGAATAAGCCCCAGGGTAGAAATAACAACTGCGGGATGAAATAAAATGAGTAAGGCTAAGAGAAACAGAATAAAAGGCTTAAACCACATCATTAAAGTATGCACTCTACAGGCATAGGCGGAATAAGCCAGCGCTATCGCACTGAGGAAAAACAATCCACTAATAAAAAAGTTTAGCGTCAAACTTATAACACTAGGGAACACTATACCAATGATCCCTATAACAATCATCGCGACTCCCGTAGGCTTGGCGCTGTTATTAAATTTTTCCAGACTGTGCTGGTCAAGACTTAAAAATATACTCATATTATTTTTCCTTATTGATTAATTGTTTTAACGTAAAATCATGCACAATCTAAATCGGACATTAGTCCATTAGCACTTAAAAAGCTTATTATAAATGCCACATCTGTCTACTAGCGCGTTAAGGTCCATGCCTATATCGAAAGCATCTACGCCATATCGGGATCGTATGGTTTTTTCACCTCGCCCCCTTCGCTAACCTTCTTTATTGGCTCGTTCAGGCAGGTTCTTCTGGCTTATCTGCCAGATAGAACACCTCCAATTGCCTGAGCCGCAGAAATATCGAATACCAGTGTGCGTTCATTACACCGGGGATTAGCCAAATCTAAACTCAGTCAATCTAGATATATTGGCGCAATCCGGTTTGCAACAGACAAAACTATACTGCAGGATAACGACCTTCCCGTTCAGAAAATAGCCTATAAACTGGGTTTCACACTTTGCCCGTGCGTTTAGGCGGCCCTACAGAATGAAGAGAATATACAGACTAAAGACGTTTGGCAAGGCCATAACTATAAACAAAGCGTGGCATCTAAATTTAACGAGTAATATTATTTTGAGTGCTTTATTTTGACTTCTTAGCTCATAAAACACAACTTTTGCATTTTAGGTGAAAACATTAATTTATAAAGAATAACCCCTATATATATAATTATATATATTATAATAATTGCAAATTAAGCATTTATAATGGAAAGCATTGATGAAGAAAACGAGCATTTCTGTTCTACTTTTATTTTCTAGTGCAGTATCAGCACAAAACCTACTGGAAACCTATAATCTTGCCCTGCAAAATGACCCTATTTTACGCCGTTCACTGGCTAAAAAAATGGCAGTAGGCGAAAGCAAAGATCAAAGTATAGCCAGACTTTTACCCTCCGTTAATGCAGGTATTGGTAGTGCTTACAATTGGTCTTATCAGGATTCATTTTTTAATGATGCATTCCCGGGACAAACTCCCAGAAATGACTTTCTGGATAGCCAATTTGGTATTAATTTAGTACAACCTATATTTCATTATGATATGTGGGTGCAACTCTCCCAGTCAGAAAAGCAGATTGCTCAAGCCAATGCCAGTTATCTTGCCGAACAACAAAACTTAATGCTGAAGACAGCTAATGCTTATTTCAATGTTCTGGCTGCTCAGGATGATCTCACTTTTGCTATTTCAGAAAAGAAAACCATTGCCAGGCAGTTAGAACAAGCACAGCAGCGGTTCGAAGTAGGGCTTATTGCGATTACCGATGTCTATGAGGCACAAGCAGGTTATGATCAAAGCAGGTCAGATGTTATTGCTGCAGAAAATAATGTGCAAAATACTAAAGAAGCCCTAAAGGAAATTATCGGACCATATTCTGGCGAGCTCAGTAAATTAGGCGAAATATTACCCTTGCCCGAGCCAGTCCCTAATAATATCGATGAATGGAATACCACGGCATTAAATCAAAACCTGCAAATTCTTGTTGCCCGAAATGAATCCGAAATTATTCAGGAGAATATTGATATACAACGCAGTGGCCATTACCCGACTTTAGATGTCGTTGGTTCATTTGGTCTTAATGACATCTCAGGAAACCTTAATGCGCGTGGTAATACTGAAAGCATCGGAGTGCAGTTAAATATTCCACTGTTCGAAGGCGGCGCAGTCAACTCAAGAACACGCGAAGCTGAATACCAGTTTACCGAGGCCAAAGAAAATCTAATTGCCACACAAAGAGCGGTCACTAAAGAAGTCAAAGATTCTTACCGGGGTGTTATATCCGCTATTAGCCAAGTAGGCGCATTAAAATCTGCAGTTAAATCGGGTAAAAGTTCACTGAATGCTACAGAAGCAGGCTTTGACGTAGGAACCAGAACCATGGTGGACGTGCTTTCGACCACACGTAACTACACTAATGCACAAAGCAAGTATTCAAAATCTCGCTATGCTTACATTCTAAATGGCGTGCGCTTAAAAAATGCATCCAGTATTTTAAGCGTTACCGATCTGGAAGCGATTAACCGGTACTTAAAGTAAAATATTTTATATGCGGACTGTCCTAAATAGTTTAACCCCATCAGTTCATGATGGCTTTCATTGTTATATCATGAACTGATGGGATGGTTTTGTCAGTTAAGACTCATTTTATATTGGATAAGGCTGTCTATTTTATTCCTTGCACGTAGGCATTTTTCCATTGCCATTACTCGAGGAATGCATAATTATCATCGGATACTGGTATTATGTTGTTTACAGCCTTTATCCTGAGGCATAGGAAAACAATTATGCATGCTGACAACAGTATTCTGCTTTATATACTTGAACTTTTAGCGGCTGCAGTTATAGCGATTCCGATCTTTCATCGCCTGGGACTGGGGTCTGTACTTGGTTATCTGGTTGCCGGTGCGGCACTGGGTCCCTGGGGGCTTAAACTTATTAACGAGGTCGATGATCTACGCCATGTTGCTGAATTTGGTGTGGTCTTTTTATTATTTTTAATCGGCCTGGAAATGAAGCCCGAGCGTTTGTGGGTTATGCGCCGTCTGGTGTTTGGCTTAGGGGTTGCTCAGGTATTAATCACCGCATTGCTACTATTTGGAGTCGCCCAGCTCTTCAGTTTCCCGTTAAAAGTCAGTATCATTGCCGCTTTTGGTTTAGCCTTATCCTCGACTGCCTTTGGTTTACAGGTCTTGTCAGAAAAAAACGCTCTCACCTGTACTTACGGTAGAGCATCATTCGCCATACTGCTATTGCAAGATCTTGCTGTGGTACCTCTGATGGCAATGGTATCCCTTTCATCAGGTGGCGAAACATTAACTAGTAGTGCGGGGGTGGGTTTACTGGAAGTATCCGCTGGCATTGTGTGTGTTCTTCTCGTCGGACGTTTTTTACTCAATCCAATTTTAGATCGCGTTGCCGCCAGCCGAAATTCAGAAGTGTTCATTGCAGCAACGTTATTAATGGTACTGGGCATCGGTCGTGCAATGGAATTGCTACATTTATCGATGGCGCTAGGCGCATTTTTAACCGGACTGATGCTTGCCGAATCACATTATCGTCATCAAATTGAAGCCGATATAGAGCCGGTTCGCGGCACATTACTGGGCTTATTTTTTATGACTGTCGGCATGAGCATTGATTTCGGCCTACTGACCCGGGAATGGCATTGGGTGTTGCTGGCAGTGGCAGGTCTATTGTTCATTAAAGCAAGCGTCCTCTGGGTCTTATCCAGAATAAGCGGCCTGGATAACCGCAATGCCTTACGCACAGCACTGCTACTATCTCAAGCTGGTGAGTTTGGCTTTGTATTGTTCGGCTTAGCATTGCTTACCGGAGTATTATTACCCGAGCGGGTGCAATTTCTTACCTTAATCGTCGCCTTGAGCATGGTAACGACCCCTTTTATCGTCAAACTAGGTGACTGGTGGCTAAACCTGAATGCACCTGACGAAAGCGAAATAGCCGTAACCACCACTACGCCAATGTCTAATACAACAGAAACTAATGGTAAAGTGATTATTGCTGGCTTTGGTCGAGTCGGCAGACGTGTCGCCCAGTTACTGGATCGTGCTGGCGTGGAATATATCGCCCTGGATAACAATCATGATCGCGTTAATCAATTTAGGGGTGAAGGTTTTAACGTTTTTTTTGGTGATGCCCGTAAATTAAAGGTACTACAGTCTGCAGGGGCAGCAAATGCAACCATGCTGATTTTTTCACTAGATAATTTTTCCCATCTAGAACATCTAGTAAAAGATGTGCGGCGGCATTACCCTAAAATTCAAATTCATGCGCGCGCACATGATATTGCCCATTGTGAAAAATTACTCAATGACGGCGCAAATCAGGTCGTCGCAGAAACACTGGAAGCTGGGTTACGCCTAGGCGAAATGGCCTTAATCAATAGTGGCTTTAATAAAGATAAAGCGAACGGCGTGGTTGCAGATTTTCGCATGGAATTGTATAGCGCACTGAATGACAATGTAATCTATAAATCCAGGCCACCCAATTAGACTTACACGATTACTCAATGACCTCCTTCAATCAAGTGTTGGTTCTAGCAGATTGGCGTAAACTAAAACACTCCTACAATCCCCACTCTTATGAAAACGTTACTTATCCTTGGTGCGACAGGTCAGGTTCGATAACAGTTACTACAACTGGCATTGCAACATTCTAAAATATCCCGAATAGTTGTAATGGTCAACTACCTACTTTGGGGATGTAAATCCTTAAGACAGGCTGTGGTTGATACCCTATTTTATGCAGTCGCTCAACTAAGCTTTCTAGGTTTGCGTCCAGATTCATGGCGTAGTGTTATCTATTCCTGACGCGGCTTTTCCTTTGAGCTGCGTGAATCATTCCAGCAGTAGTTCTTTATTCATCAGGTGATACAGAATGGTGAATTGACAGTCCTTGTCTGCGCTGGATTTCTGGGCTATGCGATGCAGTTTAGTTGGTTCTTCATTACTGTGCATGAACGTTTGTCCTTGCGACGCTGTTGTTGTTGTCGTGATGGCCTTTCCTCCAGTCGCATTACACGCTTTCACAGGTAATATGCCACCATCCGACTTCCTAAATCGTTTCAGTTGTTCTTGTTTTATTATCACTTGTTCAACCTACTCTCTTCTTTGAAAGACAATTCAGGATCTCCCGAGTTGCCGGTTATTCCCCATGTCCAGCATGCCATGCTTTACAACCCCGAAGCAGTTCTATGATACTTGTCATGCGCGTCATAGAATGAGGGCTTCCAAAAGGGGTACCTTGTCGTCAATAATTTCGAGGCTAAATCACTTCAACTTTCGCTTACGCCCTGTTGGCTTGTTCCCATCATGCTTAACATTTGAAGTTACCTCCGCCTACCCGATGGTGGTTGACCTACGTTGCCAGAGCGGGACTTTCACCCGCTGGAATTATCGACCTTACTCGGCCGCACACCTCCTTGGTTCGGAATGCCTTTTATTTTGTCTCCAGCTACGCTAACGCTCCAATTCCGACAAAACAACGCCCCTACGCCTTCTGGAGACTACCAGCCTTCGCGTTGGTTCTCCATGGCTGGCAGCCTTTGTTTATTAGGAACAAGCCAAATGACAGCTACTTTTCAGTTTTCTGATGTTGGTTTGGCTAAGCCTTCTTCCCAAGTTGCTTTTTTAAGTAACCAGCTAAAATCACCAGATAATTGAGTTCCTTGCCCTAAAGTCATCACACCTTCTTGAAATGTATACGAGTTGTATAGATAAGCACTAGAATGACAACCAATGCAGCTTTCTGTCCCAAAAATGGTTATTTCTGGGTCTTTTGAAGTCGAGTTTTCCATAAGTCCAGCCACTTGGTTACCACCTTGAAAAAAGGTTTCCATGGTAATATTAGTTAATAATGCCAAATTTGGTTTACCGCCCGGCTTATTAATAACACTTTCTGGTATATGGTAATCATCTATAGTACTAGTAGCAGGTTTTTCATTTTGATAAACAGGGTATTGTGTGTCTATTAATTGATAATATTGCCACACGCTACCTTGTTCTTTAAAATACGCTTGCATCTTGGTATTTATACGTTCTACACGCACAGGAATATCTACCATCCGTTTGGCTTGGGTTTTAATTTTATTTGTATCTGTATAATAGTACGCAGGATCTTTAGTTACTTTCCAGTAATCACTATGTTCCCCCTCATAATACTCATAAGTATTCTTTCCATTATTCACATCTACATTTACAGGACATATTTCACAATCTGGGTTTGTAAGTGTTGGAGGTATTACAGTTTTTTCATTATCTAATTCTATTACATTTTGATCTAAATTATCTATATGTTCAAAAGTAGACCAAACCCATTGTTTTCCTGAAGGTGTTTTTTGACTAATATGAAATCCTATTAAACCAATATTTTCCTTTTTTGTTTCTCCTGTTTTTTCGTTTATAATATATCCTTCATCTTTAAAATAACGTTCTTTATGATCTGTATCTTCTAATATTTTCCAGGCTAATTTAATTTCTGTTGCTCCAAGCTCTTGTGATTCATAATTTCCTGCAGGAAAATTAGCTTCAGTATTCGTTTTTGAAAATTTTAGTTGTCCATTTATATTATAAAGATTGTTATCTACAATATAATCAAACTCTTCTTTATTAATTAAAACTTCATACACAACAACATTACCATTTTGATCAAATAATTGTCCTGAAAATGCTTGATCTGTTTCATCAGCAATATTCAAATTACCAGTATGTGTTGGTGTGATACTATTTAATATAATTCTAGAGCCACTATCGTCTAATACACTTTCTTTAAGCCCTAAACCACTACCCGTTCGTGTGCTTTTCCAAGGGGCTGGTTTTTTACCATCTGCACGGAATACTTGAAAAGCTTCCTTCCATTTTAACCAAGCAGGAATTCCTTTATCTGTAAAATTTTCACGAACGTTACCATTAGCATCTAAAGGCCAATTTATAGCAATAAGTGCTTGCCAACTATAAATATTATACAATTCGTTCAACTGATAAATATCACCTTCATTTATTAACGCTTCTTGTAAAAGAGGATCTACATCTACTGGTATGTTTGGTGTAAATAATGCTGGGGCTTCAAGTACTATATAATTACTTGCTTTCGCACGTGTAAAAAGTAACCAAGCCACAATTTCGCGTTTAACCAATGAATAGCTAAAGGCCATTTCGGCAAATTTTTCAGCAAACTTCTGGTCGCTCATACTGAGCCAGTTTTGCTCTTCCCCGCCAAAGGCGACGCTCGGCGTTGCTGGCCCATAACTTTCAAGGCCCCATATTAGCTGCTCACTACCTGGGTATTTCGCTGAAAGTTGTGCCTGCCACACTTTACCGTGACTCAAAACACAGTTGAGTTTTAAATCATTTGTGGTTGCAGACAATACAGCACAGGCTTTGTTGTCTGGCACGAAGTCCGCCTGCACGATACTACTTCTATCTGTATGCCACTTCCCCGCGAGCCCATTAACAATTTCCCCTTTTAGCATCGCACTGTAAGTTTTACCCCCAGACACATAACAAGGAAGGTCTACAGTCAAAGTGTCCTTATCTAATTTAGCGCAGGCTGCGTCTGAGTCTTGCGCAAAAGCCACTCCGCTGCCCGCCAGAAACCCTACTGTCATCAGTAAACAACATATTCTAATATGTTTCATCTTTATTTTTCCGGTTAATTATTAAATCATTAATTACATTTTGATTCTAACTGAAAAGCATCTTCCTGGTATGATTTTTTCGTATCCGGTATAAATTACAGGGAAAGCCTAATTTTTTAGATAAACAGCTAAAAATAACTAAAAAAGTTCTTGACAGGTTTTTTGTGTAAAAAAGGCATTTTCAACAGAAAGTATCTATCGTACTGTT
>Ga0209264_1000153_pt1 | contig 64917 bp, 64 predicted proteins | sample SaaInlV_DNA_150m_FD_184687 | JGI IMG/M metagenome (GOLD analysis project Ga0209264, IMG submission 184687) | Marine microbial communities from expanding oxygen minimum zones in the Saanich Inlet - SI075_LV_DNA_150m (SPAdes) (version 2) | ecosystem: Environmental > Aquatic > Marine > Unclassified... | reverse complement strand
TTTCCCGCTGCTCACAATTTCGGTGCTGCCAATTTCGATTGGGTTACATTCTCTGGATGCACATTTGACAACGCTAATTTCACCAACGTCGGTTGTATTAATAATGGAGTTACTGGGTTCGCTGTTGCTACTGCGGCTCAAGTCAAGTTCAATATCATGAACTCTGCCATACAACAAGGCGTTACTATGCCCGCTAATTATGATGGTGTGAAAGCAAGCAATGTTGCTAAATTTATTGGTAACGGACAAGTTCTTAGAAATAATGCGTTTGTTTTGGAAAAAAGTATTGGAACAGGAACTATGACTGCTGCTCGTTTGGTTGGTGGTCAAAATGTCGACCATACCAGTTTGAGTTTCAGCAATATCGATATTGCCCCTCTCGCACTCGCTAATGCCGATTTGAAAGACGCAGTATTCGCTGGATGTAGAATTGATGAAGATGCTTCTAATGGTGCATACGCCAACGCCCTTACCCTTCCTTCTTCCGCACTTAAGATGCCTGCTGGTTACAAGTCTATCACTGTCAACAGTAATACCCTTCTTGTTGGTAAAGGTATCCACTACAAGAGTACCAGTGGAACCACTAAAACTTTATTACCTATGGCACGTCTTGCTGCCGGCGTCGATTTCACAGATTGTGAATTCACAAATATCAACTTAAACAATGTTAAGTTCGTTGGATGTAATTTAACAAATGTTGATTTCAACGCATCAGAACTTGACTTGACCGTCTTAGACCGTGCTAATGTAACCAACGCTATTTTCGCCAATATTAAAGCTACAAATAATGACACTGATAGATGGAGAGGTCGTGGTCTTACTGGAACCCCTGCTTCTATGCCTACAGCCGTCCCCATCACCTTACTCAATAATGGTAAATACAACCATGCTATTGTGGGTGGTCATATTGTTTCAACTAAGATTGCTGTAACCGCATAAGTTTATTAATTATCAAATAAATAAGAAAATCATAATATATAAATAATTCAATTGAATTATATATTATGTTAATTTAAGGGGGATAATATCCCCCTCACCCCCTACTACTTGAAGGATTACGCATTAGACTATATCCTTTTCAAATTAGGGATATAATCCCCCTCCTGTTTCAAAAATGTAGGGATCATATCCGTTTCAAGTAGTAGGGGGTGTGGACTGTAATCCCCTACTTATATTCGCGGCATCATTGCTCCCGCCATAGCGTCCATTTTGCCTAATTTTTCGATTGTTTTTTCGGCATTAGTGCGTTTTTCGGTAGGTAAATTTTCAAGAAGGTATCCGCTGTTGGATTTCTCTTCATTTTTCTTTATATTTTTGTAAATCATGTTTATTTTTTGGACAACATTATTTACGATGGGTTTTTCTTTGGCGTCTAATATTTCAATTTTGGTGGGTATATTTTCGGTGACAAGTTCAACCGCAAAGTATAGTAAATATCTACGTTTCTTTTTGATTGCATAAGTGTATTTGATTGAAAATAGGTCGAGTAAAGCGTTCATTATTTTTTCAGCAACGGAATTATCTTTTACCATATGAAGAAGCAATTCCCATACGATCCAAATAACGTCGTTTTGATATTTTTGATTTATTTTAGGAAAGGTTCTCATTTCTCCGGCGAGTATTTGTTTTTTTTTGCGACAAATGGCGTCGAATTCGATTAACCATTCTATCCAGTAGCATGATTTGAGTATATTTTTACTGGTATTGCCTAATTGGAATGCTAATTCGTTGATACAAATGTAGATTTCGTTGGGGTCATTTTCTCGAAAAACGGATTTGGCGTATTGTACATTGGATGCTTTCAGTTTACCGCTAAGGGTGGTCATATTAAATTCGTCGGGTTTAATTTTAATGATTTCGAATGCCGGTTTTTTGTTGCTCACACATAAAATGGAGATGACTTCGGCAAATAGATTTCTAATTTGGTCATTATTTCGCATGAGTAGTTCGGATCCAATGTATCCACTTTGGACAATTTCTTTGAATGATTGAAAACGTAGATTGATATAAATCGGCAATTTAGGATTTCCCAAATGGATATGTTTTCCGATACAAAAGAGGATAATTTCCCACAAGTCACTAAAGTGTCCACTGCATATCAATTCGGCGCTCCAGTTACATGCATTTTCGATTTTGCCACCATTAATGCTATTTAGTAGTTCTTTCTTAACGTCTGTTTTTTTAAATTTTGAGAAAGTGCTACCGCGAAAATCGCTTGCCGAACGTTTGTCATCTATATTAATTTCATCCATATTAATAAAATTATAATAAAAATATACTAATAATACATATACGAAATGATTTTTATGAGCCAATTGTACAACCTAAAAAATAAATTAACAAAGGTATCGATATGGATAAAAATGATGATTCTATTGTTGCTGATATATGTACTAAACGCTATGGTAATCCGTCATGATAATAGTATAGAAAGTTTCACACCGCAACAAAAACAATTTGAATTGAAGCGTGATGATTTATTCGATGATTTTTATGTAAACATCTACGATAAGTTGGTGCATAATGATTATAAAAATGAGTATGAAGTGGGGCAAATAGTGAAGAATGCAAGACCGAGTGAAAACAGTCGTATATTGGATATTGGTTCAGGAACAGGTCATCATGTGAATTTATTTACGAAAAAAGGGTATGACTGTATAGGTGTAGACAATTCAAGTGCAATGATTCGGAAGTCGAAAGAAACATATCCAACTTCTAAATTCAAAAAGGGAGATGTATCAAATAGCATGTTATTTACTCCAGAGAGTTTTACTCATATTACCTGTTTTTATTTCACTGTATACTATCTCAAGGACAAGCGGACTTTTTTCAGTAATTGTTTCCGTTGGCTAAAGCCGGGTGGGAGAATAATTATTCATCTTGTAAACAAGAATAAATTCGACCCAATAATTCCTGTAGGGAACCCTGTAGGCATGGTGAATGTCCAGAAATATGCGAAGGAACGTATAACCAGTTCAGTGGTGAAATTCAAGAGTTTCCGGTATAAATCGCAATTTGAATTGGCGGGTGATGTTGCGACATTTAAAGAGATGATTAAATTCGACAAAGATGGAAAAATGCGAGTGAACGAACATGTGTTACATATGGACAGTCAGATGAACATTATTACAATGATGAAGGAATCTGGATTCATACTACAGGGAAAAATCAGCCTTCATCCTGCGCAATATGATTATCAATATTTATATATATTACAAAAACCGGAATAAAAATATAAATAGTATTTATCATATAATTATTAATACATCATGAATAATTATATAAATGAAACGATAGGGTATTTATGTCAGCCAACACAATCTGGTTTAAGTATATATTCGTCGATTCTACTGATTATTATAATACTTATAATAGTTACTTATGGGTATATAAAGGTGAAGTATCGATTTTGGTCGATGCAGCCAGTGTTTCATGTATACAATATGCTGTATTGGATACGTCCGCCTGGATTAATTGATTATCAGTTACCTATTCAAAATAGATACGTAAATCAGAATAATATTTCGTTTCGCGATTTTAGTATAGTAGAACAGAGTACAATTGATGTGTCGACCAAGCTAATTCAGGAGCATTATTTGAAAGTGAAGGACGCCCACTACAATCCAAAGGTGAATAATATAGTCCCTTATTTTAAGGGACACCAGGACCCTTGTTTTCTCTCTACGTATGTTATTAAAGATTTATTGGGTGAGAAGGAAACTATTGGAACAATGACTTCAAGACCACTTCACGTATATCTTTATGGTAAAAAAATGTCAGTTCATTATGTGGACCATTTGTGTGTTCATCGTGGACATCGTAATAAGGGTATAGCGCCAGAATTGATTCAGACCCATAATTATTATCAGTGTCGCGCGAATCCGAAGATAATGTGTTCCCTGTTTAAAAAGGAGACGGACCTTACCGGTATTGTACCATTGACTATATACAAGACGTATTGTTTTGATATGAATATGTGGAAGCAAAAGGTGACGTTACATAGTTCAATTCAGATTGTGGAGGTGAATAAGAGGAACATTCATATTCTACATGATTTTTTGAAGCATATGATATTAGCAACAGATAAATTTTCTTGTTTTATTATGTCGTCAATTGGCAATATATTACGGTTGATAGAGACAAAGAATATTTTTGTGTATATTGCGCTACAGAAGGATAATATATTGAGTGCTTATTTTTTCAGAGATTCATCGCTAACGTATGATGACGAAGGTGTGTTGGAATGTTTTTGTACACTGAATAATGTGGATAGTATTAAAAGTAGTAAGAATAGTGATATATTTGTGTATATGTTTAGTCATGCTCTTAAGAAGGTGTGCGCAGAAAAAAAGGACATGCGATATTTATTGATAGAAAATAACAGTGATACGAAGGAAATTTTGGTGAATATAATGATGAAATATGTGCCGATGTTTGAAAGCCCAACCGCGTATTATTTATATAATTATGGTGTTCGTCCGATTGAGGAGTTTCGTGTTTGTATCATAAATTAATGTAATAGCAAAAAGGGTTTAATAATAATGCAACTATAATTATTATTAAGCATGCTTACCACGCGAACATTTATAAATAAATTGTTTCAAAATGAAGGCGATTTTCAAGGGAAGATAATTACGGTATGTGGTATGATTCAAAACATTCGTAAACAATCTAACATGGTATTTGTAGAATTGAATGACGGGACGCAATTAAAAGGTCTACAGGTTATTTTGGATAATAATTTTGTTACAGACGACAAATTCGATGATATTTTTGAACATGGAACGAAAGGGACCATTATGAGTTGTACTGGACGAATTATAAAGAGTCCGGCAAAAGGTCAATCATTTGAGATGGTAGCCGACGGGAAGGGTATAAATCATTTTGATTGTATTATAGAGTCAAAAGAGTATCCTATTTCAAAAAACCGTTTGACTCTGGATTATTTGCGCAATCATCTACATTTGCGTATGCGAACCAATACAGTAAGTAGTGTGATGCGTATTCGCAGTAAGTGCTCGTATTTTACGCACAAGTTTTTTCAGGAGGATGATTATCAGTATATTCACACACCTATTTTGACGTCATCTGATTGTGAAGGTGCTGGAGAAGCCTTTACAGCAACGAATCTGCTTCCAGAGAAGTTGACTAAGGATACAAAGGTGGAGACGTATAACAAGGATTTTTTCGGATGTAAGACATCCCTTACAGTGTCGGGTCAACTAAATGTGGAATGTTATGCCATGTATTTTTCGAAAGTGTATACATTTGGTCCTACCTTTCGTGCGGAGAATTCCAATACATCGCGCCATTTGGCAGAGTTTTGGATGATTGAACCGGAAATTACGTATGTGAATTTGGACGAACTCATGAGTGTAGCGGAGAAGTATTTGAAATTCTGTATTGGTAGTGTATTGGAGAGTAATAAGGATGAATTGGAATTATTTAATTCTTACTCAGCACCAGGACTTGTGACCAAGTTGACGAATTTGTATAATAGCCCATTTGAGCGCATTACTTATACAGCAGCGGTAGAATTGTACAATAGTCATAATCCGAATACACAGATAGAATGGGGAGACGATTTGTCGAGTGAAGTGGAAAAATATATTTGCGAGAAGATATATGATAATGCGACGATTATTTATAATTATCCATCAGCAATCAAAGCATTTTATATGAAAGAGAATGATGATGGTAAGACAGTACAGGCGTTTGACATATTGATGCCGGGTATTGGTGAAATAGTAGGTGGCTCTATTAGGGAGGAGCGATATGATGTACTGAAGAGTAAATTAGAGGCGAACAATATAAGTGTGGAGTCACTACAATGGTATTTGGATTTGCGTAAATTTGGTACGTGTCCACATGGTGGTTTTGGTGTTGGATTCGAGAGATTGATTATGCTCTTGACGGGAACAACGAATATTCGCGATGTGATTCCTTTTCCACGTTATCCGAATCATTGTGTGTGTTAATATGCGAATAAGTTATTCATTATTATGTATGTATATATATAATTATGTATAGGAAAAATACTCGAAAAAGAAATAAAAGTAGGAGAGCGATTCGTTTTAGAAAGACGCGTTCAAAAAGAGGCGGGATGGGAAAATCTAAAAAAGAAATGGATGCTTGTCCAATCTGCCTTGAGCCAATAAAAAAGAATGATAATGTGCCCAAATTAAAATGTAAACATTATTTTCACAAAGCATGTTTGGAGCATGTTTGTAGACAAAGTAACAATAGTGGTACGAGATGTCCTATGTGTCGTAGAGACATTAGTTTTGAATGTTTAGCAGATGTTACAAGAACTACGCCATGGATATATCATCCTCATACGGATCCTTCCCCATATTCATTGACTGAAATACGCAATATGAATATGGATGAAAGAAGTCAAATGAGTCTTGATATACAGAGACATAGAAATAATTATTTGGCACGCCGTCGCCGAATTATTGCACGCGAAACACCCGAAGAACGCGATGAAAGAATAAATATAGAAGAAAGGTTCGAAAGAGAAGAAAGAGAAGCGCGAGATAGATACTATAATATAAATAGCAGTAATTCTCGTGAGCCATCACCACCAGGATCACCACCAGGATCACCACCAGGATCACCACCAGGATCACCACCAGGATCACCACCAGGATCACCACCTTTTAATCAACCAGGATCACCAGATTATACGCCACCAGGATCGCCACGTTCAATAGATACTATTGAAATGGATATGAGACGACCAACTGTGCGTTCTTTTTCAGATATTGAAGAAGAAGAAGATATGTTAATAATGGGTAACGTTGGTGATCTAATTGATTATATTCCTGATAATCAGTTAGGATTTAGACATTACAAAATTTCTTTGGATGAAAATGGTGACAAATATCTGGAAGTTATTGGGGATATAGAAGGTTATTATGATGATGTAAATTATGGCTTATTAGGTGGAAAAAAGAATAAAAAATCAAAGAAACGAACTAATATTACCCGAAAAAAAAGAGCATAGTATCATTCAACCAAATCTGTAAATAATCATAATTTCTATTTTAATAATGATTATTTTATCTCACATACTTACCTACCTTATCGTACATACTTACCTACCTTAGCGAAAGAGTCAACAATAAAAATAATGAATACTCCAAGAAAGCAGTATAATACTAATTCTTCTGTAATACTGTTAACTTTCTCATCGTTATTATTTTCGATGAGAGTGACCAAATAGTTGATTTTGTTCATAATTTCTGGATTGGAGCTGGCATTATCTTTAATATTGGAAGCATTTGCATAATAAGGCACGTGTTGTTCAAAATATTGTTTGGAGTAAGTGCCATTGGCCTCCTGAAAGCCTTCAGCAGTGACGTCATTATCGTCGTTTTCATCGTTCATATCCACCATTTCTTCGTTACCGGAACTTTGAAAGTTTTCGACACTACTGATTGTATTTTTAGTACGTTCGACGCCTGACGACATGGGTTTGTTTGGAGGATTAAAATCAGCGAGTCCATTTCCTTCTTCCTCTACACTTGATAAATTCAAATGCTTAATCATGTTTTCAACTTTATCGTTGGATGATGGATAGACACTTCTGTTTTTAATCGTTTTATTTTTTCGTCGTTGTTCATGAATATTTTGACTGTCTTCATTATTTATAGTGGTAGTATTAGTCTGTTCAATAGTTGAATATCCTAAAGTTGTTGCCATAGTTCTCTTAATAAAAAAGGAGATAAAAATTAATATTATACACTGAAAAAAAATCACAATAACTATATAATGGAATCAAATTTTCAATGTACGTTGATAATGCTTGTAGTAATATTCACTTTAACAAATTCACCTTCTCTCTATAATTCTGATTTAGGGAATATGATTTATGCAAGTTTACTGGTGGCATTTTCATTATACGGAAAAGTATATGGTCTTGTCATGTTAGTGGTAATAATATCTTTGAAACAGTCTTCGTTACTTGAAGGAATGACTGGTGCTGAAAAGGAAGCAGTAACACAATTCAAGCAGAAACATTGTAAAAAAAAAGGATTGGTTGATAAAAATGGAGAGAAGGTGTCTTTAGAAGACATTGGATCACAATTTCCTAATCTTAATTTTGATGCGGATAAATGTAATCCATGTGATACAAACTGTAATTTTAAGGTTAGTTCTGGTAAAGAGCAGTTACATATTATGGAAGGATTGCGTCCTGAAAGTTCCAATAATTTTGCGATAAGCAAGAATATAACAAGTAATGAGAAACAAGTAGAGACGTTTTCTAATATATTTTCGGAGTTTACTAATACAGAAACAGAACCTGAACCAGTATTAACCACATCGTCGAAGTAAATATATTCATGTAATATAAAAGAGTATGACATTAAAGAAAGTGGGTCACTATGTATTATTAATTGTAGTGATAGTGTATTTTTCGTGGTTGAATAGTAAGCCCCGAGATAATAAGGAAGGATTTCATCCAAGAATTAGAGAACAGTATAGAAGTGGTATGCGAAATATAAACATGGCGAGAGAGGGGTTTGAAGAAAAGAAAAGACAGACATTTAGATTATTATCAAAAAAACTGGGATACTAAATTTTTTTACATACATATATTAAGTATAAGTATGATTAGTAACATGTTTGATTTTTTTTCAAATAGTGCTTCCTCATTAAATCAAAGCAAGTTCTTTGCAGGTATCATTATGTTAGTATTAAATATTGGGTCCAAATTTATAACAGTAGAGTTTAGTGAATCACAAGAGGCATATTTGCGTAATGCAATGGGTCGACAACTGTTAATCTTTGCAATTTGTTTCATTGCCACTAAGGATATTGTGATAGCTTTAGCATTAACAGCATCATTTGTCGTATTAGCGGATTATTTATTCAATGAAAACAGTACCTATTGTGTATTACCAGACAGTTTTAAAAAGCTGAAGGATATTATTGATGAAGATGGTGATGGAAATATAAGTGAGGAGGAGTTATCGAACGCATTAAAAATTCTGAGTGCTGCCAGGTCGAAGAAGCAAAAAGACACCCAAAAACGTATATTTGAGAAATTTAGTTCGTCGATGTAAAGATTTATATTTTATAGTAATAATATAAATATTTAATGATTAGCGTACTGAAAATAATGATGAAAACGAACATAGACGGACATATAGTATATGAGCCATATACATTGACGAATTCAAGTAATACAATAGATGTGAATTTTGATAAATTGCGAATACCGAAAAACACATTACTCATGTCTGATTTAGTTCCTTTAGAGCCGAAATATTTTCCAGAAAAAAGGGTTGATTATTTGAATTCAGTTACGCAGACAGACTTGTTTGTCAAAATATTATCAACAAAATTGAACGATTATAAGAAAAAAGAGCGTAAAGAATTTAAGACTACGACGAAGCAAGCAGCTAAGGATGAGGTGGCACATTATAATATTAATAATATAATTCAGAGTATTTTTAAGAGAGAAAACCCGTTTTTTTACGGAAAGGACCGTACACTAACGGTCATGAATCATTATTGGAATGGTGGATACAATATCTCGGTGGATAAAGTTGCCAATACAGATTTCAGATTGTATGAGGTACATGTCGTATTGGAATTAGATTTACGTGCCCCAGATAAAATAAATGCCGATGAATTTAAGAAGGCGACATGTGAGACGCAGCGTGAAAAAATTAAACGTATCTGGAGTAACTTACGAAATATTGAATATGTTCCTCCAAAGGCGAAAGTAGTGTCACTGCCTAAGGCGCCAGCACTACAAACGAATAATATTTCAGTTTAATCACTTCCCTTAAGGCGCATAACGAATTTGAACGCATGATAAAAGAAGGCAAATATACCAGCTATGAGCATAATAGTATACATTACATTGGAGATATTGTGCTCAAAGTAACCCATATAAGAGATATAAGTAAGAAGAGGTAAAAGAATCAAGTAATGAAATAGGCGTACAGTAGTGCTTTTATTCTTGTCATCGAAATTAGGTGCAGGAACGAAAACAGGAATAAGAATAGCAGTACCTAATAGTGCTAAATACAGGTAATCGTGTGTTAAATTTCCTGTGTAACCAATATAAATAAGAATAATACTTTGTAAAAAGACATGCATAGCATGGACAATGGGCATTGGTAAATGAACTATCATTTTTCTTACAATTACAATATATAAAAATTGATTATAATTATTATGTTTAATAATAATTATAAACAAGCGATGACGACTACAGTGAATGATAGACTAAATGATGTATTTGATAAATACATTAACGAATGTTACCTTAAATTAGAAGATAAGGATGACATATGGAATCAAAATGTGCGAGCATTTATAAATTATCACGATGATATAGTTTCTTATGATGTCGAAGAAGAATGTAAAATAGATGACGAAGATTTGGAAGAAGTACAAGAAAAAGGATTTCAACTATTCGTTGGCGAAAAATGTGCAAATATCGATGAGGATGAATTTGACGGTCCGAATGATATATCAACAGAAGAATGGGAAGTGATTGACAATATTATTCTATACTATTATCTTACGAAGTGAATATATGAAGGTAATAAATAAAGATAATAAAATAAATAATGTTATATTGTAATTTTTTTGTTGTTATTCATTATAGTATTCTTATAATATAATGAGTATATCTCCTATTATCTTGGCTGGACTTATTCGTGCGTCAAGAATTGGGTTAACACGAGCGTATACTTATAATGAAAAAAATAAAGGTGAATCAAAAACAAGAACTATAATAAAACATAATAATGGTCATTTTAGATATCCAAACTAATGGTATTCTTATCTGATTTTTGACGACGCTTGGAACGCTTGGGAGGGTTTGAATTTTGGATTTCTTTTAAATCTGAAATACTAATGGTACTTGAATTTTCTTCGTTGATTCTAATTGATTCGGTCTGTTGTTGTTGCTGCTGCTGTTGTTGGTGTGAAACAGTGCCGGTTGGTTTACTTTTTAGTCCAGATAAGATGTCGGAAATATCAGAAGGTCCGTTCATTTCTGTTCGAGTGACAGGTCGCTTGGAACGCATAGGTGCGCCAGGATTTTCATAATTATTGGATAGATCAACTCCTTGTTGAGGTTGTCCACGAGCAGACATTAGGTCAGGTCTATTAGACCCATTACGTTGAGGAGGCGCCATGTTTTGTGTTCTCATGGGTGCGGGAGGAGGTCCTGATGACATATCAAGTTGTGGTTCACCGGACCCACCATTGCCACCACCGTTATCACGCATTACATTACCCATAAAGTTACCAAAGCCCGGACTACTTTGTCCCATTTGGTTAACAGCGGCACTGGTGAATTGTTGCATTAATTCAGGATTTTGACGCATAATGTCGTCCATACCAGGCATAGCGGACTTAAACATAGTGTTTGTCATGTGAAGCATAATGGCACTACCGCCCAATTGGAACAATAATTTGAGTTCAGGTGCCATCTTTGCTTTGGAACTATATTTTTCATGTAATTCCTGGAATATTTCATCATAATCGCTGATGTTCTCATTGACTTGTTCTGACCATCCATCTAATTTTAAATCAAATGGATCGAAACGATTATTCAAAAACTCTACACCAGTGATACATGCCATCAGCATTTTTCCTTGAAATTTGACTGCGTTTTCGCGCTCTTTACCTGCTACGATGGTTTCGTATTCACCCTGCATTTCCATAAAAGATGATTCCATTGTGTATTTCTTACTAATTTCGACACCTCTTTTTTCAAGTGCCTCAAGTTTCTTCAATACTTCGAATTTCTCTTTCAACATATCTTCGCGAGACATTTTTGGGGTATTATCGAAATTTTGACTTGGATTAACAGGTATATCATTGAATTTATGGAAGCCATCCCATGTTTTTTCGTCAGTATTTTTCTTTACATCATTGGTAAATTTTACAGAAGGTGTTGGGTCGACGGTCTTTATATCGTCATCAAGGTTGTTCAAATTAATACTATGAACACTTTGTAGTGATTGATTATCAAAACTGTTGTCTTGTGTAGAAGTTCTATTTATTGATGAAAATGCGGAAGATTTAGATTCACGAAGATTGTATTTTGTATCAGATGAATCATCATTTGCCAAATGATTGAGGTCATCTTCTAAAGATTGTAAATCGGCTAAATTAATATCAGACGATGGACTGCCTGCACGAGATGATGATGTTCCTTTTTTTTTATCATTCATCAAAAGCTCAATACCAGGTCCAAAATTCACAGATGGTCTATCTAATGATATGGAGGGTTCATTATTTGATAGGTTAAGATCAACGGTTTCAATATTCATGTCTTATTGTTTATTAAGAACATATAATTTTAAGTCATCCGCAAAATAAATATTATAACTTGAAATGAATGATGTTTAAATCAGCCAAATAGACTAAACCTTGTAAAAAAGAGTCTGCGAAGTCGTCTTTTTTATTCGATTTATCAAATATTTCTAAATGATTATTGCATATAGTTGGATGAGCGACTATAATATCGCGACATATCTTAATGGATAGTTTTTTTCGTTCACTATAACTGGATTTCTCTTCGCTTTTTTCAAAGTGTTTTAATTTATTTTTGGCAGAAACGAATTTAATCTCAGGTACATTTTTCATGATAAAGTATTGCGCAATCATTCCTTGTATTGTTTTCATGTTATTCGCAATAGGACTGATTTGATTCTCTATAATAACAGTATCAATGACGTGTTCATTAAATATCGAGTCGAATGATGTTTGTAAACTTCTACCGAGTGTAATTAAGTCACGTTGTTTATTGGTCGTTTGATTTGACCCCATAAAACATGTATCAGAAATATATTTATCGACGAGGACAATTAAGTCTGATTTAAGTATTTTAACCGCCTGTTGTTCAACTGTAAGAATATCGTATTTTTTACATACATCGTTCAGTTCCGTCAGTTTAAGTTTTTTTAATTTCACGGGATTCAACTCTTTACTTGGTATAATAAATTTGGTTTGTTTTGCGTGAGTTTTGCAATAAAATAATCCATTTTTCTCATAAGACGCTTTTTTATTGCATATTTTCTTGGTTTTATTACACAGACCATCACATTTGTAAATTACCGTGTTTTCCAAGTCAACTACTGACCACATAAGTATTTTATAATTATCTTTATCAGATACATCAAATAGGCATACAGCTAAATTTTTTACTCCTACATCAATACTGAGAATTTTCATAAGTGGTTAATAATATTCTATAATAGTGAATATTATTAAGTTTTTAATTGTTTTTATTAGAATAATAATTTAATAGTTGATCCTGATTCACTGAAGGAGCAATCATGCGTTCTGCTAAATCGGTACGTGATAGATATAAATTTTTTAAGTCACTTGTTTCATAACCATAGGGTTGTGATTTCTCTGACCCAGATTTATATAGGAATGGTGTATTGTTCGATTTTTGTTTTGAATCACCGTAATAAGGACAATCTCCACATTCGTTACAAGCGGATAACTGATTAAATTCAATAATAGAATTCGCGTTTTTAGTTAAATAATTGCGATATTCCCAGTTAGATTGAACCTTTGCTTGCTCGCGAATTTGTTTGTTAATTACTGCTCCTGGTTGCCATTGGCTATAATTTCTACCATCGCTCATAACCGGAGGAAACCCAAAATGAATATTATTTGATCCTGAATAACAAGTACCCCAACTCATCTTTATTTATATTATGGGTAAAGATAATTAAACACTTAACAGATTAATTAATTCCTGTTTTTTTAGTTTACTCACGTTATTTGCTAAATTTTTAGAAGACACTATATCCCTGAGGGCTTTTACACTGACTTTGGAATAATCAAATGGTACCTCAATCTTTTTAATGAGTTCTTCTTCTTCTTCTTCCTCCTCTACTAACGATGTGATGGATTCGATGGATACATCGTCGCCTGCTAATTCGGTATGTAGTGTTTCTACTGGCAATTCTATTGATTCAAGTTCATCATTAACGTCGGTGATGTGATGATTACTTTCTAATTCAATTGTTTGCTCAATTAGTTCAGTAACTAACGATTTAAGTAAAGTGGCGCCATTATCATCACTATCAAAACTACTATCGTCTCCGCCTTCTTCTGCTATATCGTCGCCTGATATTTCAATAATTTTTACACTTGTTCCTTCAGAATCGTGTAATTCAGAGCCCATGTTAAGAGTTTTAACATCATTTTCTCCTGATAGGTCGATTAAACTATTCTCAGAATCATATTCGCCGTCTGAGTAGGAATCGCCAGATTCGTCAGAATCTCCAGATTCATCAGATTCAGACTCATCGTCTGACACGTTAATACGTGAATCAGAGTCCAATTTATGAATTATCTTATTATTTCCAGATCCATCTTGTTCGGTATCACTTGATTCACCTAATGAATTTTGTTGAATAAGTTGTTGAGCCATATTAAGACTGGATAAAGAATTCAACTCTTGCGTTAAAGATGTCATAAGTGAAAACATGGAATTCACTTTATGATCAAGTGTAGATAATTGCTGTCTAAAATATAACATCGTTACGACTGCGATTAAAAGAGAAATTGCTAAACTAATGAGAAATCCGTTATTTTCTAATCCGAACATTTTATTATAACAACGATATATATTTAAATGGTTAACCTAACGAAATACTGTAATTACACATTTGCACGAATTGAGTGATTTAAATAGTTAGACTATTATTGATAATTGATTCTGTTAATTCGATAATACTTTTTGGATAATTTAATTCTTTTAATACTTTGATTCCCCCTTTTATTTCGGATATCCCGCGACTAATTCTATAGGTATATTTGAACTCGTCTCCAGAGTTATCTATTTCCATGTGATAGTTTACTGAACATTTATTATCGCGTCGTTCTATTTTAAGACATAAATCAATATAGTGAGTAGTTAGGACATAATTCACGTTTTTATTCGTGTTCATAAAATGTAGATAAGAATATGCACTTGCAATAGCTTCATATGGATTTGTACCCGAATACAATTCATCAAATACACAGAAGTGTCGCTTATTGCTATATGTTTCAATACAGTCGATGATATCTTTACATCTTCTTGCTTCCGCTTGGAATAAGCTATCGCGACCAGAAGTGTCGGGTATATTGATGTAGCAATGTATATAATCGTATGGGTTTACCTTTGCTGATTTATAGAATCCAAATCCAATTTGCTGACTGAGTATAATATTAAACAGAGTGGTTTTCAACATGGTTGTTTTTCCCGCTGCGTTTGGACCCGTTATAATCATATTTTTCTTTAAATTGTATGTATTTTTGACTGGTTCACTATCTTTTAGTGGTGCAAAATAGGCGTTTTTGAATTCAGTATCTTTCTTTGAAAATGAACATTTATTTATGACTTTATTATCGATTAGTTCTCGCAATTGAAGAAGGTTGTCTATGTATCCATTAAATCCAAAGGAATATATCAATGTTTCGTGATATGTCGTATTACAGTGAATTGCGTAAAACTGTTTCAATGCTTGACCTACGTTGACAATCTTAGATAATCCTAATTTGTAGGGCGTTACTTTATATAATTCAGAATTCATCTCTTCCAAGATGTATTTATGATTTTTAACAACAATATTAAACTCGTTATATGATGATAATGAGTCAGTAAAGGATAAGCATTCATTCATTGATTGGATAGTAATATCATTATAAGACCGCAGCTGTTCAATATATACGTGCATTTTCTGAAGGTTTTTATGATAACGATAACAATGCATGAAGTTTTGATATATTTGAAAGAAATAGAAGAATACTGATACCAATGAAGTGACGCGTTGTTCTACTGTCATACTATTGAACTGAAAAATACGACCAACAGGAAGTTTGGAGAACAATTGTTTCAATACTACAAAGTATTCTGCGAATGTAATACTATTCTGCTGAATCTTCAACATAAAAAAAGGAACGATCATTAATAATACAGGAATAACGATAGTTAGAATAGGACTGGTCAAGGTTGCTAATGTTAAACCAGAGAGAAAGTATGAAGAACTGTTCAGTTTCTCGAGCATGTCCCATTCTACATAACAGTAGCGTTCTTTAAAATTAAGATCGGTTTTCAGTTCATTCCACATTTCTATGATATTTTCAATGTCAGATGGGTCATGGCGGTTGGACACTTCAATTTCCTTATATAATTTCTGAGATTCTTTTAAGAATGTTGTATCTGTTGTATAATAATCACTCCATGATTGTATTACCTGTTTTGAAAAAGGATTAGTTGAATCAAATAGGTGGTCATATATACAATTATTAGAATTGTCGTAGGTCTCTTTTAATTCTAAATCTGTTTGAAGATTATCCGCCAATTCGTATTTCTTCTTTTGCGATAAATAAGTAATTGGTAATTTAAATTCCTCATTTAGTTCGTGTATATTATTCATTATTTTGTACGAAGAATAATATACTATTATTTAAACGATTACGAAGAGCAATTATGATTGAATATAAGACGCAGGTAGTTCTTCAATTTGTGTATTGTAATGCTGTTCGATGTCCTTGAGGTTTTTAATATCACGCTTGGTAATGAAATTAATTCCTACTCCTTTGCGACCCCAACGTCCACTGCGACCGATGCGATGTAGATATGTATGAACATCTCTGGACAAATCAAAATTAATGACTGTACTCACTTGCTGGACATCAATGCCGCGTGCGGTTACATTTGAAGAAATCAATACGCGTGATACGCCAGATTTGAATTCCATATAAGATTTCGTTCTATCTTCTCTTTCCATACTTCCATGAATACGCGACACAGGGAAATTGTCTTCTGCCATTGCATTATACAAATCTTCAACTCGCTTAATTGAATTACAATAGATAATACATTGTGACATGGAAATAGTGCTAAAAATATCTTTAAGTGTTGAATATTTGGACTGGTCATCCTCCAGTGCAATATAATATTGAGAAATTCCCTCCAACGTCAACATTTCAGATTTCACCAAAATTCTAATGGGGTCTCGCATAAATTTCTCAGTAAGCATATTAATTTCGTTAGGAAGTGTGGCGCTGAACAAACACACCTGAACGTCTTTGTTCAAAAACTGAAAAATATTATATACTTGTTCCTTGAATCCAGTAGATAACATTTCATCTGCCTCGTCTAATACAATTAATTTGATTGATTTGGATTGAATATGATTTCTGCGCATCATATCATATGTGCGACCTGGACATCCCACGACAATATGCGGAGTACCACTACGAATTTCTTTCTGGTCGTCTTCTGATGACACTCCTCCTACCAATAATTTAATTTTTAGACCATCCATGAACGTACTAAGATTTTTTAGTACACTAAATGTCTGAATAGACAGTTCGCGCGTAGGGGACAATATAACTGCTTGTGTTTTATTAACAGATACGTCAACAAGACTTAAAGTTCCTATAGAAAAGGCGCCTGTTTTTCCGGTACCTGATTGCGCTTGAGCAATAACATCATTTCCATTCACCATAGGTATAATAGAGCGCTTTTGAATAGGACTTGGATCTTCAAATCCGACCGAATAAATGCCGCGTAATACTGACTCTTTCAAATTTGCTTCGTCCCACTTAGTAAACGATGAGTCCTCCACTTTAATATCATTAATAGCTTCATTATTTGGAGCTATGATTTCATCACCGTCAAAACCGTTATTTGTTTCATTCATTATGTTATTTTCGTTGTTTTCATTATTTTCATTCATAATATATATATATCATGTTGCGAATACGTTTAAGTTAATATTTTTGATTATAATATTATATAAGAAAAAATTGATATAAAAATTATATTATTATTATTATACATCAATACTATGTCAGCACTTGTTAAAAATGCTACCCAGTCTGAATATATTTCATACCCATTGCCACAAATCCTACATATTGTAGGAAATATAGGTGGATATACATTGTCGCAAGATATAGTTGATAGAATTTCAGATTTATCAAATAAAGTAGGTGCTCCAACATATAATAGAACTCCTGTATTTCATAAACATCGCGACGAAACAAAAATAAAGAAGAAGTCTAAGCACAAGGCTCAAGAAATTAATGACGCTGATTGGGATACCATCCGGAATTTCCAGGTAACTGAACGCGAACAAAAAGATGGAATTGATAAGTTGATTGACGATATTCGCAGAGAATTGAATAAACTCAGTGATAAAAATTACGATAAAATAACCGATAGAATCAAGTCATGTCTTGTAGAGATGGTCAAGTGCGAAAGTTTTGATTCTAATCATAAAGAGGCGATTGCTCTATTGATATTTGATATTGCGACAACCAATAAGTTTTATTCTGCCTTATATGCAAAGCTATATAAAGAGCTTGTGAGTGAATACGATTTTATTGAATCGGAATTTGAAAAGAAGTTCGCAACATTTAATCAACTATTCAATCATATCGAGTATGTAAACCCAGACGATGATTACAATATGTTTTGTAAAATCAATAAGGAGAATGAATCCAGGCGCGCCCTTTCCATGTTTATTGTAAACATGGTGAAATTGGACGTATTATCGGAAGATTATTTAATTGATATTATTAAACAGGTAATTGTTCTTATTAAAACCAAAATAGCGGTTGCTGATTGTAAGGAGCAAGTAAATGAATTGTCTGAAAATATTTATACATTGGTTACTGAATCATACGCATATATTAAAGATAACGATGATTTCGACAATATCATGGATCATATTAAATTTATTAAGGGTCAAAAAAGTAAAGACCATTTGAGTCTATCAAGTAAATCTGTATTCAAGTATATGGACATGTTTGATTATATTAGTAAAAAAAAATAGTTAAATAAAAAATAGTATTAATAATAATGACTAATATTTCTTATACGATTACTGATGTATGTGTTGAACGAGATAACTATAATACTAATACAATCATCGATCTTAGAGAATCTATGAATTCTTTTATTGATAATGACGAAAATAGAGCAAACGAGATGGTAGCACTGGAGATTTTTTTCTCAGACAATTACATTGTAAAAGAATTACAACAGATTGCCGATTATTATACATTGCCCACACGTAAATTAAAGAAGGGTGATTTAATTCAACGGATTGTTGAATTCGAATTAGATTCTAAAAATTATGATATTGTTTCAAAAAGAAAGCTGCTTTACTTCTATTATGAAGAACTGAAAGCTGATTCTTTTTTTAAGGATTATGTTATTTAATGTTCTATAAGCAAAGTATTATTATTAATAGAATCAAACTGAATTAGTGTTCTGAAATCATAGGTTCTACTATGATTTAAATCTTTAAAGTCGCGAAATAAACTCATTGCCACGCTACGCGTGTTTGTATTCGTCATAACGTTATGTAAAGTATATGTCATTAAATTGTCATTAATCTGGTTTGAAAATCTCGAATTATATTCATATTCAATTGTTGTGTATAATTTCATGTAAAAAATCATTGTTTGAATATCGGTCCAATCTTTAAAATACTTAGAATAGAAGTTTTTGAATTCAGTATTTTTCATAATACCGATGAGATCTTTAAAGAATGGATTGGTTGTTAATATTTCAGCTCCTTTTGTTTCATTCTTGTCGATAAGAACAATATCATTCTTGTTTGACATAATAAATTAATAAATAATATATTATTTATATTATTTATTTATTCATATATTTAAAAATAAATATATGAATACTTTATAATGGTCGTATCAAAAATAAATAACACAATTAATTATAATGAACAAAAGAAGTTAAATCCTGAAGATATAGAACATAATGCAACTACTTATGAAACCGAACTTTTTTCGATGGATGTTATTATCGCCATAGGAAAAGAAAAATACACGTTTATTGAAAAAGATGTCATATATTTTCCACTTTATTTAATAAAGGACGATTTGGTGTATAGCCAAATCGGATTATACGAACTAAAAAGCGAACATTTGGTCGGGGTATTAGACGATGACGGTGATTTAAATATAGACCAAGTTGGCGACCCCTTGTTATATTCGTTTGTATCAGATACATATCTGAAAAAAATATTACAAGCAGAAGTTGAAGAATTGAGTAAAAAATCTATTACTATTCGTAATGATACTCCCAATGATGAAGGCGATGTTTCTGGTGAAGGTGAATATATAGATGATCCAGATGATCCAAATGATCCAGATGATCCCAATAAACATTCAGACTCAAACCCATCTACACTAAAGATAAACAAAACGACTATTGAAAGTTTATCTAAAGGTGAAAGCAAAGGCGAACCGAGTGAAATATTCAAAACGGATTCCACTAAACACGTTGAAGCAATTACTAAAACAGATGATACAGAAGAGGTAGTATCTGACAAGGCGCCATGGATTCAACAATATATGAAGAGTACGCATTTTGGAATTCAAGATAACGAAGGTGGTGGGGATTGTTTATTTGCGGTCATTCGCGATGCGTTCAATTCTATTGGTAAAGAGACTACTGTAAATAAACTACGTGATATCTTATCGAGAGAAGCAAATGATGAAATATTCACCATGTACCAAGAACATTACGATATGTATGAATCAGCAACAAAAGATACGACTATTGCAATGACCAAATTGTCAACTACAAATAAAAAATTAAAGAAAGAACTGTCTTCTTCTAAGAGTCGCACGCGCCAGCTTGAGATTGTAGAAGAGGGTAAAACTATTTTGGAAAAATACAATCGTATGAAAGACGAGCAGAAGTTGACACAAGAGTTAAAGAATGAGTTTGAGTTTATGAAAGGTGTTGATAATTTGGAAGAATTCAAAGCGAAACTTCGTACCTGCGAATTTTGGGCAGAAACATGGGCTATTTCTACATTGGAACGTGCACTAAATATTAAATTGGTATTATTATCTCATGAAAGTTTTATTCAAGGTGACATCGACAATGTCATACAATGTGGTCAATTAAATGATGCTATTCTGGAAAAGCGTGGTGTTTTTAAACCAGACCATTATGTGATTGCTGATTTTAATGGTTATCATTACAAGTTAATCACCTATAAAGGTCGTAAAATATTGAAATTGCCTGAATTACCTAAAAGACTGAAAGATGAGATTATTAGTAAATGTTGCGAAGATAAAGAGGGACGCGGTCCCTACAGTATTATAGAAGGATTTAAATCCGATAAAAAAATGAAGGGGACGATTTCAGAAGCGGAAGTAGTAGAATCGATTCATCAAAATTTGTATGATGATAATACGATTTTTCAGTTTTACGGTAAATCGTCGAATAAAGATTTTCCAGGTAAAGGCTCTGGAGAAACAAGTAAAAAAGAAAGCAGCTCAATATACGGAGATTTGAAAAAGATAAAGGATTGGAGAAGAATGTTGTCAGATGATTGGAATGCCAAATTTGCTTTTGATAAACACGAATGGCAATCAATCAACCATTGTGTAGAAGGTATAAAATATAAAAATGACAAGAATATAGAAATGTATGAGAAGTTCTCTCTAAATTCTGGTTCAGAGTTATCTGGGGATAGTAGTTTAATATCTGCAAACATGAATAAGAATGGGTCAATAAGTGACGAATTATATGAAAATATTCTAACATCTAAATTCTCACAAAATGAAGAATTAAAGACTGTTTTACTAAAAACTCATAGTGCGTTGCTTATGAAGTATGTAAGAGGTAAACCTCCTATTAAAGCAAATATATTAATGTCTATTAGAAAAAAATTGCAGAGATAATAACTAATCTACATAAGTAATATAAAAAATAAATGCAATAGTAAGGTAAATATGGAACTATTAACTGAAGCCCAACATGAATTTCAATTAACGGACGATTCAAAAACATTAATATCCGAGATTAAAAAGTTCAATAATCGCTTTTTGAAGTTAGAACCTGATATATCAGATGAAACTACTACATTTTTTAAAGAAATGTACGATAATATTTTAGATGCAAAAAAGGATTTTAAAAAAACAAGTGTAAAAAATTTCAGCATCAACGAGGTCACCTCACAAACTCAAATTCCGAAACCAGATTCATTTCATCCCCATTTTTTTCCAGATGAGATTATTAAATCTATAGATACAATCGCATCTCATACCATGTCATTCGATTATACAATATCTAAACGTAGTGTGAATGTACAGCTCGTTTTTATGGACAAAAATAGTATATCAGAAATAGAACAACAATATACACAATATGTTGAAATGATATACATTATTACTCACTTATTAAACAATTATTCATCGATAGAATGTGGAAAGAATTTAAGTCTCTTTATCTATCTAACAGATTTCAAAAAGAAGGTTCCTATGTCTCCCCTTGATGAATTCGATACAAAGCATGTAAATACCGCATATAGTGATGTTTGTACAACAGATTCACATATAGTAATATATCGGAACGAGGAATTGATAAAGGTATTAATTCATGAATTATTCCACAACTATGGGCTTGATTTTTCGAGAGTTAAATATACTTCGATGAAGGAGAAAATGTTACAACTATTTCCAATTAAGACTGATTGTGAATTAACTGAATCGTATGCCGAATTTTTCGGAGAAATTATTAATATTGCTATTACAACATACTATTTGGATGATAGTGTAAAATTGACCACATATATACATAACGCCCATTATTTGTTATTTTATGAAAAACTGTTCTCTCTGATACAATCTGTCAAGGTGTTATATAAAATTGGATTAGAGTATGATAATTTATATTTACAAGACGAAGTCAGTAACACATTAAGGAATAATATATACTATAATGAAAATACCAACGTATTTTGTTATTATATTGTCAAAAATATTCTCCTTTTTAATTGTCCAGAGTTTATTACTTTTTGCAATAAACGAAATCTTCAGTTACTTGATTTCCGAAAGACTAATGTGACATTGGACCTGTTTTATGAATTTATCAAGGACCATCATAATGATAAACGATTTCTTCAAATTATACATAAAATAGAGAAAAACATCCAAAGTATTGAACATCCTCTTTTAAAATATACGGCACGTATATCATGTATAGAAATGAATTAGAGCAATACTTAAAAATATTGATTTATTTAATTGCTATTTATAATATATAAATAGCAATGAAAACACCATATAACATTATTTTCAATTTTATTCGACACACGTGTCATAAATTTTCAATCGATGATTCACATGGATTGAAGCATAGTATGGATGTATTTAAATATTCACAGAGAATATTAAAAAATGAAATAGTGCAAAAACCATTTCTTCAAGACCAGGAACGAGTTATTTATACATCTGCTCTATTACATGATATGTGTGATAATAAATACATGGATGAAAATGAGGGGTTGGTTAGAATACGTACCTTTATTACGAGCGACTTACAATATAGCACAGTAGAAACAGAAGCCATTTGTAATATTATTTCGACCATGTCTTATTCCAAAGTTAAAAAAAACGGATTTCCTGATATGAATGAGTTTCAGACGGCTTACCACATTGTAAGAGAATCCGACCTATTGACTGCCTATGATATAGACAGATGTATAGTATTTAATATGAATCGATACGATATTGATTATATACAATCAATAACAGATGCTTGTAATCTGTATACTGTACGTATGAAAAAACATATTATCGATAATCTATTCACTACCAAGACAGGTCTTTCTATTGCACAAAAATTAACAGATGACTCAAATGAAAGAGTTGATGAATTATTGAAAATATTGGAATAAATACATATTAGTCAGAATCAGTATCACTTGATGTAGAAGTACAATGACACATTTTAGACCTGAATTTTTCATGTAAAGACTTATATCCACACGGCTTATAAAAGGAAGATATAAACGGATTATCATCATTTGACATACGTAAAGGGGTAGTTTTAATCATATTACCATCAGTATCACTATAATATATTTTTTTTATTTTGATTCCGGTTCGCTTTGATGTTAAAATTATACTGTCAATACAATGTTTACATACTTGAGAATTTCCAAGCTGACAATCAGATTTTGAAACACGAATAACAATCAAATTATATATTTGCTTGTTACGTTTCTTAATTTTATCAGTATGTAATTTTGATACACGTGCAATAACATCTAATTCAGCATGTGTAGTTGCATAACATCCAGGTTGATAATGATTCTCTCCATAGTAGCATTTTGAATGAAAATTCATTCTATTCTTACCAGACTTTACCAAATACGCTGCATGATTAGATGGTCCACAATTCACACTCGTCCTCGTTTGTGCCATCTTATCAATTAAACCTTCCATGTTATTATATTACTTATGTAATATTATATCTATATCTATTAGCGATATCAATTTTTATATTTATTTCTTTCCTCGTGTTTGTTTGTTCTTTTTCTTATTTTTCTTACATTTTGTTTTTTTATTGCGTTTATTTTTTTTTCCACCAAAACCAACTTCAGTGTCTGAATTTGGCTCAGGTTCTTCTTCTTCTTCTTCTCGCGTGAATCTTGAGCTGTTTTGTCGAAGATTCGTCGATGGAGGCGGAGTTCTTGGCGAATCTGGTGTAAAACTAAATGAATTATCAATAACAGGAGGTGGACCTTGAGGAGAAGTAGGTATAATAGCAGAAGAATTAGGACTATCCATCAGTTCTTCAAGACGCATAGGAGAGTGGTTACCACGTCGATCTATTTCAAATGAAACCTCAGGAACATCATCATCATCATCATCACTATCAGAACCAAATAAATTGCCGGTAGGATTATTATAATTATCATCACGATCATCCTCATTATCGCCTGTCCAATCATTGACGTCTCTTAGTATTTCTCCAAGATCTTCTCCACTTTCGTCTCCACTGTCACTAATATCATCTCCGTTACGCATAGCTTGTTCTGGGTCATAAGGTGGTGCTTGTGGTTCAACTATGCGAGATAAGAGCGATTCATCATTAATAGTAAACCTATTAAAGTAATTTCCTGGTTCATAGAATGGCGTAATATCATATATCCATTTTACTATTCTATCATCAGGTACTTCAGGAACCCTATAAATACGACGGATTGTTCCAAACAGACTTGATATACCACCGTCATGGGTATTAATATTCACCATGTCTCCTCCATGTACAGAAGGTTGATTTAAGGGAACAGTTTTTAGAAATTCCTCATCTGTGAACATTACCATATATGATTTGGCATTTTCTGTTTCAGTATCTTCGTCAGTTAGAATACGCTCTCTATAAAAATCAAGCGCGTTTACTATTGTAGCAGTATCATATATATTGATTTCTGGGTCTTCAGTTGTAGATTCATCTTTCATCTTAGTCATTAATTCGTTCATATTTTCTCGCTGATATGTAATAAAGTCTTGAATATCTTCATCTTCTGACTTAAAAACAGGTGTAAGTGTGTAAATGGTTACGACATCATTTTGACCATGAGTTTGACTTGATCCAAAATTTGTATTTTGTTCTCCAACACGCTCTTCAGGAATAGAAACTGTTACGTCAAATACATTTGTAAATGTATCCCCGAAGTCTGATTCTGATAAAGGTATGAAGTTGTGTTCTAATAAAGCGATAATACCATTCATGTCAAATAACATTTTCACAGTTGGTCCTATCATTAATTGAACATAGGTAGTTCTACCACCTATTCCACCATACCCAGAATCAAAGTTTACTATATTAAAAAGTTCATTATTATGTAGCTCTACGCGCCAATCAGACGCATCATCTTTTTTAATCCATTTATTGAATAAATTACCTGTTTGTAAATGATTATATATTTGTCGCTTTTGATAACAATAATGTTTATTGTTTATGATAAATACCAATATATCTGCATCAGCGCTCAAATCATGAGTATGTGTCAAGTCGTCGGTTCTGTTATCTCTATTTTTACAAATATTTTCATACATAGTCTCAAGTTCCTGAATTTGTTCATCTTCTATGATATATTCTTCGTCTTCTTCGGGTTCTGCAAATCTTACCAATCCAGCTTTTAATGATAGACCATGTTCACGTAATCTATATCTTTCGTCTGGCTTACCATCTGCGAATTTTTTAAACCTCACTGGAACATATCCATACGAAACTAATAATTCATACAAGGTGGTTATAGCCGCATTCGCGTTTGGTCCATTCATTGATAAATAGTTTTCACTTATAGATTCACTGAATCCATATACTTGATCTTCCTTTGAAATACGTTTTTTTCGTTCATGTAAAAGCATAGGGTCGTGTTCCAATATAGTGGTCAATAATTCACCAAATTTAATTCTGATAGGGTTCGCAATTTGTGTTTCAAATATACTATCTACTAATTCATCATACAAAATATATAGTCCACCATCATCATGCTCTGAAAAAAAAGATACCAAATTTAAATTAGTGTCTGGATTTTCAATCAAATTAATTATAGTATTTAGTTCGATAGCGGTCTCTAAAGGTGTGGTTTCTACTAAAAATGAAGATGTTTCTAATAAATCCTGAAGAATTTCGCTATTTTGATTCTGTTGATCGCCCATTAATATATATACTCTTCTTATATTTTTTGTGAACTCTACATACACATAGATCTTTCAATGGTTTATTTTGACACGGCAAATTTTGCTTGGTCAATGTCCCGCAGATGTATGAATAACACCCATCGGATAATTTCTTTTTATTTAATGCCCATGCAATACTTGCCTCGTCGAAATCGATATTTACTTCATATTCTGTCATTATATGGATGGTTGGTTGGTTTAATAAATACTTATGGTTGAATAGACAGATTCAATTTTTTATTTAATTTAATTTTATTATGTCCAACGAAATTTTTATTGTCTAAAATCATCCATTTGTTAGATTCTCTATAATAATTAACATCGTAACCTTTTCTCTCAAATATATTATCCTTTGTAATTTTGAATATAGGTCTACCAGACCCATAAAAAATATGCATTTGTTTCATGCGCCAAATTTTCTGTTTCTCATGTGGCGTAATTTCATTTTCTATTGGCATTATACTATATAAATATTTTAGTTGCATTATTAATAACATATAAAATTGAATGTATAAAAAATAGATAGATAGATATATACATAACAAAAATGGGTAGTTACTTATCAAGAATTAATGCGTGTTCCAAACAATCCGCTGTATGCGCCACCTGTTCTAAAATAGTGGATTCTGAAATAAATGTATTCTGTATTCGATGCAATATAGTAATGCATACAGAGTGTTATGACACTATTCAAAATTTTAATCATACCTATACTACATGCCCCAATTGTAATAAGATTGGAGTATTAGGCACCAATAAAGCTTGATAACACTGTATTGTCCATCATTTCAAATAAAATTGAAATTTGTATATATGTGTAATATATATATACACATATATATATCAAATGGGCATCAAATATTTAAACAAGTATATTCGAGCAAATTGTACTAATTCAATAAACAAAATTCATTTTAGTGAACTTCAGTACAAAAAAATAGTAGTGGATGTGAGTATATATTTGTACAAATATAAAAGCGAAGGTTCATTAATGGAACAAATGTATTTGATGATTAATTTATTTCGCCATTATAATATTATTCCAGTATTCATATTTGACGGGAAACCGCCAGATGAAAAGCGCAATCTTCTTAATCAGAGAAAGGAAATTAAAAAGGAAGCACAAGTTAATTATGATTTACTGAAAGAGCAATATGAAATTTCAACAGATGAAGTAGAGCGAAGCGAACTGTCAGTGAAGATGGATAGTGAAAAAAAGAAGACTACAAGAATCACTCATACGGATATAACGAGAGTCAAAGAATTAATGGATGCTCTTGGAGTTACTTACAGAGAAGCACCAGGTGAAGCAGACCAACTATGTGCATATCTGGTACATAAAAAAATGGTATATGGATGTATGAGCGAAGATATGGATATGTTTGTATATGGATGTAACCGTGTATTCAGATATGTGAGTTTATTTAACAGTACATGCGTTTATTACAGTTTACCTGATATACTAACAGAATTACATCTCACTTTGGATGAATTTAAAATGGTATGTATTATTTCGGGGACCGATTATAATATAGATTCATATAATGACATGAATGTATATGAAGTGCTGAATCAGTTCTTAAAATATAAAAAGATGACTACATCCATATCATTTGTTGAATGGTTATATAATATTGGTAAACTGGATACGAATGAACCAATTGAATCGATTATTAACATGTTTGATGTACATACATTTTACGTAGATGAGCCTTTTGATAAATTAGTAATCAAAAATACAAATATTAATAAAAACGATATTGAGACTGTGATGAAACCGAATAATTTTATTTTCCTATAAATTATAAAAAATATGATTTTTTTTATAATTATTTATGTGTTATGACTCTTTTTATACGATAGGATATGATGGCTGCATGGCAATACCACATACTCCAGGATCATTAGAGCTGTCACTGCGTTCAATCTTAATATAGCCGGCATCACCCCATGTAGTGCCCCAAGAATTCTTCACGAGCCAATACTCAGTTCCATCTTCAGTGCCATATCCGGCAATAAGAACACCATGATCAAGATTTGTCCCACAAGCATCTCCTGTTAGAACACCACTTTTGTAAAGTTGAAAGGCTTTGGTATCAGCCTCGATAGCAATAGACACAGGACCTCTGGACAATGCCTCCTTCAAATGTTGTTGATTATTAGGAGTTACATCCACGCAAGATGTAAATGTGACGACTGGGCTACAAGTTTCGCATGAAGTTGCTACTTTACTGACACCTGATGTATAAGGATATTCCTCCTCAGTACACATACCAGTATCAATGGCGTACTTAAAAGCACCATCCATCAATCCACCATTGCAGGCATGGTTACCATAAGGACGTCCAGATGAACAATCAACCAATTGTTGCTCTGATAGACTGACCAACTTGTCAGTAGCGATTGACCATGCGCCTTCCATTGCTCCAGTGGCACTAAATGACCAACAAGACCCACATTGACCTTGATCTTTTACTGGGGTAACGGCATTTTTAGTGCGCCAATCGAGTGAATCGGGTGCGGAGTCAGAAGAGGAAGAGAACGCATCGCATTTAGAACCGATGCCTACTTTGAGGAGATTCATGGAAGTGCGGAATTCCTCGTTGGTAAGGTCGGCAAACTGATTTACTCCCAAAGTATAATTGGATTGAATACCATTTGTGTGCTCAATAAACTTAATATTATCCATGAATGCATGGAAACGTTTTTCAAGATGTTCGATATTGTCATATACTTTATCGAATTTTTTAATGAATCCAATGAACTCGTGCATCTCAGGGCGAAGTGTAGCTGCGGTACAGGTAGAAATGCTAATAGCAGATAGTAATACTAAAATGTTTGTCAACATGATTTGTATAATACAATAAAATAATCTTTAAACTGTTACTAAATAATCATAATAATTTCACATGTTTTATTTGAACGCGATAATCAGATACCTCTACAATAATGCTTACTTATAAGTAGTAAATACAAGACAAAATTAAGTATTTAATAAATATTATTTCATAGAAAAATAATATTAATTTTTATTGATTTTTATTGATTTTTTTCAGTTATTTATTTTTTGTATGGTTTTAGATTTATGCGGTCTTTTCAACAGCGGTTGTAGAAACAACTTTCTTGGGGAAGTGATGGCTCATGAACTTTTGAAGGTTAAAGTATGTGAGCTCATCGGTCTTGCCAATCTTAAGAAGCTTGGTGAGAGGAGCATCGGGGATAATATGACGACCATTATCCTTATCTTGAAGGTTATTGGCGCGAATATATGCGTTGATCTCCTTAGTCACTTCAGTACGAGCCATAAGAGTGCCCTCAGGCTTCTTAAGGAAGGTAGCAAGCTCGACGCTAATCTCGGTAGGCTTCACGAAACCACTGGGCTCGCGATTTCCTGATCTGCGCTTTCCCTTTGCGGATGCCTTAAGGGCAATCTTAAAGTCTTTGGTGGTTCTCTTCTCAAGAGCACGGAACTCAGTCTTAAGAGAGTTGAATTGAGCACCAACAGCCTGGAGCTTACCCATGAACACATTGAATTGATCGAAAAGTGAAGTATCAACTGTCTCGACAACAGTGTCACTGGTTGATGCTACGACAGGTGTAGTAGTAACAGCAGTAGTTGACTTGGTAGCAGCAACAACAGGAGTTGACTTGGCAGCAGCAACAACAGGAGTGGCAGTGGTAGTCTTTTTAGTTGAGACTCTCTTTTTGGCGGGAGTGGCAGGGATAGTGGCGGAAGCGGTAGTCTTGTCTGATGTCTTTGTCATCTTATATGATGTATACACACTAATTTTTTAAGTGGTTTAACGCAAATATTAATTAAAAATGAGATACCGACTGATATAGCCATGGCAAAGCCTCTGCAGCATCTGAATTTACTAAAGTTAATGCCGCTAAAACATAAAAAGCACCCAATGACTGATTATCTGATGTATGAGCACTTTTCGTAAAATTAGACATTATCTGTAGGACCGAATTTTGAATTTCAATAATAGTATTATTATTAAGTAAGACGATATTATTGTGTCTAAAAGGGTCACCGGATGATGGATAAATATGATGTTTTGTACTATTTGATAAATTCGCGCGATAATTCCAAATATCATATAATTCTCGTACATACATAATTAATTGATTCTTTGATAAACTTAAAAACCATACGGGTTGTGTATAATTACCCAATTGGTCAATATGTTGAAATAATTCCAATGCTTTAAATTCTACCTGTTTCGCTGGACAAATATTTTCGGTTTCATCTTCATCAGTTGTAATAACATTAATCTTCATACATTTACATAGAAGTAAATAGTCAATAATATTTTGTTTGACAAATTTGGGAAATTCTTTTCTATTATATGGATTTTCTCTCTTTTTTTGCTTTTTAATTCGGGTATTTAATAGCGTATAAATAGATAATATGTCAAATCCATACACGAAATTATCACTGTCAGTATAGCTAAAAAATTGTTCTACTGGGATTTCATGAATATTCTGTAGGGTGTAAAAATCGGTTTCATTTACACATACTCTTCTATTCATCAAAGCCGGTCCTTGATATGATCTACATTTCCTCTGAAGTTTCCCACGAAACACCTTTTGGATTCTGGAACAATAGTGAGACATTCGCAAGTAGTTATAAATCTGTTCAAATAATACATCTTTGGTACCGGTTACCTTTAATTTGTAATGTTTACATATGGTTTTTAATTGCGATACATTGTAATTGTGTTCACATGATTTATTATATTCATGTATTTTGGGAATAAAAAACTTGTCACTATTTATTTTATTGGTTAATTTCATATTATGTGGGGGGTTAACGTAATATGTATTAAAATCATTTAATTTAAATGCGCGATTTCTCATATTATATTCTTCTATATAACTATTATTATAATTTCTATTTAATTGATTTCCAATTTATGTTTATATCTTGATGGTCTTCACTTGTCTATTACTCTTAAAGTGAACTGACCCTGCTTTCTCTCCATACTTTAAATTGGAGACTTTTGTATAACAGAGCTTAAGATTCCGTAAATTCCTATATTTTGTGTTTTCTTTACACAGTTGTGCCGCTTCCTGTAAAAGTTCATCGGTTACGTTATCCGATTTAATAACAATATGTCCAGATGGATACGAATTTAAATGCATCCACATATGGTCATGATTCGACTCTCCAATCAGTTGCCAGTTCTCCTTCGCCGTTTCTCCCAAACGCATTGTAATTCCGTCAACGTCGAATTCTTTCATGTTTAATCTATATTATTAATATAAATTCTATTGTATTTTCTTCATTCAATTTAATTATATTTAAATACTAAAATGGTCTTAATGCATCAACGTCACATTATTTAAGTAGAATTCTTTTATTTGGCTATTTATAAAAAAAATTGATTTAAAGAGAACTCATCAATATAGATTAATATACCAAGATGTCGAGCACCCAAGCACAAACCATGATCGTAGAAGGCAGCACCTTTAATGCTAACACAGATGTAGTTTACACCAAGCCTAAGGTAAACACCTCTGGCGGTAAGAATGTCGGAATTCTTAATAATACTACCAAGAAGTCAACTTATCTTTCCACTCCCCTCATGATGACATGGGGTGTTAACGAGTATGTAGACGATAAGAGTGGCAGAAAGTCTTATGAACTCAGTCTTCAGTTCCCTCGTGACCAAGACTCGAATTTCAGTGACGATACCAAGAACTTCCTTGATAATCTTGCCACCTTTGAGAATAAGATTAAGACTGACGCAATCGCCAATGCTAAGGAGTGGATGAACAAGACCAAGCTCAGTTCTGAGGTAGTTGATGCTCTATGGACTCCAATGCTCAAGTATCCTAAGAATCAGGAGACCGGTGAATTTGATTTTAGTCGTCCTCCCACTCTTCGCGTGAAGATTCCTTATTATGATGAGAAGTTCAGTGTTGAGCTTTATGATATGAATGAGAAGCAGCTCTTTCCCGATACTGAGGATGATGATGTGTCTCCTCTTACTCTCATCCAGAAGACTCAGAATATCGCTATTGTTATCCAGAACGGTGGCATTTGGTTCGCTAATGGTAAGTTCGGTACCACCTGGAAGCTTGTACAAGGTGTTGTACAGCCTCGTGCTACCCTTCGTGGAAAGTGTCATATCAAGCTTGATACTGCTTCCAAGCAGCGTATGGTAACCGCAGCTACTACTTCCTCTGATGCTGAAGATGATGAGGAGGATGATGAAGGTAATGTAGCAGTCGCTGACTCAGACGACGATGAAGAGGCAAGTACTGTCTTTCAAGAAGTTGCTTCTGCTGTAAAGAGCGTTGAAGCAGAGCTACCCGTCAAGAAGAAGATTATCAAGAAGCGTGTCACCAAGAAGAGTGAAGCTGAAGCATAATTTAATAAACTCAAATAAAAATCCTAATTAATAAACTCAAATAAAAATCCTAATTAATACACTCAAATAAAGTAATAAAAATACTCAGTATTTTTTTTCATGTTTTATAATTTATAAAACTTGAAAAACTTATAAATCCATTTCATTCTCAACTTCTTCATTTTCTGTTATATTATCTACTACTGTTTCTACAATATCTACCATAGTATATTTTTTCTGCTTTTTGCGAAATTCAAGCGCTTTGTCAACATCTGTAAATGTACCAATAATAGACATTTTTATTGGAACATTCATTATACTATATTCGATACCCACTACACAATATAAACAGGTCATTATAGCAATATATATACGTAAGTTTAAATTATAAATATACGTATTACTTAATTATGTTCAGAAATAAATGACAACATAGAAATTGCAATTGCAGAACATACGATAGGTATAGAGACACATATTATGCCAATTGCATAGTCATCGAGACTCATATACAATATATAAGTTTACTATATTTAAATAAAATCGATATGAACAATTATATGAGACCGTCTACTGTCGTCGTATACACTGTCTTCGTTAATACGACTAATCCCGCAATTTTTTAAATAATACAACTGATTGTCTTTCACAAGCAATTCATTTACAGGTATGTTGAAATTACGTCCACCCAATGAGAATGATATATCAGATATAGATAAAATGCCAGCGAATCCAATCTTCAAATATACATGAAGGTTGTTCATTTCATCTATATTGACATGATCTGGTAATTCAGGAATACATTTCACAACTAAATCAGAATTATTACATTCATAAACTAATTCACTATGCCACATAGGGATATAAATCGTTTTCTCTCCACGTTCCAATTTATAAATATTGTTGTCAAATAAATCAAGTAGTGACGGATTCACTATATACACATCATCTGTACTTCTTTCGTCTATCCACTTTTTCAAATTTACTGTGAATTGTTTGTTTATACCTAATATCATTTCGTATTTCATTAAGAATTCATATAATTCCACTAATACTGTAACGTCAATCTCTTTACACATTTCATATAATACCTCTTCATTTCCTATAATATGTACCTTTGACAAAATAGTCATGAAGATAGAGGTGTAATCAATATCACTATTTTTACAATTACAAAAGAATTTAACGAAACTACCTAATACATCATTATACTCTGTATTATCTTCCACCTCAACAAAGTTTGAATCTAAATGCTTAGAGAGAAAAGTATACGAAGAACCTATATCTTTAAAACGTTCTTCCGCATTACTATCGCTATTCTTATCTGGATGATATCTTAGAGCCATTTTATGATATTGTTTTTTTAATGTTCTTTCGTCAAACGGCATATGCAGTTCCAATGATTCACACGCTTTTTTTAATTGCGTCATGCTTTTTTATAATATCTATTAAATAAAACATGATACTCTCTAAATGATAAATGGGTCTATAATTATTATTATAGTAGTTGAAGAACAAATATACGTTATGTAATAACGGTACCATTTGATCACCTCCAATTCTATTTTTTTTTGATAATTCCTCTATAATATACCATACGCATTCATATATGTCCATATCATAAATTAATAGGTCATATAATACATCTCTTAATTGCAGAAAATTAAAATCATTTGTTGTCGTGATTTTTTCAATAATATTATTACAAATATGGACATAGTTTTTTATAGTCGATGTAAGTTGACCTGTTTGTAAATTCTTAATATTAATGACATTACTCATATTCATATTTTGTAAATTAGACCCTTTTATGCACTTAGCGTACATTGTTTTTGTTGGACGAGGAACATTTACGATTTTACAACGATTTAAAATAGTAGACGGAATAAAACACACTGATGTAGTAATAAGTACAAATTTAAGTTTAATATTGATATATTTAATTGTCTGCATGTAACTATAAAAGTTTTCCAATAGTTCACTGTGTATATTTTGAAAGTTTTTACATACAACTATCAGTGTGTTATTTAGTTTTGCAGATGCAACGTCTAATAATTGTATGTATATATCATTCCATAGTAACTTGGAATTACAGCCAAGTAGAGCCATATCTATTTCAACATGAATATCACTAATCCTGTAATAATAGTTTGTTTTATTAAAGACTACACACATTTTTTTGTCGTATTTTAGAACAGATGGACTATATTTAGATATCGATAATAACATCTGTGAATATTTTCCAGTACCTTGCGGTCCATAAAATAGCACATTCTCCATATCTTCTATTTTTTCGGGGAAATGTTCGTATGTTTTTATTAATGACGTATGTAGATTATTTGATTTTACAGATTCTATATATTCGTTAAAGTGTGTATCTAAAAATTTCATTTATAACGTAACATAATATGATTTCTTTATTTATTAAACTTAAACATTGATTTAAGGACATAATCGTAAATATAATCAATATGAATATCGTAACAACTATTGATAAATATAATACTGATAGTATATTTTTTTCAGAACCTATAAAAAATACAGTGATAAATGACAGCGACTTCGTCAGAATTATTTATTCAAATAATGATCTGATGTTAAATGGTGTATACTTATACGTACATCTTACCAACATCACAATGGATGTTTATTATAACAAATTTAAATGTTTCTTTTGCAAGAAACAAAATTCACAATTTATCAATCAAATGGAAATAGTTGAAAAACAAATTATGTCAAAATATAAATATCGTACAACCAAAAAACCCGATTATTCTATTTATAATCAAATCATGAATGGTTACATTAAAGTATTTACCAGTGTACCAAATAAATATAAGACGGAAAATAATATCCAACTTATATTAAAAATATCGGGAATATGGGAAAATGAAGATTCGTATGGCGTCACCTTCAAATTTATCCCCATAGAATAATCCAGTTATATATTATGTCTTATCCATCTGTTGCATAATATTTAATAATCACTTGACAAATGCCTAAAACAATGATATTAATTGTACCAACCAAATACAATATCAATGTCGAATAAGAACTCATCATCTTACTTGCATTATTTAATGCACTATTACCTTCTACTACGTTTTTTGTTATCGTTAATTGATCGGTAACATAATATTTTAGACATACGAATTGTACAACAAGCAATATATTGGCAATATTTAAAAAGGTGATAAAATCATCGGGGACAGCATCCGATGTAATGCGGTCATAATTACTCACAATCATAACTATTAACCATGTTAATATCAATAATATTACCAATGTAGGAGTACTACTATATATAATTTTGTAAATCATACTGAATACACTTTCCTTTATTTGCCCTTGACTAAATAGAGCAAACATCAGGAAGATAATACCAATGGTACAAAAACCAATAATACCATATCCTATAATCGCCGCCTTAATATCTATAAACAGGACAATAAACCCTACCGCTATAATTGCAAAAACTATGTTTATATCATATAGTAAATTAGCTAATTTCACTGTCATCTTATATAATGTTTTTATTTTTTTTGCGGTTAGATAGAAATATTATATTTAGTATTTATATATAAATTATGTATAATAACGTAAACGTGAATCATCCACTTATACAGCGTGAAAATAATTATGTTAGTATTAAAAAAAATGTAAGTGTACATTCTGATGACAGAGATATATCCAAGTGGCCTAATGCAAATGAATTCGAAATAGAATTACCTCAACCTTTGAAACAAGTTCAATATATGAAATTAACGGATATAAATCTACCTAATGATTTATGTAATATTTCATCCAAATACCAAAATAATAAAATACTAATTGGTAAACGAGAAAGTGGTGCCACTGATACCTACAGTAAACATACATTAGAAATCGTATACACTGATGGATGTGGTAAAAACGCAGTAGTAACTTCTGTGACTATTACAGGAGGAGTCGTGGTAACTATTGATGTAGATGGAGGTAGTGAATATAATGCCGGCGATAAAATACTCATCAGTATAGATAATATTGAATTAGGTTATTATACAATTGTTTCGACTGATATTAATGTGTCAGGTGTCTTTATATCAGGCAATCTTACAGGAACAATGCCGGCAAATCCGAATAAAATTGCGACCGCAGCATATATTTCAACCGCATACTATACCCCTATACTAATTACCGTACCAGATGGTGCTTATACTCCCGAACAGTTAGCTTCAGCTATTCAAACAATCGCGAATAAATATAGCGTTACAAATTTCAAAGCTGACGCAACTGTAAAAGGGAACATATTTGTAGTTTACAATAGACCTGAAAAGAAATTTTATGCGGGGACTTCAGAAGATAAAGATTTTGCCTTATTTTTTGATGAGAGATCGCATAACTATATTTTGTCGCAAGGTGGTTACGGTAATTGCCCGCAAAATAATGATCAATATTATACAAAAAATATGTGGGGACTTGGTGCTATTTTAGGATTTGAAAAATCAAACTACTACGCACAATCTATTACAAATGATGGAATGTTTAATACTACAATTAATAATTATAATAGTGTAACGAGTGAAATATCCCTTAGTGGTAATTACTATCAAAATTCGAACGCCATTAAACATGGTAATATTTGGCTTCCTTTAGATAACGCAGGACCTGGACGCGAATTATCTTCACCTCTACTTCCATATAGGTTTCTTCCGCCAACCATCTACATGGAAGTAGATAAATATAATAATAGCGATGAATTGGTCCCTAATGCAAACAATAGTTCTTCGCACAACATTTCTTTGAAATTAACCAATACCATTCTATCAAAAGAAACATGTAATACAAGTGGAACAAATGACACATTATCATATAGAAGAGGTATGGATAGTAGCAATAGAACCACCAACATTAAACAACGTAACGCATTTGTAAATCAAGCTTCTTCTACAACAACTGTAAAATATGGCGGAAAAATAAATAGTTATTTTGCCAAATTATCAACTCCTGAATTCAACAATAGTCTATATACGAACATTCGTGGCGAGGACATTAATTCTATCACATTATTCTCTAATCAGTTAGAAGAACGTATACAAAAAATAAAAATAAAATTCAGATTTCACGATGGAACATTAGTCGATTTCGGTAATAGTGATATTAACTTTACAATTGAATTCGGGACCATCTTGTCTGATCAAGAAAAAGATATGAAAATCCGTAATATATACGGTATGTAAATGTCATATATTATATCGTGTTATATATAATATATACATACATATATATATAGATGTTCCCATCAAATTTGGATTTAAATATATACAAAACACATGGCGATTTAACTCATTTCGATAATGAATCATTAAAACAACATTATGACAAAACTGGAAAAAACGAAGGACGAATATGTGGTGAAATATTTGATAGAGCTTCATTAATAAAAAATATCAATATTAATTACATTCATTGTTTAGAAATTGGTCCATTTGATTGTCCTGTTTTAAAAGGAGAAACAGTAAAATATTTTGATGTATTGGACCAAGAACAATTAAAAAAAAGATCCCAAGAATTAAATCGCCCGTTCCCAATAGAAAATGTTCCATTTATTAATTATGTTGACAGTAAAGGTGATTTAAAAAACATTAACGAAAAGTTTGACGTAATTTTATCATGTCACTCAATTGAACATCAGTTAGATTTTATTCAACATTTACAAGATGTATCAACATTATTAAACGATAATGGGTATTATGTAATAATATTACCAGATAAAAGATATTGTTTTGACCATTTCATAAAAGAAAGCACGGTTGCAGATATAATAACTCAGAATATAAATAAATCAAACATACATTCAGCTAAATCTGTAATTGAACATATAGCATTAACTTGTCACAATGACGCTGGTAGACATTGGAATAATGATCACGGTAATCAAACTTATGTTTCAAATACAGATTCAATTATAGATGCTATTAACCAATATAAAAAATCAGTTTCCAATAATCAATATTTCGATGTCCATTCTTTACAATTTACACCAGATTCATTTGAAAATATAATTAATTTATTGAACCAATTAGATTATATTGATTTGGTTATAGATAATGTCTACAATACTGTCAAAAATAGTTGCGAATTTTATGTTATACTAAAAAAAAAAATATAATTGTAGAGTAACCTATTTATAGACTAATGCCATGTTTCTTTTTAATCCACGACACCAGTTCATCATCATCACTGAAATCCTCCATAATTCCCTCGAGCTCAGTTTGTCCGTTCGCGCTTTTAAAACCATTTAAACTCAAAAACTTAGGTTTCGTAGCCTTCTTGTCTTTATAAAATATATACGGTCCGAACTTACCGTTGCGAATGGAACAAATATCGCTCAACTTACGAATAACATCTTTGGGTTTCTCTATATTTGAAATTACATCTTTAATTGTAATCTCATGTTCCTCTTTATCTACGAATTTCAATGATTTTTTCGTAGAACCATATTCAATATAAAGACCGAATTTCCCCTTTTTCAGATATACATCCTCTTTATTATATGTCCCCAATTTTCTACCTGATTTCACAGAGGTATCTACAATCTCTTCCAGAGTATACTGGTTTCTTTGAAGTTTATCCATATCCAAATCGGTTCTGGCTTTTTTAAAGGTGATTTCACCATCTTGTGTGCATTTAATGACCGGTCCGAATTTGGCAATCATAAATACATGTTTGTCGTCAATCTTAATCTGTTGGCGTTGAACACCGTCATCTATATTATCAATCAAGTCATTCAGTTCTTTATAACACGCAGCACAAATATCATACCAAGTATAATTTCCTTTTGACACATCATCCAGTAGGTTTTCCATATTTTTGGTATAATCATATTGAATAATTTCGGTAAAATGTTTTTCCAGAAATTCCATGACAATAACCCCCAAAGGTTGAATAATAAGCTTGTCTTTTTCTGCTCCAAATACTTTTTTCTCATGTAATTCACTAATTTCACAATCCACCAATTCAAAGTCAGTACATAGAATTTTCTTTCCTTCTACATTCGATTTCTTCACATATTCTCTTTCTTGAATCTTATCGATAATACTTGAAAATGTTGATGGACGTCCTATACCATGTTGCTCCAATAGCTGAACCAGTTTCGCTTCATTAATATGCGACTTGGAATTTTTAATTGACGTCTTGGAAGTAATCTTGTTATAAGGAATCACACTATCCACCTTCAGCTTCTCAAGAAAGTAATATTGTTTGTTTTCTTTTTCGTATCCATTTACGACCTTCCATCCAGGAAAAACGACTTGTTCTGTATTCGTCTTGAATTTCATTGAAATTGCCGCCGTAATCGTACACGAAATAGTATTATACGTAGCCTTTTCCATACAACTCTCGACAGTATGACTCCAGATGAGACGATACAACTTCTTCTCGCGAGGATTAAAATCATCATTATCAAGTTCCGCCATATCAATATTCGTTGGACGAATCGCCTCGTGAGCCTCTTGTGCTTTAATCTCCTCCTTCTTTTTAGACTTCTTTTTACTATCCTTGCCGTTTGTAGTAGCTCTTTCACTAAGACTATCAATATCTTCCTTTACATAAGTCTCATCCCATGTATTCGTAATATACAATTTGGCACAGTCGATGAATTCTTTACAATAAACCGCACTGTCAGTTCGCATGTATGTAATATATCCACCTTCATAAAGCTTCTGACAAATCATCATGGTATCTTTCGGACTAATACGTAATTCACTATTACATCTTTGTTGTAAGGAACTGGTAATAAAAGGATTAGGTGGTTTTTTATAGGCGATTTTCACGGCGTCTCTCGAAAATATATGGTCATGATTCACGCTTTCTTCTAAGAAATGTTCGGCTTTATCTGATGTATCAAAGACATCATTCAACGCAAATTGAATATTCTTCGAACTAAAATAGCCAATTGTATTATAAATGATTTCGCCGGGACAATTGTCTATTTCTCTCTGATTGTCATAAATAATTTTAAGAGCAGGAGATTGACAACGTCCAGCCGATAGTCCTTTCTTTGATTTACGAGAAATATATTTCCACAGAACTGGAGATAAAGTAAAACCTACAAGTAAATCAAGGATTTGTCGCGCTTGTTGAGCATATACCATATCAATGTTAATAATACCGGGACTATTTACAGCACCTACTACCGCGTCCTTAGTGATTTCATGAAATACAATACGTTTGGTAGAAGCTACCGGCAACTTGAACATATCACAAATATGCCACGCAATTGCTTCACCTTCTCTATCATCATCTGTCGCCAATATTACTTCATCACATGAATCAATCAATTTACGCATTTTAGCTATTTGTTGTGTTTTTCGTTCATCTATATCGTATGTAGGACGATAATTATTTTGAATATCTATATTTTGTAGACTTGCCAGTTTTCGAATATGTCCAAAACTGGCAATACATTTATATTCAGATCCTAAAAAGGATTCGATTTTGTTGCATTTTGCAGGTGATTCCACTATTACAAGTCGCATCGTATATCTTTATATATAATATTATGTTTATTATGATTTCAATTCTTTTTATTAATCAGTCATTAATTTGTAATCGGACCATTTAATATCTTTACTTGGTCTTACATCTTCACCAATTGCGGTGTCAACATAAACCTCTTTCAAAAATTTGCCAATCTCATATGAAGCGCCATGTTGGTCGAGTTCATTATTTTCAATTTTAGCTAAAACGTGTAACATGCGTTGTAATATTTTCAGTTCCAATAAGTCCTTGTATATTTTCTCGTATAAATATTTAAAATTATTATAAAGAAAACTACATTTTTTCTCAAACATAGACTGTTTTTCTGCATTATCAGGCATAGAAGCATATCGTGATTTCAACGTAAGCATGGTTTGAATATCATCAAATATCTTTCGGCTGTTTTGTTTCTCACGAATTAAGTTCGTATTATCTTCGGTAGAATTAGCATCAATCATTTTCTGAAGCTGTATTTTTTCGTCGTCGTTCATTTAATATAAAAACATGATTAAGTTTTTATATTTTTATCGCATTATATATTATATATAATGCCTGTCGATACCACTAAATCAGTACCAGCCGTACAACAGTTTGGATTGGAACCTGGTGCCAGAACACCTGCAGAAAGTGCACAAATGAAAACAGTGAATGCTGCAAATGAACAGAACGCGAATAATCAGCAAGCCGGTTCTAAAAAAAGAAGAAGAAAATATAAGGGTGGAAGGGGTGACCAACCAGGACCAAATGAAATAGTAGTTCCACAGCCTACTGCTTTGGCTGAGCCAGCTGGACCAGTTGATGCTAATGCAAATACAGCAAAAGGTACCGAAACCTTAACAAATTCAGCAGCACAATCCGAATTTGATAATCAGGTAGGAAAAGGGGGCGGAAAAAGATATAGAAAAACAAAACAAAAAAAATATCAAATTGGATGCTCTTCAAAACGTAGAGGAGGCAATAAACGCGTAACTAAAAGAAGAAAGGGAACCAAGCGAAAACATTATTCGACCAAAAGAAGAGGTGGTGTCGCCTCAAGAACCAGAAGACGTAAGAGAAGGTATACAAAAAAGAGGCGATAGATGATGTTTAGATGAAATATATTCTAATAAATAAATTAGAAAATAAAAAATCACAGTATACTTTAATATGAGAACATCCGATATTGCTTTAACGTTATTAATTATTATAATATTTGTTGGTTTAATGTCATTTAATGTATTAGTAGTAAATGTTCAAAAAATAAAAGATAATTGGCCGGTGTACCGGTGCAATCCAGCAGTAATGCCATTCTCATCAACATTGGGTAATATAGGTCCAAGTGAGAACTTCACATTCTGTATTCAAAATATGCAATCCAGTTTTATGGATCATCTTCTCATGCCAGTAAACTATTCACTGTCTATTATGGGTGGATTAGCTGGAAAGTTTCAAAGCGCACTCAACGCAATTCGTTATATGTTTCACTTTATTAGAACCTTTGTTCAAAATATTGTAGAATCCATTTATGGAATATTTTTGAATATATTAATTGAATTCCAAAAGGTAACTATGGGTATTATTGATTTAGTTGGAAAAATGACTGGTATTATGACAGCTATGATGTTTATGATGGATGGTACGGTTAAAACAATGAAAAGTATATGGAGAGGACCACCTGGCGGTATGTTACGCGCTCTTTGTTTTCACCCAGATACAGTGCTCACTCTGAAAAACGGAAAACAAGTCAAAATGAAAGAGATAAATTTAGGAGATGTTTTAAAGAACGGAAGTGTTATACTTGGTACACTCAATCTAAAAAATACCAATATTACCGACAGTTCTACTTATTCCAATAAACTTTATGAAATAGAAGGCGGAGAGAAAAATGAATCAATCTATGTAACCGGTACCCATTTAGTATTTGACGGAACGAAATTTGATTATGTACGTAACTACAAACACGCAAAACCGAGTACAATAAATTCGAAAGTGCTTAGTTGTCTGATTACATCAGATAATAAGATTTGTATAGGAGACCATATTTTCTGGGATTATGATGATACACCCGAAATGGTCGCAAATCTTAAGTAAATAACTTGTTATATATTTTCCAAACACTATATAGGTATGACAAATATATATAAATCAATTGGTACATTATACGACGATGTCGGTTTTTCAGAAAAATATGGAGGTTCAATCCTAATAACAGGTATTACGATAATCGTGTTTTTCCTATTGGTCTCATATTTTAATATAATGATCAATGTTGAACCCATCAAAAAAGACTGGGTAAATCAACGATGTAATCCCGGAATATTACCGTTCGCCGGACTTATTAACCCACCACCTGGTGTATCTGCTTTTAAATATACCAGTGATAATTTTGCTCAATGTACACAAACAATTCTTCAACAAGTGACCGGAGTATTTTTATCACCTATCAATTTTTTTGTTCAAGCCATAAATGGAATCTTTAATATGGTAAATGAAGCATTAAATACCATTAGAGAAATGTTAAATATGATACGCATAAAAGTAAGAACTATCGCGGAAGATGTAATGGGAAAAATATTAAATATTATGATTCCTGTACAAAAAATGTTTATGAGTATCAATGATTTATTTGGAAAAATTCAAGGTATATTGGCGTCTGGACTATTTACTGCTCTGGGAACATATTATACTATGAAATCCGCTGTAGGCGCTTTTTATCAGTTTGTCGTAATATTATTATTTGCATTAGCCGCATTGGTAATCGCATTTTGGATGATACCTTTTACATGGGGAATCGCTATTACAATGACAGTTGTCTTTGTAGCCATCGCTATTCCACTCGGTATGATTGGAGAGGCACTTAGATCAGCATTCGACTTGTCTTTACCAGGAATGCCAAGTAAACCTGGATGTTTTTCTAAGAATACGGTGATAGAGACAAATACAGGACCTATTCTTATAGAAAACTTACAATTAGGCACTATACTGAATGATAAATCTGTGGTAACAGCAATAATGACAGTTAATGCAAATGGTCATGATATGTATAATCTTAACAATATTATTGTAAGCGGTGAACATAAAATAATTCATAACAAACGAATGATATATGTATCAGAACACCCGAAATCTATAAAAATATATGATTTTAAAGAACCAGTTATATATTGTTTTAGTACAAATACAAAATACATACATTTAAATAATATCATATTTACTGATTGGGATGAGATTACAAAAGAAGATATTAAACAACTCCGTGTACATTGTAAATCATATATTAGTGATAAATATAGAAAAAATATGTCGTTTATTCATAAAAATTTAGAGAGTGGTTTATATAAAAAAACACCCATTGAGTTGTATGACGGTTCATTTAAACCTATTTCACAAATAAGAATAATGGATAAGTTAAAAAACGGACAACTCGTATTGAGTGTAGTCGAGGTCGATGGAACTGATATTAATCAGTATACGTATCATTTTACTAATAATGTACAAATACGAGGTGGACCTAACCTACAACTGTATGACGAAAATTTAGGAAATTTACATACACTGGATAGTCAAATTAATAAAGTCAGAGTTAATAAATCAAAAAAGCTATACCATTTAATTACAAGTACTGGGAAATTCGACGTTCACGGATATACCTTTTATGATTATAACGGTGCGTTAGATTGTTTTTTAGACCGCGATAAAAAATCAGGTTTCATAGAGCATGAATAATATATATATATATATTCATTATCGTGAAAAATTTAATATCTGATTTATGTATAAGTATATCATGGAATTCAAACTATTAGGTCAAGTATTTCGATTAGAAATTGTATTATTATGTCTTATTTTAGGCACTCTTGTTTTTATGGTTACCACATGTTCATGCTTTAAAATGTCAGCTATCGAGACATTCGAAAATGTACAAGAAGGATTAAGTAATATGGCACCATTAAATGATCAAATCATGGCAGATTCATCGAATAGTTGGGCAAATAAAGCTAAAGAATATGCTGGAAGTATGGGGTATGAAAGCGTTTTACAAAGTCAAAAAAATAATGTTGGAACACCTGTGCCATTAGAAGACACAATGCTTATTTTTAAGGATAATAAATTCAAACCCGAATGTTGTCCTTCTACATATACTACCAGCACTGGATGTGCGTGTGTCAGTACAAATCAAACACAATACTTAAATCAACGCGGTGGAAATAGAACTATTAGTGGAAGCGAGTTTTAAATTGTATCAACCAAATACTGTCAAAATAAATTAAATACATCACCTTTATAAATGATGTATTTATTAATCTACTGAAAATCCAAAATATGTATTGATAGATAATACTGATATATAACCTACTAAAAATTCTGATATGTCGATAAACATATTATTATGAAGAAGCGGTATTTCAGTAATCATTTGATACAGGACAAATATTATTGCCACAAATGACCAATAATAACCTATCATGCCAAATAATACATGCCACACTGAATTTTTACCATCAGTAAATAAGTTACGCATGCTGTTGTTTATATAATTATATATTATTTTACTTTTATCAGCTTTTCGCGCACATCTTTTAATATAATTGTAATTGTATGTTAATATAAGCATACTCGACCACAATTTGTATGGGTTTATAAGAAAAACATATCATGAAATCCTTTTATTATATACACATTCGTACTATTTTCTGGTTATATAATATATATATTATATGATTAATAATTATTTAAAACAGTTATACGCTTATTTAGGACACGCGTATTGTTTTTTGAGTGGTGCGTTTATTATACAAGATGATAATGGTATTTTATTTGAATTATTACAGAATACAAACAAAAAAAAGAGAAGACTGTTACAATCGCATACTACATATTTTCAAGGAAAAGAAAATCCCAATCCAGACTTAGCTTTTTATGAAACTATTTTTAATAATAAATTAGTCATAAATTGTAGTTGTAATGATAAAGAACCAGATACCAGAGATGTTCGAAGTATAAAGTGGTATAAATTTATTGATAATGGTATATCATTTATCTATTTAAAGCCCGAATCATCTCCAACAATAACCACACGTCATGCGTTTGAAGCAATAAATCGGTATGTTGTTGGTAACCCAAATGTATCTTGTCGCATTCCCAGACGCGAAGACTGTTATAAAGATAAAACTGGATGTATATTTACAGGAGATAAAGATAAAACAAGTAAAAATTATAATGCGATTTTGTATAAACGTGAAGGAGATACATATTATAACCAAGAAGCAATCCAAGAGACATATAATAGAAAAGGCGACGAGGTATTTATTCCGTCTATTATAAATACGTATATAGTAAACAATATAGATCACATAGGTATATTTGAGTATGGCGTTGATAAAAATGATATAATATTAGTTAATCCTATCAATATTACTGGTGGTAAAAAAAGAAGGTATAAACCTACACGTAAACATAAACGTAAACCTACACGTAAACCTACACGTAAACCTACACGTAAACATACAAGCAAACGCACACGCGTACGCACACGTAAAAATATCAAAAAATCATTGCGAAAAAAAATTAAATATGTTAAATAACTTTAATTTAATATTCTATGAAAAAAAAAAAATTGAACATTGTTATTATATTATATTCAATGACAATAAGTGAATATAATATGATTGAATACATGAATGAAGTTACCAACAACTATAGTAAAGCATTAAATCATATACAAGAATATGGTTCTGTAGATTTGGGATGCGTTTACTGTGTTAAAATATATAAATGTTTTAATAGGAATTCCATACGCGTTGGTTCCTTAAATACTATTGTATGTAATATGTGTATGGTTGACGCCGTCATACCTATTATCCATACATCCATCTTATCTACTGAATGTAATACTTACGATGAACGTATAAAAAAACTACAAGAATGGAACACAATTGGGTTCACTGAACTGGTTGATGATGATGCTGAAGAATATATTGATTATGAATATCACGATTGTATTGATATTCATAATGACGTTGATGATTCTGATATGAAATAATAGTGATGGACTTATGCACCAAATGTGCTAAAATCAGCAAGCATAGGCTTGGGTAAAAATTGCGTATTATTTGATTTATAATTTGGCACTTTTTTACAGTCAAATGCTGGTTCGGGACAGCGAGCACACGCAGGACAAGGAGGAGGGGCTTCTGTACGAGATGCAGGACATACAGAAGGGCATTTTGGACATACGGGTGGAACAATCTCAGACTTTAATATATATAAGTCTTCATCGCCTCTCGGGATATTGGAACGACTAACTCCACGTGTACCCGTAACGACAGCGGAGTTTCCTTCAGGACCAGTTACTTTTGCAGCTTGTGCTCCATACGGACCTTCAGCAGTTTCTACCGACCCACCATTAGAACCATATGTTGTAGAACTGTTACCATCATTGCTATCCATATTGTTATTTTCTTCAGTAACAACTGCTTTATTTCCATTTGCACCGGTATATACTGTTGCACTATCACCACTGCTATTTTCTGCTGTTCGCTCTGTGTATCCTTCAACAACAGTTCCTAAACAACATGCGAAAAATAATGATGCTAATAAAATTAAAAATATATGTACTCCTTGCAATTTCATTGTATAATTTATATGCGGAAAAAAGTTTAATAAAAATATTGATTTCAATATATATATTAAATAAGGTATACAATCACTATGAGCATAGAAACTCCCAAAAAACGACGAACGCATCAATGCTTGGAAAAAATATTTAATACTGACAACAAGCATTATGAAATTGGAATTGACGAAGCGGGACGAGGTCCCATGTTCGGACGAGTATATACTGGAGCAGTTGTTTTACCTAAAGATAGCGAAGATTTTCATTATGAATGGATGAAAGACAGTAAGAAGTTCTCGTCTCCGAAAAAAATAAAAGAAGTTGCTGAATATATTAAAGAAAACGCTGTCGCTTGGTCTGTAACCTACGAAGATGAAAAAAGTATCGATAAAATAAACATTCTACAAGCCACTTTTAAAAGCATGCATCATGCTGTTCATAACATTTTAGCTGACGGACATGAAATATCTTGTCTTGTAGTTGATGGCAATAATTTTAAGCCATATGCTAAATTTGATAATATTGCTATGAAATATAAATCGGTCCCACACTTTTGTGTAGAAGGTGGTGACAATAAATATGCCTCCATTGCTGCCGCTTCTATTTTAGCTAAGGTAGGACGAGATACATATATTGAAGAGTTATGCGAACAATATCCTGAATTAGTAACACACTATAATATTGATAAAAATAAGGGATATGGTACAAAAAAACATATCGATGGTATTAGAGAACATGGTATTACCCAGTGGCATCGTAAATCATACGGTCTTTGTAGAAATGCTGATATCGCCGTATTAAATGGATATGTTAGTGGACACAATAGCGGACACAATAGCGAATCAGATGACGAAGTAAGTGTTCAAGTTACATAAAAAAAAATGGAATACTATCTGGTTCATCATCATTCTTTTTTTTACTTATTTCATTCGTAACCAATGGACACTTAGAATATGTGTAGGTATAACTGCCTTTTTTTTCTGTATATGTCTGTTTAGTTAGTTCTTTTGAACACTCCACATTCACCACGCGGTCGGCGCATTTCTGAAACACGGTATTCTCGCCATATAACCACCACTCATTCATGGTTTTCAATTTAAATGCGTCTGATGTCAAACCTACACGTTCCGATTGTATTTCTGTCATATGATTTTCAATCTGATCTATATATTTCATATAATTATCGATTTTACCCTTCTCGTCCGATACACCTAATGAAATCTGATGTTGCATGATACTTCCATGTGGTAAAATAAGCCTCTCCTTACATGATTGCAATATGGCAAAACCCATACTGTATGCTTGCTCGGCAATACATACTGAGCCATATTTGTTTATTTCTGATATAATTTTCATACCTTCTTGAACTGATCCACCGGGTGTATTCAGGTATACATATATATCTGATTTGTTGTTTTTTTTGTTCAAATTGTAAATAAAATCCGTCGCCATTTTGGAATTGACTTCGCCTTTTAATACTATGTTATTCGTTGTATTAAATTGTATTGTATCCAATGTATTTACTAAATGAAACAAAAAGAAGAGTGAATATAGAAACATCATTTAATTATTGATTATAATTAAATTATTATTTATTAACTAATTAGTCGAATCATTTGTTCTTCTATAGATTGTTCATTCGAACCACCTTTAATAAAATTACTATAATCTGCTACTGCATCATACGGAACAATATTATCTTGTAAAATATACTTTAGATACAGGTAGATGAATATATAAGAATTTCTATATAAAAATTGTATACCTTGTGAATGGTCTTTCTTAAATCGTACTGTCTTTTCGAGTGTTTCCTTTACTTTAAACCTTCGGGGTAAGCGGTGTATTTTTAGATCTTTTTGTGGGTGTATTTTTAGATCTTTTTTTGGGTGGGAATTGTATTTTTCGATGTATTTTTTGATGTAATTTTCGATGTATTTTTCTTTTGTAATATAGTCATACACATTTGTTATAGGTTCCATTATACCCGAACTATTATTATCCATATTGTTGTTCATTAGCAATTCTATCTCTCTATTTCTTGCAGCTTCTATCTCTCTATTTATTGCAGCTTTTTGCTCTGGTGTTTCTTCCTTTTCTGTTACTGCGTAGTTCAGGTTCGGTGGCATAGAATTAACTATCTGTAGCATAGTAGAAGCAGCAGTAACAGTAACAGCATCATCAACAGTAGCAGCGTCATCAGTATCATCGCCAATAAAACAACTACAATCCTCATCATCTTCTTTTTCTACTACTGGTGTGACTACGGTTCCTTCTACTACTCCTTCTGCTACTTCTGCTACTTCTGCTGCTATTTTTTTTTTTGGAATATCTTTAACAACCTTTATATATTCACAATTAATATCATTGTAAAACACATAAATATGTGCCAGTAACTTATAAAATTTATTTTGCTTTGTGAGTTTATCAGCAGCAGAAAGAGCCGAAGGAGTGTATGAACTTAATTGTTCTTTTAGTGCATTATATACCAGTATTATGTCTATATCAGGCAAACAACTTATAAGAGTCGACATCTGTTCAAGACATGTTTTTTCTTTGGGTTGTTTTGCGTGATCAAATTCAAATAATAAATATTTTCCATATAGTTGTGTAAACACAACTTTAAATTTTTCCTTCTTCTCCTTATCTGTATAATTATCCATATCACTTAAATCAACCGCAACATCATCATCATAATGATCTATAATAATTAGAAAAGAAAACGTAGCGATTAATGACTGAATTAAATTTGTTAATCCATAGCTCAATGTATTAGAATAAATCTGACCGTTTGATCCTTTGATTAACCCTATTTTAACCATGCCAGTAAATGTATGTTCATTTAATTCTTTTTCATAATCACTAATAGATGAAAATAAACTTTCAGAAAATGTTATATCTTTATATAAATACTCGTTAACTAAATTATATACATCTTCCTTTCCATCAGGAACAATTGTTTCCCCCCCTTTGATTTTATATTCATTAAGAGCAAACAATATATCCTCTCTTTCGCTTTGTATTACAATATATGTAAGATTGCTTTCCGTTTTTTTATAATTTTTGCCAGGTATTATTCCTTTGCTATTACTATAAAGTGCTTTGCTAAAAAATTTGGTATCGAAATGTTCCCATACTTTGAAATGAATAATGGAACGATTATATAAAATAGGTAATAAATCATAAATATATTTCAAATTATTTTTAATATTCCATTTTATGTTCTTGTTATCCGCATCAGCAATAGCTGCATCAACATCCGTATCAACATCCGTAGCAGCAACAACATCCTTAGCAGCAACATCCTTAGCATCAGTAGTATAATTTATAAGTTCGTCTATTTGTGGAATAAAATCCGCAAATAAATCAATATTAGGACTTTCTTGGGGTTTTATACCATCTTCAATTATTTTTGCCCCATCTGTGAAAAATGACAAAAAAATATTGTAATCTAACATTCCGACTGAGTCGCTTATATTTAATTCTTGGATAGAAACAAAACCAGTTTTATCGTAAGGTCCTCCTCCTCCTTGACCACATGTCGCTTTAGACAGTTTAGACATGTCCAAATCACCTAATATTTTACACTTTATTATATCATTATTTGTTTTATCTTCCTCTTTATTATCAATATAATTTAATACGTTTGTAATTTTTTGGTGTATATCTTTTTTGATATCTCCTTTATCAGTGAAAATAATTTCATTATTGTCTATTTCACTATTTATCTCACGAAGAATATCAAAAAAATCATTGCCTATCACATCTAACAAATTTACAACCTTGCCGCGTGCACTATTTCTAAACGAGATTATATTTGTTAGTTTATTTTTTAATGCGTATAAATTATCTATCGAATAACTGCCGAATACAAGAGTAGGAACGATGGAGTCCTTATCAATTTTAAATTTTTTTTTCAGATTAAGTGTCGAAATATTTGTGATTAAAAACATATTGGTAAATGTATTGGTAAAATGTTCAATTTTTGATAAAAATGTTCCTTCGTCTTTTTGTAAATATCTGGTTATGAATTTTGTAATGAATTCAGTTTTGTCGGCATCTGATGATTCTGTATGATAATACCAATTTAGCGCGCCTCTGTGAGTCGTTAGCCATCTTTTTAATGGTATTGGTGTATTAGCAAAATATGAACCCATGCCTAACTTGGTAATGGAGGTTGTATATGGCGTATCAATCGCTTTTTCAATTAACGTAATGTCAGTCAAATATTTACCGTAGTCATCTACAAACGTGCTCAATTTGTTAATATTTATTTCAAATAATATATAGGCTATTTTCGTTAAAAAGGTCTCGATTGAATTATTCATAGTAGATTTTGTAGGAGATGTATCACTTATCTCTTCTATCTTTTCATTTAAAGGTATACGCATGTTTTGTATGTTTTCATAATACTTTTTCAGTGGCTCGTTTATAGCTGTAATATGTGTAATAGTGGATTTAATTTTGTCAATATTTTTTTCATCTAACATGGAACGAGCCTCTGCGGCTGTTAATGATTGTGGAAATCTATACATTCTCAACGTATCATTATTGCTAAAAATCACATTTTGTTTAATTATGCGTGAATATAATGAACATAATCTATCTCCCGTTGATAATATGCACCGCGATTTATATTTAGTAGTGTTTGCATGATAACACGCATTACATTGTTCCCAATCACCACTACGTTTTATATCAAATAGTAATTTAAAATTGTTTGTTTTATTTGCAAGAGTAAGTTTGCCCTTTATCTTATCTATATTTACACAATGACTCTCTATCCATTGGTTTTCAATATCATTACTTATCAATGAACCCAGATAGGAGACACTTGGGCCAGTATGATACTTTTCGTTACCAAAATCCAACGTATACTCTTCTGTCTCCTTATTTTCATATTTAAAATTAATAGAAAACTCATAGCGATTCGTATGATTATATTCTGTTTTAGGATTATCGCGCTGTATGTAAATCACCATGTCGTTATATGTGAATAAATTACTGGTATAATAATATTTTCCTTCTCCATCAACATGCTCGGGAAAATAATAGGTATATCTGGAGGGTCCTTTCGGATTTTTTAGTTCCCCTTGTTCTTTCTCGTTTAATAAATGTTTCTCTGATCCTGCAGAATCCGCTAAATTGGAGGGTGTCACTAAATTATTTACAGTTTTCCCCATATCTGTAAATATTCTTTTTGACAATACTGGAGAATTCGCGTCAAAAGAAATATAGGAATTAGTTGTAAAATTCAAACCAGGTTCGCTTGTTGAATTCATCATAAAAAAATTCAATATGAATATTCCAATATGTATTCTATCTTGTGGTGTAAATGAATTCCAAAAAACACTCTGGTCTTGTCCAGTATAATTCGACACTATGTCCATACAATAATAATCACTTTTTTTTGCTTTATTCATATACTCATTAATAATTAGTTTTTTTAATGCATCTGGATTACTTAATTTACCATTTTCGCTGTATTTTTTAAATCCTTCAATTATTTCACGATAAGTAATTTTTATTTTTTTGTCGGTATACAACTGAGAAGAATATTTTTGTTGAAAATAATCCTCTGTATCCGGCTCAACTGAACCTCCTGTAGGATTAATAGCTCTTTTTTTACCAAACGAGTTTTTTACCCATTCACTTAATCTGGAATCAGTTTCTTTTGTTGCGGTATCATTTATATGAGTATAATGCTTATACTTATACTTATCGTTTAATTTATTAGAAAATTCATATAAATTCGCAGCTAAATAATACGATGTAGCATTTTGATAGTCTGTGCCTCTGATACGACTACCATTGAAATCATGAATAGAATCAGCCCCGGCAACAAAGTTTATATCTGTGGCTTCAAAGCGTTTGTCTTCATGAGCATTTTTCCAATATTCAATGCTTTTTTGTTTATATTCTCTGATGTTTTTATGACCATCAAAATTCTTATCATTATCATTATTATTAACCTTATTATCATTATCCTTATCATTATCCTTCTTAACCTTAACCTTCTTAACCCTCTTAACCCTCTTAACCATATATATATATTTATATATACAACTATTTATTTAAAGGTTTATTTGAACAAATTTATTTAAAATAAAATTGATGTAATATTAGTATTATATTATTACAATACTAATAACAATGAAAGTACTCGTATTTGATACCGAAACTACAGGATTGCCTCAGAATAATCCATCCATTTACCAAACACATCTATGGCCTCATGTAGTTCAGCTAAGCTATATGCTATACGATACTGATAAAAATAAGATTATAGCGAGCGATGATTATTTGATCAAGATACCTAAAGATGTCGAAATTTCACAGGAAAGTATCGACGTTCATGGTATCACTCGTAGAAAAGTGGATAATCATGGATATAAAATGGAGCAAATCCTACAAATATTCCAAGTATGTCTCGATGAATGTGATTTTATTGTAGCACACAATCTACAATTCGACAAGAATATGCTAATGGTAGAAGGAGTTCGACACAATATTAAACTCGGTTTCGATACACCACAAAGTTATTGTACCATGAAGAATGGGAAAAAAATATGTAAGATTGAGCAGGTCAATAGTTACGGAGAAATCTATTTCAAATATCCCAAACTCATAGAACTACACAAAACCCTGTTTAACAGCGAACCCAATAGTCTACATAACGCATTCGTTGATATATTGGTATGTATGCGATGCTTTTATAAACTCATATACAATGACGATTTGTGTGTGAAAAATATCCATTTCAACAAACAAATAAAAAAATATCTATAATAATCATATTTTATAAAACATTTCTATTATTTATGTTTTTTCTATACAAATGGCACAATATTGTAAACCCAAATCTTCTTCGCATACTGAACATACTTTCATTTCATACTTTATAAATCCGGGAACTGATAGATTTCGTGCGGAAGAGATGGAAATGAAATGTATATAAAGACTAATCCATAATATATATATAATTGTATATAGGATGCTGTTTATATATATGCTTGTTTTGTTGTTTCAAAATATGGTAATAGTTAATGCTGATTGCGCAACAGGATGTTATGATAATTGGCCGGGAGATACCGTATGTGATGCTGCGTGTAATAATGCTGCGTGTAATTGGGATGGTGGTGATTGCGATGATGATAGTACAACTTGTAGTAATTGGTTTTGTTCTTCTTCCCAGTTAGGTGATGGAACATGTAATTATTGGTGCAGTGGTCCTGAATGCAATTATGATAATGGTGATTGTAATGAAAATTGTGATAACGCAAACGAGTGTAGATTGGATAAGATAGGGGATGGTAGGTGTGGGATTTTTTCACAGACAACGGATAAATGGTGCGAGTTTGACGGTGTGTTGGTGTGTTGTTCGGACGAATCTGATTTTTCGGATTGTTGTGAACCTAACCCCACAGTGATTAGTATTACTGTGGTGGGTATTTTTTTATTTCTTGCAATTCCTTCCATATGGGCTTGGAGACGAAAACGTCGAGATAATACCAACGATGACCCCCCTAATTGTTGTTATAAATTATGCTGTCCTATCTGTGCTATAATTGGTCATCAAGGATGTGAAAGTAAAATGGATTTTGTGCTGTCGTATTTTTGTTGTTGCTTCTTTACAGTATGTTGTTGGTCACCTAAATTAGTAGTAGTAGCTGAAAATAATAGAGACAATACTTACGAATCAGTAGAAATGGCCGTTGTTGATGTAAATAATTGCGAAAAAAATAATCCATAGATAATAAATAATTTTAGTTCATCTTAAATTATTTATTATCTATGGAGAAGAATAGTGATTTTAAATCCCTACCAATCCCTACCCTCCCTCATATCGTCTGCCCTATCTTGCCACAAGTCTCTTATATCTTCTCCATTATCCATCAGATAATATGAAGCTGGATGTGGATCTACTGGTTCTTTACTACCATAACTACAATAACCGCGACAAAACGGACACACGACTCGATCGAAAGCATTGTTCTTTCTTATTATTTTATCCAAGCATTGTTTACATGTTTGATGTTTATTTTCACAACCAGTATCAACCAACTCCTTTTTATATTCATAACAAATATCACAATGTTGTAAACCCAAATCTTCTTCACATACAGGACATTCTGTTATATCGTCACTACAATCAGAACATAATTTATGTTTTGATTTACAACCAGATATGGCGACCATAGCCATTTTTTCGCAATGAGCACATTTTCTATAATGTTTGTAAATATTCTTTACTTGTTTTTTTATTTCATATATTTTATCCCTAATATCACAATTAACTTCATCATAAAAGCATTCTTTACATTTCATATCTCTATAGTTTTCATCTGCTTTACGAAATATTGGAACTAATGCTTGACGTTTGTCTACATTTTCAGGAGTAGGATTATGTATTAGTGATATTCTTTTTGCTCGTTGCCATTGCATATATGCTTCATCTCGTATTTTTTCTAATTCTAATAATTTTGGTTGTATATCAGTGTAATATTTATTGTTCACATACTTCATATATTTCCAAAACTTGTTTTTAATATTTTGCAATTTTGTTCTATTGAAAATGGTATGAATTTTTATATCATAATACAATTTTTGAATGCGATTGTCTTGATCGTGAGGAAATTGATTTCGTTTTAATGCCATATTATTATTTATTGTTGTTGTCTATTAAAACAAAAAATAAATAGTATCAATTTTATAATTTATTCATTTTTTTCTATAATAGGCAGACGATTACTATTACTCGTTCCACTGCCACCTCTGAGAAATCTATATTGTAGTTCACTTGTATTTTCAAATTGTAATTCTTCCCACCAAGAAGGTCCATCATGCCAACATATTTTAGAATCACATTCTTTAACCAAGCACGCACCTAAATCTGTCAATGTTCCATCGGTTTCCATAAAACAGTATTTATTTCCCTTTTTAACATTATCAAAATATAACCCATATTCATCTACAAATGCATGATAAGCAATTTTATTCAATTGTGATATACTCATTCTTTTTTTTAAGTAGATAATAATTAAAAATTAAAAATCAATTTTAATTGTAATTATTTAGGTTGCGTTTTGATATATTATAGAAATATCGATATAATTAAATAATAGTAAATTATATATGTCAGGAAAAACAACACAAATGATTATAAATGTATTATTGATTTTAGGAACTATTATAGGAGCATCTATATTAGTGTCCTATTTAATGACCACCAATACAAGTGAACCATTTTCAAACTTATCACCTGGTGGGTATCCTTGTACACAAGCGACACTACCATTAGAAGGATGGTACAAAACAAAAGAAAATCCAGGCTTTTCTGATTTATCAATGGACGAACAATATGAAAAGTATCCTGTATTTCCTGCGAAGTCGAATGAATCTAATAACAAACGTCATTGGGAACAGCCTGATAACGGTAGATGTTCACCTCCTGGACTATGCGGCAACGTATATGAAAAGAAAGAAATACCAAAAATATCTGGTCCCAAACCACTTCCGTTTGGTTCAGGCAGGCGCGTAAATTTTTTTAATTCTGAATTAGACGCATAGCTATGAATTTATTTATTAACGAACTTATTAAATAAATTGAAGTAAATATTTAAACAATAAAGTATGTATTAATACAATATGACAACGGAACAACCAATCATTATTTCAGTCGAAGGAAACATCGGGTCAGGTAAATCTACCTTAGTAGATCGATTGAAGGATATTTATCAGAATAAGGGAGATATTCATTTCCTACAGGAACCAGTTGATTTGTGGAATACCATTACAGATGATGATGGTTGCACGATTCTTGAAAAATATTATGAAGACCAGGACAAATACGCATTCTCTTTTCAGATGATGGCATATATTTCTCGCATTTCCATCCTAAAGAAAGCAATCAGCGAAAGTGGGGCGAAAGTTATTATTACAGAGCGATGTGTATACACCGACGCAAATGTATTTGCCAAAATGCTTTTTGATGATAAAAGAATTGGCACAATTGAATATAAAATTTATCAAAAGTGGTTTGATGAATTTGTTGACGATATGCCCATTAGTAATATTATCTATGTCAAGACTGATCCCATGACTGCGTTCGAACGCGTTATTAAGCGTAACCGACAGGGCGAAACCATTCCAATCTCATATCTCGAATCTTGTCACCTGTATCACGAAAAATGGCTGAATAATACAGACATATCTATGTTAACTCTTGATGGCAATGTGGATTGTGACGAATCCCCAGAAATATTATCTCAGTGGCTAACTGAAATTAATTCATTCATTGCGACCAATTCAGTACAATCAATTAGACATAAAAACAATTTGTTGAAAGTTGGCCAACAAATAGTGTATTAATACTATAAACAATAATTCACATTTTCATTTTTATAATCAATACAATATTGAAAGTCCACAAATCCATTAGTATTGTTTTCTTTTTTTGACGATTCGCCATAATCAATTATAAATAGTTCATCGCTTTTTTTACTTATCATAATATTATTACTATGAAGATCATTATGAAAAAACCCGGAACATTTTAAACATTTATTGATATTAATTGCTTTATATTTTAAATCAATATATTTCAAATGATCGCGATTATGTGTATTATCTATGGAATGAATATTATTAATAGTAATACCATTTATGTTTTCCATTGTGAAATAAAACACCTGATATTCTTCATACCCATGATTTTCTACAAAGCCATAATTATAAATTTTTGGTACAAAAAACCCACATTTATCATATGAACTAAATTCATTGGCATAATGTTGAAAATAAATCTCGGCTATAATTTTGGCAATGACTATGTTTTTCTTATAATCATTGCTAAAAACATATATTTTGGTAAATTCATTATCCGTGCTATGATATAAAAAACGACATGAAGCAGTAGTTAAGTTTTTATTATCATAATAAGTTGCAAATTCGCGCCTTTTGCTTTTATTAACAATATCATTTTCATCAAAAAATATATTTTTCTGTTCAGATGCATAATATATTTTATATAAGTTATCAGAGGTTATTCCTCGCTTTTCCGCTACCTGACATAACGCATCATCTAACGATATATTTACTGGTTCTTTATCCTCAGGAATTTCTATAGATAGATTCATAATTATATTATGTTTATAAAAAATATAATATAATTCAACACATAATTTAAATATTTAATTTTGTTTCATCTAAAGATAAGCTACGAATCTTTACAACTTTCATTTCCACTGGTTTCATTTCCACTGGTTTCATTTCCACTGGTTTCATTTCCAATGGATTCAATTCCTCATTGGCAAAATTTTTATTATCATTGGTATCTATTACATCTTGTAAGTGGAGAACCTTTGTCGTATTTATTAAACATTTTGATACACTATCAGTATTCGATAATTCACCAGGCTTGTCCTTTTTATCACGCTTGTTTGGTGCTCTATGTTCATATCCATGAATCCGCTCATACTCGATAATTTTCCAAGTCTCTCCGAAAATTTTTACTGCTGCGTTGAACCATACTTTATTATGCAATACCAATACACAACTTAGTTGATCAAGACGCCAATACAGATTTTTCACCCACATTTTATCGCTGTGATTATCCATCATTTTTTCTTCCCAATCATTAAATTCATCTTTACTTAGATGAATTGGGGCATATTCGTATATAGCTTTTGCATCTTTTACAAAGTATAAAATAATTCCTTTCATTTCGCCATTGTCTGTGAGTTGAAATGTGCCATCATTATCAAATGCTTCTTCGTCTTCGTATTCGAGAAATCGTGTCTCTAAGAAATCACACTCGTTTAATTTACATACACCCATTTGAATTTGCATTTGACACCAATAATCGCGCTTAGGAATTCCGTTGATTTCCCTATTAAATATATTCTTCACTTCCAACATTCTTCCATAGACTGCTGAAGTATTATCTACATTAATACCATCTGGTGACGCACCTAAGAACTTATTATCTTGACACTGAATACATCCAAAATCTTCCACTGTAGTCTTATATTTATCCTCGTATATCATGACCGAAAGAGGCTCATATTTTTGACCCCAATGAAAAGGAGTTTCCGTATTTAAACCATCATGCTTCCGTAAATCAAGTGGTTTACACTTTTCATAGATAAGACTATTGACACTACTTGGAGAATCGAGAGCCTTCCATGCATTACTTGCGGTAATTAAATCATAACGGTATTCGTACCATGCGGTCGTTCGTTGTTCCGGCTGAGGAGTATTGCGTAAGTATTCGATTTTAGCATGCATCTTAGAAATATCCGGTACCTTTCGGATAAAAGTATATGCATAAGAGCGCAATGGATGAATCTTTGTGAAATGAATCTGATGCGCACGCTCAATGATTCGGTCCAATTGGTCTGTCATATTTACAATATTTACATTGTTCAATTGGAATGACAGTAATTCAAAACACGCGCCTTTTAAGGTATCATGAAAATCTGGACGACTAAATGATAATGGTTCATTGTGAATATAATCACTAATAAGATTTCCACAGGATTCTATCATATCAAATATATCATTCTTTCCAAGAACCACAGAATCTTTGGTAGACACAATAAATCCAGCAATATTATTTAACGTAATCACGTTGTTTGTCATTTTTTAAATAGAATATGTAATATTTTATTTAATTCAATTTTTTACACTTATCATTTCTTAATAGAACCTGATTTAATAGGCGTCAATGATTTAAGTGTCGATACTCGCTTATCGCATCTTTCCAGTCCAAATCGATTGTTTTTATATCGCAATGCTGGAATATTCAAAATGTCTTGTTCTGTTTTACAGTATTCAACTTCTTTATTATTCAATAAACGCTTTTTATCCAAACATCCTTTCAAAAAAGAATACAGCTGTTCCACTGTCATTTCATCAGTCTCTTCCGTCTCTATATATTTTTCACTGTATTGAAGTAGCTTCTTATTTTTAAGAGTTCTATCCAATTTGTTCCATGATTCATGTAGGTTCATTTCTTTCTCTTTTTGAAGAAACGAATCAATTCTATCATTGGTCATATTTTCATAAACGGATTCTTTCATTTTATTACCACTTAAAAGCATTGTTTGATATTGTATATTTTTGAGTTCAGTGCATTCTTCCTTATCCATTATATATTATTATGATATTATAATTCTAATCCATTTTTTATTAACATATAATAACAATGGAAGAAAACAAAGTTTTAACGAATGTATTTAAAAAGAGCAGTGTCAGAAGAAATGATATACAAACGGTTGAGGAGATAAAAATAGCACATATACAGCATGCTAAGGAAAAGAATATTATAAACATCATGTATTTAGATAACGATACCAATATAAAAAATACTGACCCATATAAACACATCTACAAAATAATTAATCGTAAAATACAAAGCTATATTCAGCAGGATATTAAGAAAGAACGATTAAATATAACCGCTGTGGTAACAATAGACTATGTAATAGAAAAACTCGTAGAAAGTAAACTACAATGTTGCTATTGTAAAGACAATGTTGTAATCGATTACCATGAAACGCGTCAAATGAATCAATGGACATTAGATCGTATTAATAATTTTATCGGACATGACATAGATAATGTGGTAATAAGTTGCTTAAAATGTAATTTACAGCGTAGAAGAATCAATAAAGAACACTTCACCTTTACAAAACAATTAGTTCTAATAAAAACTGAATCATAAATTGCGCTTCTTACGTGTTTTACGATTTTGTTGAATTATATTTGATGTATCCTTCCTGTTTCCTCCACTTGCACCGGATGCTAAACCAGACAATTCGTCCATATTTCTACCAATCAATAATGTATTTCGAGGTTCTACATGACGTATGGTTTTTGTTACTACCTTACCGTCTTTTAACTCTTCTACAGGTAATCCAACCATAGGTGAAACAAAACCGCCTAAAGACAATTCATTCACCTCACTTTCACCGGTTGCGTTCAAAAGAATAAAAGCCAACCTTGTACCTGAAGGTCTATCGCCCATTACTCCAATTCGCAAGGCATCGCCCGAAGCACTGTATTTCAATACCTTTTTTGAACCATCTAATTCGTCATACTTTGAATCATGTAAAGACTTTGCGTTGTATATATTTGTGCTACCTGCCTTCTTAACATCGGTATATCCTCCAGATTTGGTGACTGTGTTTAATTCCTGGAATATGTCTCCTACACTTTTAATCATACTCAATTGAAGAATATCTTGATAATAAGTCACTTCAAGAGTATTCCATACATCATTCAATATGAATTTTTTCTCATCATAATGATAACAGACCAAATTCGTTATTTTGCTAATCAGTAATTTATATACATTTCGTGCTGATAATTCGGCACCTTTCATGCTATTTAACATTTTCTCATGTGTATCATCATCATCTTCCGTATGCTTAAAATTATATAAGTAGGTATTAAATGTGGAATGCAAATAAATATCTTCTTTTTGTAAGGTTATTTCATTCTCAGAGTATAAATAATGAGCATCGCTCTTTGTTTTATACAATTCATCATTATATGTTGATTTTACTTCATATTTACGAGTTTTGTTGCTATTTAATAGTTTCACATGAAATGAACCAAATTCCGCGCCATCACGATTTATTGCCATGTTTAAATTACATGTCGATTGCGCATCAATCACAGAACTTAATGGACAAAAGTATTTACTTTTTAAATAATTGATATTTATTGCGTCCTCGTCGCTATCTGCTGATTGTAATAGTTTTGAATTTATCAAATCCGCTGAATTATTAATCACATATTTTGAGTCCATCAATTTCGGATGTAATACTATTTTATGTAGCATATCATTATAAATTCGTTTATTATTATACTCTTCATTCGAACTAACAATACTCAAAAAACCATTCAAAATGTTTGTATCATAGTTCTCATTATTATAGTGTGGAACTTTTTCTAATGTGAATTCCGGAAAAAGTACTGTAGATTTATCATCAAACTCACTTAGTAATTTAACTTCTGAATATAGTCCCCATACCGAAAGAATATTTAATTGAAGCTTCAAAAAGTCATTATTAAATCTGTTCAATGGGCTATCACTCTTCTCGCTCGAAATATATGAAATTAATTCATCTTTTGTCATTTTCATAGATTTATGCCCATCTCTACCAATTGCATATTTCATAGCTATTCTGGAAATCATTTGAGCTACATGATTGATAGTTTTTCTGTCTTCCAAATCTAATACACGACCCTTCGATTTTGTAACCGAATTAAAAAGCTCGAACATGGAATCGAAAATAATATGTTTTCCAAATGTTTCTAATTCATGTTCCATATCATGAATTTTAGTTTTATATACATCGCCTAACATGTCTATACGCGATAATATATTACCCACATACACAAACACATCTGACATATTATGCATCATCGTCATCTTAACATTGACAATAGATTCCTCATTCGTAGCAACATTCCCATCTGGTAATATAACCTTCTCTATGTATGTAGAGAGGGGTCTCAAATAGGGAATGGACACTTCTGTCTTGATAAAATTAATATATTCGTCCACACTCAATAATTCATCTACAATCTCGGACAATGATGTGATCGTTTTCATAGTGGTGTATTTTTCTTCACATGAATAGAAAACATGTTTGAGCTGAAGATATTTCTCTCCAACTGAGTTTCTCAAGAATAAATCGGTAACCAGATATTCAGGCATATTCTTTGTCTCTGATACCAATCCAGTTAATTCTTTACTTTTGTTTAAAATACGTGTATATTCATTACTATCGAACATTAATTTAAATACTTCATCGTCTTTTTCTTCGAATTGGACGTCAAATTGTTCACTCAGACCTGCTTTCATTTCATCTATACCTATTTCTACTGATTCAACTACTGATTCGACTGTTGCCGATTCTTCTATGGCCTTCGGTTCTATGCGTTTTCTTAATTCTTTACGCAACCGCTTTTTTTCTTCAATAATCTTGGTCATTTCAACCAATTCTGTTTTGTCGCTTCTACTAATAATCCTCAGTTCACGTAATGATATATTTCGATTGCGGGTTAATATTCGTCTCAAACCTCCAGTCATTTTGTTCTTTGTTGTGGTAAAAGGGATATTCGAATATAGAGGTACACATTCCATAGTAGAGAGAATATAATCATTCTGTTTAAATTCATTAATAAATCCCAACTTTAATAAGAATTCGATTTGTTTCGAATTTATTATATCCATAGGATGCATTCTATCTTTCATCAAATCATAGTAAATGAAATATAATTTACTATATAGATCATACAACTTAGCAACCGTCTCGTTCTTATTTGTTTGTATACACGCATGAAAAGCATAACAAATATTTTCATGGTGTATTTCATAAGAAGGTGTACTATCTTCATCTTCTTCTTGAATAGTATTAATCGTTATAGGCACATTTTTAGACTCAAGTAATGAATCTTTGGTATATTCTACTTCACTTTTTTCAAATTGGCGCATCATATCAAGATTTGGTTTTCTTAATCCACCTGCCATACTTTTATTATCAGTAGTATAACCAAATAGTTTCATTTTATGTTCCATGATACAAGTATCTAACATTGCACAATGTGCAAGTCTGTGGTCCCATTCATTATCCACCGGTTGAATAAACGCATCATAGTAATAATTTAAAAACAGCAATGACACATGAGATATATTTTCGTATTTTTGTACTTCATCTTTACTTAATATATCTATAAATGGACCGTCATTCATAATTAAAGTATCCATTAAATGACCCGCAACATTATCGTATACTATTTCATTGTCGTCTTCATGTTTAGATTCTCGTTTAACAATAAGTTGTATATTTTCTACCGGTATATGTTCTTCGTTATGAATGTTATCTGAAATATTTTCTATACGGAAATTGCAAC
>Ga0209264_1000149_pt1 | contig 66110 bp, 63 predicted proteins | sample SaaInlV_DNA_150m_FD_184687 | JGI IMG/M metagenome (GOLD analysis project Ga0209264, IMG submission 184687) | Marine microbial communities from expanding oxygen minimum zones in the Saanich Inlet - SI075_LV_DNA_150m (SPAdes) (version 2) | ecosystem: Environmental > Aquatic > Marine > Unclassified... | reverse complement strand
GACTTTCTACTAAAGGATGGGGGGTCCAAATCTGCAATAGCTATAGAAAAATCTATAGCTATTGCAGATTTGGACCCCCCATCCTTTAGTAGAAAGTCCATTTCATAAATGTAAGTATCTAACACGTCATTTAGCGTGTAAAAGCTACTAGGTAAACAGCCATAGATGAAGTCCATTGAGGGATCAATGAGAGAACCGTTACTGTTAAATAGACCCGCGAAGTGGTTGTAACTATACCAGGAGCCAATTAAGCTAAAACCTAGCAGTTGTGCGGCGTTATTCCTGCGTAGGAGTTTATCTGTTGCCTCTAGGCTATTTATTACAGAATTCCCGTAAACTATGAGTATGGTACCGTGTGCCATATGTTTAAAACTTGTTGTCTTAGATAGTATATGTCTTAGCAGATTGCTCTTCACTCTGTAACTGTGAATGACTGTGGGTTCTGTACTGTGACTAGGATTATCTTCAAATCCAGGTGATACGCTTATGAACGCTATGTAAGAGTACTCTTTAAAAATATTTGCAACTTTCTCTAAAACAATATTTTTTCGTAGTTTGGATATATTCATATATGTGTTACTTAACTATTTTTACTTGAGCAGCACGTAATGTACCTACGATAGATTTACAGAGAGATTCCAGAGACTCAGTGGATCCTGCTTGCTTGACCAAGGCTATCTCGTAAACCTGACGCAAAGATACGTACTTGTCCTCGGTGTTCTTTAAGCTCTTTACGCCTAATAATTGTTTGATAAAGTAGTTACATGAAGGAGTTTTTATGTTGTATGTGTATGAGTTATCATCAAAGGAAGTCAATACAATATTTAAAGGAACCCCTGACTTGAAACTTTTAGAACGTTCGTTAAACTCTTTACAGAACTGCATGATGTTAATACCTCGTTGACCGAGTGCGGGCCCTAACGGAGGTGAGGGTGTTGCTCCGCATGCTGGTATACGTAGTTTTAATGTTCCTATTGGTCGTTTCATAAAAAATCTCATTTTAAATACAGGAAAGAAGGGAATCGAACCCCTATAAACATGGTTTTGGAGGCCACTGCTTTGCCAATTAAGCTACTCTCCCATAAAGTCCATGCGCGTCTAGTTCGGAATGGGTTAGGGCATGGACCTTACGTATAGAATAGCTATGTATTAGCGGCTATTTACAAAACCTTCTGTAAATGCTGTTACAACTTCTTTCAACTGAGCGTCTACTTCGTTTGACATTACGCCTGAGCTTTCAATTGATTTGTAGATATCTGAATGGCTTGTAGCTACATGGCTTAGCAATTTAGCTTCAAAATCTTTGATCTCAGAAACATCAATAGAATCAAGGAAACCTCTAACACCAGCGTACATTGAAACAACTTGTTCAGAAGCTCTCAAAGGGCTATACTGAGCTTGTTTTAGAAGCTCTGTCAAGCGAGCACCTCTATTCAAGATCATTTGTGTTGAGGCATCTAGATCAGAACCAAACTGAGCAAATGCGGCAATTTCTCTATACTGAGCTAACTCTAGTTTAAGTGTACCTGCTACTTGTTTTAGTGCTTTGTACTGAGCTGCAGAACCAACACGGCTAACAGATAGACCCACGTTAATAGCTGGTCGAACACCTTTGAAGAATAACTCTGTTTCTAAGAATATCTGACCATCTGTAATAGAGATAACGTTAGTTGGAATGTATGCAGACACATCACCAGCTTGTGTTTCGATCACAGGAAGAGCTGTTAGAGAACCTCCGCCTAGAACGTCTGATACTTTAGCAGCACGCTCTAATAAGCGTGAGTGAATGTAGAAAACGTCACCTGGATAAGCTTCACGACCTGGAGGTCTTCTTAATAGTAGAGACATTTGTCTATAAGCAACGGCTTGTTTACTCAAATCATCATAAATAATTAAGGCATGCATACCGTTATCGCGGAAGTACTCACCAATTGTACATCCTGAGTAAGGTGCTAAGAACTGCAATGGAGCGGCTTCAGAAGCTGTAGCAGCCACGATAACACTGTACTTCATTGCGTCAGATTTTGTCAGAGTCGATACTATTTGTACCACTGTTGAACGTTTCTGACCAACAGCAACGTAAATACAGTATAGTTTTTTGCTTTCATCTGTACCTTCATTTAGAGGCTTTTGGTTAATAATTGTATCGATAGCAACAGCTGTTTTACCTGTCTGTCTATCACCAATAATTAACTCACGCTGACCTCTACCTACAGGAACTAGACCATCTACACATTTCAGACCTGTTTCCATAGGCTCTGATACAGACTTACGGGCAATAATACCTGGAGCTTTAACTTCAACGATACGTCTCTCAGCGGCTTTGATAGCGCCTTTACCATCAATAGCTTCACCTAGAGGGTTTACAACGCGACCTAGCATTTCTTTACCCACAGGTATATCCACGATCGCACCTGTACGTTTTACGATGTCGCCTTCACGTATAGCGCGGTCGTTACCGAAAATAACGATACCAACATTATCTTCTTCCAAGTTTAAAGCCATCCCTTGCAGACCGTCTGAGAATGCTACCATCTCACCTGCTTGTACTTTGTTCAGACCCTGTACGCGAGCAATACCATCACCGACAGAGATAACTTTACCAATTTCGTCTAAATCTACTGAACCGTAATAACTAGAAATACGTTCTTCTATTACGCTTGATAAATCATTAATAGCCATATTTTTATACCTTCTCTTTGTTTCTAACAAAAATATTTTAAATATGTAAAAGCAATTGTAATGTCAGCATTTTTCAACGCTTACTATTGGTAAATAGTACACACTACACGTATATCGCAGATTTATCCCATTAGAAAGTACAAAAAAAGATACTTTCCTTTTACAAAGTCAACCTCCCTCTTGATATTACTAGAAGGAAATTAGTATAATGCCTACAACAAACCAACTTCTCAAACATAAAAGAACCCCTAAGGTTAGAGAGACGTCTACTCCAGCATTAATGTACAGCCCATTCAAAAAAGGTGTGTGTGAAAGTGTTTCAATAAGGAAGCCCAAGAAGCCCAACTCCGCGCTTAGGAAAGTTGCCCGCGTTAAAATAGGAGCCAACTTAGAAGTAACTGCATATATACCGGGTGAGGGACATAATATACAGGAACACTCTGTAGTGCTTGTCCGTGGAGGTCGCGTAAAAGACTTGCCTGGTGTGAGATACCATCTAGTAAGAGGCAAATACGATTTAACAGGTGTCGCTAACCGAAAACAAGGGCGTTCAAGATACGGTGCTAAGAAGCCAAAAGTAATTAAAAGTAACTAGCTATGACATCAAGACAACGTTGCATAGATAGAGAATCTAAGTATAATGTTGATTTATCTACAAATAGGACTAAAGCCAAAATAGTAAATTTCCTAACGCGAAAAGGGCTTAAAGAGAAAGCCGAACATATATTTGATAGCTGCTTAATAAAAATCAAGCAAACCGAAATGACTAAGCCATATGATCTTAGGATGGAGCCTGCTCTGGTTATAGAAAAAGCACTTGATAACATAAAACCCCTGTTCGAGACAAAATCCATACGCGTGGGTGGTACAACGCAACAGCAGCCTATACTAATTAACGACAGCAGAGGATTGTCCTTGGCGGTAAAATGGCTTGTTGACGCGGCTAAAAGTCGCTCTGAAAGAGGCATAGCAACGAAACTATTTAGCGAAATAAATGACGCTAGACAGGGCAAAGGTAGTGCGGTCAAGAAAAGAGTTGATATCATTGCACGGATTGAGGCAAGCAGATCAGCAAGCCATTTCCAAAAATAGTATAATTGATATAATAAGCAAACTATTAAGCTACTAATTAAATACGTTAAGTTCGTTCTTAACACTATTGTGTTATATAAAATAGCATACTTTTACATGCAAAAAAGGATTATTAAATATGTCTGCATTAAGCTATACAGCAAGGTGGTTTTTTTCAACAAACCACAAAGATATTGGTACATTGTACTTAATACTGGGGTCATTCTCAGCACTGTTGGGGGTTGCATTCTCGCTACTTATGAGGCTTGAATTAAGTCACCCAGGAAATACAATTTTAATGGGTAACCATCAACTATATAACGTACTAGTTACAGCACATGGTCTGATCATGGTGTTCTTTTTCATAATGCCTGTTCTTATTGGCGGTTTCGGTAACTGGTTCGTGCCTTTAATGATCGGAGCTCCCGATATGGCGTTCCCTAGAATGAACAATATTAGCTTCTGGGTACTTCCATTTGCACTATTATTGCTTCTATCATCCGCACTTATTGAAAATGGTGCTGGTGTAGGCTGGACTGTATATCCCCCTCTATCGACAGCGCAATACCACTCAGGCGGTGGCGTTGACATGGCTATTTTCAGCTTGCACTTGGCAGGTATTGGTTCGCTTTTAGGTGGTGCCAACTTCGTAGCAACTATATTCAACATGCGTAGCCCTGGGTTAGGTTTACACCAAATGCCTCTATTTGTATGGTCTGTTCTTGTAACAGTGTTCTTATTAATAGTAGCCCTACCAGTATTAGCTGGTGGTATTACAATGCTATTAACAGATAGAAACTTCAACACAACATTCTTTGATCCTGCCGGAGGTGGTGACCCTGTGTTGTTCCAACACCTATACTGGTTCTTCGGTCATCCGGAAGTGTATATCTTAATCTTACCAGCATTTGGTATTGTAAGTCAAATCCTACCTACATTTAGCCGTAAGCCAATATTCGGTTACTTAGGTATGGTGTACGCTATGTGCTCTATTGGTATTCTAGGATTTATCGTTTGGGCTCACCATATGTACACTGTTGGAATGGACGTTGACTCAAGAGTATATTTCTCTGCTGCCACAATGGTTATTGCTATACCTACAGGTATTAAAATGTTCAGCTGGCTAGCTACACTTTGGGGTGGTTCTATACACTTCCATACACCAATGCTTTGGGCATTAGGATTCCTAATAATGTTCTTACTAGGTGGTTTAACAGGTGTGATATGTTCGTCTGCGGGTATCGATATAGCTATTCATGATACATATTACATAGTGGGACACTTCCATTACGTACTTTCAATGGGTGCTGTATTCGGGACATTTGGTGCATTCTACTACTGGATTGGTAAAATCTCTGGCTACATGTACCCTGAAAATCTAGGTAAGGCTCACTTCTGGCTAACACTAGTAGGCGTAAACGTGACTTTCTTCCCTATGCATTTCCTTGGACTGGCAGGTATGCCTCGACGTATTCCTGACTACCCTGACGCGTACGCAGGCTTCAATAAGGTAGCCTCTTTTGGATCTTTGATAATACTTGTATCAGTGGTACTGTTCCTATACATTGTATATAGAACTTTAACAGACGGTGTAGTGTGTCCTAAAAATCCTTGGAACTTGGACGGCGTGGATGCAAATAAACCACAAAGCCCTACATTGGAATGGGTAATCCCTTCTCCACCTGAGTTCCACTCTCATGCAGAGCCACCACTAGTGAAAGAAACTATTTAGTAAGTGCTTCTAAGCCCAAATATCCGTAATAGTATGTTTGGGCTTTTATATCAAAAAATAAAAGTACTACATGAAAAAAGGATTACACCCATATAAACACCACGTGTACCAGATCTACTCTACAGGGTCTTCAGTGCAAACAGAGACAACACTGCCGATATCTCGATTAATATCTGATTTGGATTTATCTAATCACGGTATATGGACGAAGTCCCGAACATTTACATATGATGGGTTTGGCGGACGTGCACGCAATTTTAAACGTAAATTTCGATTAAAAAAATAAAAACTTCCTCTAAAGCTTAAATATGTTTACGCATAGCTCTTAAATCAGCTAATAAATTATAAAAGTTAAAAAAATGAGAGTTCTAAGACAACAACAACTTTTTTCAATAGTGAATCACATGCTAGTAGACTATAGAGTTCCTAGTAATATCAGTTACTTGTGGAACTTTGGGGTACTTGCTGGTGTTTGCTTAGCGATACAAATAGTAACAGGTATTCTACTGGCGATGCATTACACTCCTCACGTGGATATAGCCTTCGCAAGCATAGAACACATAATGCGAGACGTAAATTACGGCTGGATATTAAGATATGTACACGCTAACGGCGCGTCAATGTTTTTTATTGTAGTTTACACTCATATGTTCCGAGGACTATATTACGGATCTTATTTACCACCTAGACAACTATTATGGTGGTCTGGTGTAGTCATCTTACTACTTATGATGGCCACAGGGTTCATGGGATATGTACTACCATGGGGACAAATGAGCTTCTGGGGCGCTACAGTTATTACAAACTTATTCTCAGCTCTGCCTTTGGTTGGTGAAAGCATAGCATACTGGCTTTGGGGCGGGTTCTCTGTGGGGCATGCTACGCTGAATAAATTCTTCAGCTTGCATTATTTATTGCCTTTCGTTATAGCCGCTGTAGCAGGTGTGCACGTGATACTCCTTCACGAACATGGATCGAATAATCCTCTGGGAATTTACTCCAAAGAAGATAAAGTGCCATTTCACCCTTACTTTACGCTGAAAGATTTAACAGGGGCGCTTGGTTTCATAGTGTTCTTTAGTGTGTTTGTATTCTATTATCCTAATCTACTAAATCATCCAGACAATTACATAGAAGCGAACCCTATGGTTACACCTGCACACATAGTGCCTGAGTGGTACTTCTTACCGTACTATGCTATTCTAAGATCTATACCAGATAAACTAGGCGGTGTGCTAGCTATGTTCGGCTCGATACTGGTATTCCTTTTGTTACCATTCATCAATAACTCAAATGTTAGAAGTAGCGCATTCAGACCTTTATACAAAAAATTGTTCTGGTTCTTCCTAGCCGATTGCTTCTTGTTAGGCTGGCTTGGTGGACAACCTATAGAAACGCCTTTTATTCAAATAGGACAAATAGGTACAGTATTTTACTTCGGCTATCTTCTTGTAATATTGCCTGGTCTAGGCATGCTGGAAATGGCCCTATTACGAACAGATAAGAAATAGAACACATACACATTTTAGTTAACGGAACAGTTAATTCAACTATAGAAGAGTCGAGTTTGATCCTGGCTCAGAATTAACGCTGGCGATATGCTTTATACATGCAAGTTGAACGGTTATTATTTTATTATAGAAACCGTAGCGGACGAGTGAGTAACATATAGAAATCTACCCAAAGGATAGGGACAACTATATAGAGTAGTAATACTTTAGAGATCTAAGTAATTAGATGTAGAAATACCTAATAACCAAAGATTTTACATCGCCTTTGGATGAGTCTATACGAGATTAGGTAGTTGGTAGGGTAAAAGCCTACCAAGCCAACGATCTCTAGTCGGTCTGAGAGGATGATCGGCCACGCTGGAACTGAGACACGGTCCAGACTCCTTCGGGAGGCAGCAGTAAGGAATATTGGACAATGAGCGCAAGCTTGATCCAGCAATATCGCGTGAGTGAAGACAGTTATTTTGATTGTAAAGCTCTTTCATCAAGGAAGATAATGACGGTACTTGAAGAAGAAGCTCCGGCTAACTTCGTGCCAGCAGCCGCGGTAATACGAAGGGAGCAAGCGTTATTCGGAATGATTGGGTGTAAAGGGTACGTAGGTTGTCTTTCAAGTTCCAGGTGAAATCCCTAAGCTCAACTTAGGAACTGCCTGGAAAACTAAAAGACTAGAGTTTGGTAGAGGACGATGGAATTTCTAGTGTAGGGGTAATATCCTTAAAGATTAGAAGGAACACCAATGGCGAAGGCAGTCGTCTGGGCCAATACTGACACTGAGGTACGAAAGCGTGGGGAGCAAACAGGATTAGATACCCTGGTAGTCCACGCCGTAAACGATGAGTGCTCGATGTAGGACTATATTAAAAAGTTCTGTGTCTAAGCTAACGCAATAAGCACTCCACCTGAGAAGTATTTTCGCAAGATTGAAACTCAAAGGAATTGACGGGAACCCACACAAGCGGTGGAGCATGTAGTTTAATTCGAAACAACACGCAGAACCTTACCAGCCCTTGACATATTGGTCATACTATAGGTAGTAATACTTATAGCCGTACCATTACAGGAGCTGCATGGCTGTCGTCAGCTCGTGTCGTGAGATGTTAAGTTAAGTCTTTTAACGAGCGCAACCCTTATCTAATGTTGCTAACACGTATAATACCGTGTGCACTCTTTAGATACTGCCTATTGCAAATAGGAGGAAGGAAGGGATGACGTCAAGTCCTCATGGCCCTTATGGGCTGGGCTACATATGTGCTACAATGGTAACTACAAAGGGATGCAATAACGCGAGTTGGAGCAAACCCCCAAAAGTTATCTCAGTTCGGATTGTTCTCTGCAACTCGAGAACATAAAGTTGGAATCGCTAGTAATCGGGGGTCAGAATACCTCGGTGAATATGTTCCTGGGTTTTGTACACACCGCCCGTCACACCACGGAAGTTTGAGTTACCCAAAGCATGCTTATAATCTGTTGCATTTTTTCCACGACTAATAACTATGTAAGTCAAAAAGAAAATGGTCAGAAGTTAAGTGTACAAAGGTAAAGTAAGTAACTGGGGTGAAGTCGTAACAAGGTAGCCGTAGGGGAACCTGTGGCTGGATAATCTCCTTTTAAATTAATTCAAATGGGCAAGGCTAGATAACATAATGGCAATGTATCAGACTGCAAATCTGCTAATGATGGTTCGATTCCGTCTCTAGCCTTAACCCCACCAATAAAAAAATAAACCAAAGAAATATAATGTGTTAGATGGATGCCTTGGCATTTTAGAGAATAGAAGGACGTTAGACGTTGCGAAAAGCTGCGGGGAGAAACGTAAAAAACTGTGATCCGCAGATGTCCGACCGGAAAACCGACCCATTGAGGGTGTTGCGTAGTAAACGCAATAAATACTTGGTGAACTGAAACATCTTAGTAACCAAAGGAAAGGAAATCAACCGAGACTCCGTTAGTAGTGGCGAGCGAACACGGACCAGGCCTAAACTTGTACGCAAAAACTAGAAATGCATTGGAATATGCTGCCATAGATGGGTGATAGCCCCGTATAGACAACTATGTGCACAAGAATAATGAGTAAGACGAAACACGTGAAATTTTGTCTGAACACGGGGGGACCACCCTCCAAGCCTAAGTACTCTAAATGACCGATAGTGAACAAGTACCGTGAGGGAAAGGTGAAAAGAACCCTAACAAAGGGAGTGAAATAGAACCTGAAATCTAACACAAACAAGCAGTCGGAGCTATTAACATAGTGACGGCGTACCTTTTGCATAATGGGTCAGCGACTTAATTTATATAGCAAGCTTAAGACGTAACTGTTGTAGGCGCAGCGAAAGCAAGTCCTAATAAGGCGCTAAGTTATATGAATTAGACCCGAAACCAAGTGATCTAGTTATGGGCAGATTGAAGGCGGATTAACATACGCTGGAGGATCGAACCCACGTCTGTAGAAAAAGACGGGGATGACCTGTGACTAGGGGTGAAAGGCCAATCAAACTTGGAGATAGCTGGTTTTCCACGAAATCTATTGAAGTAGAGCATCCTAATGAGCTTATTGGGGGTAGAGCACTGACTGGGCTAGGGGGACTAAAGGTCTTACCAAACCCAAACAAACTCCGAATACCAAATAAGTTTTTAGGGTAGACAGACTATGGGTGATAAGGTCCATAGTCAAGAGGGAAACAGCCCAGACCGCAAGCTAAGGTCCCAAAATAGTGGCTAAGTGGGAAAGGAAGTAGATAAGCACAAACAACCAGGAGGTAGGCTTGGAAGCAGCCATCCTTTAAAGAAAGCGTAATAGCTCACTGGTCTAGCTTGACTGCGCCGAAGATGTAACGGGGCTAGAGCCACTTACCGAAGCTGCGGATATATATCAAATATATATGGTAGTGGAACGTTCTGTATGCCGCAGAACGCGTATTGTGAAGTACGCGGGAGGTATCAGAAGTGCGAATGCTGACATGAGTAACGATAAACAGTGTGAAAAACACTGTCGCCGAAAGTTCAAGGGTTTCTACGCAAGGTTAATCCACGTAGAGTAAGCCGGCCCCTAAGATGAATGCGAAAGCAATAGTCGATGGGAACCAGATTAATATTTCTGGGCCTACTGAAAGTGACGAAATGTAAAACGATAATTTTCAACATATGAATTTATATGAAAGTTTCGAACCATTTCCAGGAAAGAACTTCGGTAACAAGACCGTACCGTAAACCGACACAGGTGAACAGGTAGAGTATACTAAGGCGCTTGAGAGAACTGTACTGAAGGAACTCGGCAAATTGATCTCGTAACTTCGGGAGAAGAGATGTCTTTATGAGGGCAACCTTTTAAAGATGGCACAGAATAGGGGGTAGCGACTGTTTACTAAAAACACAGGACTCCGCAAAGTCATAGATGAGGTATGGAGTCTGACACCTGCCCGGTGCTAGAAAGTTAAGAAGAGAAGTTCACGCTTCAAATCGAAGCTCTAGTAAACGGCGGCCGTAACCATAACGGTCCAAAGGTAGCGAAATTCCTTGTCGGGTAAGTTCCGACCCGCACGAATGGTGTAACGACTTCCCCACTGTCTCCAGTACAGACTCAGTGAAATTGAATTCTCCGTGCAGATGCGGAGTACCAACGGCTAGACGGAAAGACCCTATGCACCTTTACTACATCTTTATAATGCAAATGAAACATGAATGTGTAGAATAAGTGGGAGCTTAAAAAACAAAGTACGCCAGTACTTTGAATAAGCGACAGTGAAATACCACTCTTTCAGCTTTCAGTTGCTAACCAGAGTAATATAAAAATTATTTGGGACATTATATGGTTGGTAGTTTGACTGGGGCGGTCGCCTCCTAAAGAGTAACGGAGGCGCGCGAAGGTAAGCTCAAACTGGTCAGAAATCAGTTGTAGAGTGTAATGGCATAAGCTTGCCTGACTGCAAGACCTACAAGTCGAGCAGAGACGAAAGTCGGTCATAGTGACCCGGTGATTCTGAGTGGAAAGGTCATCGATCAACGGATAAAAGGTACGCTAGGGATAACAGGCTAATGACTCCCAAGAGCTCCTATCGACGGAGTCGTTTGGCACCTCGATGTCGGCTCATCACATCCTGGAGCTGAAGCAGGTTCCAAGGGTTCGGCTGTTCGCCGATTAAAGTGGTACGTGAGCTGGGTTTAGAACGTCGTGAGACAGTTCGGTCCCTATCTACCGTTGGTGTAGGAAAATTGAAAGGATATGTTCCTAGTACGAGAGGACCGGAATGTACATACCTCTGGTGGACCGGTTGTCGTTTCAACGGCACAGCCGGGTAGCTAAGTATGGAAAATATAACCGCTGAAGGCATATAAGCGGGAAGATCACCTTAAAACAAGTTTTCCAAAAAGGCCGTGAAAGAACATCACGTTGATAGGCTGGGTGTGTAAAAGTAGTAATACTAAAGCTAACCAGTACTAATGCCTTTAATCTTTGGTTTATTTATGAATATATGTTAAACAACAATACGTAACAAGCGAGGTAGTTTAGTTGGTATAACGGTGGAATCATAATCCATATGTCGTGGGTTCAAGTCCCTCCCTCGTTATTAGCTATATATTGTATACGTTCAAACAAAGGCAAGGCGACTTCACTTTGAAGCAGCCTTGCTTTACATCCCACACGTTAGTGTTTTTTATCTTGAATCTCATCTTTGAATGTTCTTATACCACTTGCTATATTTTTCATAACTTTTCTCAGGTCACTGTTCATAAGAAAAAGAACAAGCAGGATTATCAAAATTTCGCCTAACCCTATACCGCCCATATATATTCTCCTAATATAACAAGGTCTAAAATTAGTTTATTCAGCTAATTTTGTTGAAACCCATGTGATGTAATCTTCAAGAGGTACAGCTTCAACTACAATAGGCATGAAACCGTGATTTACACCGCATAGCTCACTACATTGGCCGTAGTAAACACCTTCACGCTTGATGTACAGACCCATTTGGTTTAAACGACCAGGTACTGAGTCAGCTTTAACACCGAATGAAGGTATTGTCCAGCAATGAATTACGTCTGTGGAAGTTGTTAATATACGTATGTGTGTATGAGTTGGTAATACAACGCGATTATCCACTTCTAAAAGACGAAGCTCGCCTTTTTGTAGGTCTTCTTCTGGAATCATGTAGCTATCGAACGCTAATGAATCTTCGTCGGAAGTATTGTAATCAGAGTATTCATAAGACCAATACCACTGATGACCTATGGCTTTAATTGTTATTGAAGGGTCTACAACTTCGTCCATAGCATATAATAGACCAAATGTAGGTATAGCTATTACAGCTAAGATTAGACTAGGTGCTACTGTCCATATAATCTCTAACACGGCGTTATGGCTCATTGTAGAAGGTACAGGGTTTGCTTTAGCGTTAAAACGCATTAAAATTCTAAGCCAGAACCAGCCAGTTACTACAAATATAACAATTAAGAAGAAGAAAACTTGGTTATGTAAGTCTATGATACCTTCCATGATAGGCGTTGCAGGTTCCTGAAACATTAACTGCCATGGTTCAGCAGCATCGGCTTCTACAAACAAACCTGTAACAACTGCTAAAGCTGTAGCAGCTGCCGTAGCTAAAATGCTAAAATGTTGTGTCTTAATTACCATAAAAAATCCCTTTTAATTGGATATAATTAATTTATTAAAAAATTTACTAAGTTTAATCGACTTTATAGATTTTATTATATCAATGTGAATAGCGTCTTGTTTTAGGACTCCCTAGACTGGATTCGAACCAATGACCAAGTAGTTAACAGCCACTCGCTCTACCTACTGAGCTACTAGAGATAGCCTTTTTTATTTTTTTAATACGACAGTGGCATAACAATCACGAGCTAGCTGGTCTATGATGTTCTGTCTTCTAACACCAGATTTGTGTAACATTGTTAAAATGATGGCACCAACCATGGCAACGAATAATATCAACCCTGATAGCAAGAACAAGTGATAATAATATGTGTATAGTACTACGCCCAAAGATTCAATATTGGATATTTTTAGTAAAGCATCTACCCACGATACATACTCGTAACTGCTTGAGTCTATAGTACTGTGGAACTTTACGGAGCCCCCTAACACGCTTAGAAGCTCAAATAAAAATATCAAGCCCATAACGCCCCCCAGGGGTAGAAAGCGCATTAAGTTCTCTTGTAATTCGACCATTTTAATGTTCAGCATCATAACTACGAATAAGAACAAAACGGCTATGGCACCTACGTACACAACTAAAAAGATCATTGCGAAAAACTCTGCGTGAAGCAGAATTAGAAGTCCTGAGGCATTAAAGAATACAAGAACAAGAAACAACACTGACTGGATTGGGTTGGTAACACTTATCACCATGATACCGGATAAGCATGCTAGCGCTGAAAATACCGAAAATAAAACATCTTCTATGATCATATCTGTAACCTTTCTACATTAACTTACCTGTATGGCATATTAGCTTTTATATTTGATGCTATTTCGTACTCCCAGCGGTCACCGTTTGCTAAAAGTTTTGACTTGTTATAGAATAACTCCTCGCGTGTTTCTGTGGCGTACTCGAAGTTTGGCCCTTCAACTATTGCGTCTACAGGACAAGCTTCTTGACAAAACCCGCAATAAATGCATTTAGTCATGTCTATATCATACCTAGTAGTGCGTCGGCTCCCGTCTGAACGTTCTTCCGCGTCGATTGTTATTGCCTGCGCGGGGCAAACTGCCTCGCAAAGTTTACAGGCTATACAGCGCTCTTCTCCGGTAGCGTACCTACGTAAAGCATGCTCCCCTCTGAATCGAGGGCTTAAAAGACCTTTTTCGAATGGGTAGTTTATAGTAACTTTTTCACGGAAAAAATACTCTAACACAAGCCACATACCACGTAAAAGTTCTGTCATGAACATTGCTTGGGCGCTGTCATATGACTTTTTACTAAAACTCATGTGTAATCCTTTTTAATATATATTTAAGCTTATATGTCCAGAAGTGGATTCGAACCACCGACACTAAGATTTTCAGTCTTTTGCTCTACCAACTGAGCTATCTAGACTTTTAAAAGAGGCTTGTTGTGAAAGCCTCTTTCTAGTAAGGGTTAAAACTGAAATTTAGCTATAACTTTAGAATCTTTTGATAGAGCATTTAGGTGATCGATTGCTTCGTTTACAAGTTGCTCATCGTATTTTGCTGAATCTGAACCATTCTTGAACTCATCTGCCACAGATTTAGTAATCCAAGTTACGTAGTCAGCGTAAATTTGACTTTGTGTTTCAGATTCCTTGTTCTTGAACGCATTTAGTCTAGAAGTAATTAGCTGAGCGCTGTTCGAGGCTATAGAAGATTCATACGAACCTACTAACCCGCCTATCTGACTTTGTACTATGTCATGTATGCTTGACATGTCATCATATACTTTACTTAAGTTTGTATGATGAGAATGAAGAGACATTAGTAGTGCTTCACGCGATTCAAAAAATTTGTCCATTTCTGTGAAGATAGCATCAGATCTTTCTTCGAAAGTTTCGCTTGCTATTTTACTGCCGTACATGTAAGCAGCTATGAAGAAGACCGCGAAGCATAAAAATACGATAAACTCTTCGTTAAACATTAAGACTTCTTTAGAGGCTAAAAAGCAAGCACCTAAGAAAATTAAAACGTTAAGCGACAGCGCTTGATAATTTTGGTTTAACATAAATGTATATCCTTTGAAAGTATGTTCTTGTCGATTATTTTGAAGATCCGTTTAAGCAGTCATTAAAAATGTAGCGTTGAGCAGCTAGATCTTGAGATGCAGCTATCAGCTTGTTGTTTACATCGGCCATTCCGGAAGATGTAGTTACTTCCTGAGAAGCGTCTTTTGCCCATGTCTGACATGCTAGTACAGACTTGTTTAAAACTTTTTTAGATTCGGCACAAGAGTGCTTTATCAAAGAATTGTAGTTAAACTCCATGTCTACGTTCTCTTGTGATAGTTCAGAACCGTATTTTGTGCATTGGCTTTTTATGTGTTTGCGAACGCTATATACTGTACTGATGCCTGAAAGAACTTCTACGGAAATTATTGCGTAAAATGCAACGAATAAACCAAATACCCAAAGAACTTGAGCGAAATAAGCAACTTTATCTATTTGTGGCATAATTGTGATCCTTTTTATATACGTTAAACTGAATAACAGCATTTGTGACTCTATAGATAGCTAGCTATGTTATAGTATTTTCATTATACTATCTATATTATGTTCTGTATGTGCAATCTTACGGTAACACTTGAGAATTAGCATAGGAGCATTTTCTTAGTGGCCTAATAACATTCTGGCTTTTATAGTCCTGCTGCTGTCCACTTTTAAACTCACTCTGTAACCGTTTAAACTTCTGCCACTTTTGGCATTCAACTTATGTTGGTGCCCTGACAGCTTTTTGAAGACATTACCGCTACCGTTGATCCATAACCTCTTTGTAGCACCTCTATGCGATTTAGTTTTGTATTTCATGTTGTATCTAACCTTTACTCCTTTAGTAGTTAAAACTTTGTACACCTCAGAAACTCCTTAATATGAGCATGATGCGTATTAATTTGCGTATATGAAATTATTATAAAACTTCACCAAAAGATAAGAGTTAAAAGGGTTAACAAAAATGAATAATACACGTCCTTTATCACCTTTTTTGTTTAGTTTTAGAATGCACATGCTAATGCTAATGTCTATCTCACATAGAATCACGGGCATTATAATTACTTCTTTATTCATCATCCTCGTTGCATGCTCACACTTAAGTTACCTTGGAGATTCTTGGTTTTTATGGTACAGTTTAGGCAAAATAGTTAACCTATTAAACCCATTAATACTATTGGCAGTGACAGGTTTTACAATGTACCATTTCTGGAACGGCATAAGACATTTGATCTGGAACTTAGGTTGGGGTTTCCAACTAAATCAAGCATATACTACGGGCTACCTTGTGTTGGCGTTGACTGCACTAAGTACAGGCGCCTGCCTATTCCTGGTATATTTCATGGGCTTTTTATAATTTAGGAGATACATACATTATGACATTAAACGAAACACATAAGCCACACGGAGCTATTCATTGGTGGATTCAACAAGTTATAAGCGCTGCCTTAATACCACTAACACTTTGGTATGTATATGTTATATCTATCCATATAATCCCTGGGGTGGACAACACACAGATGTTATCAAGCTTTTTACAGGAGCTCGTTCAAAACAAATTCATGTTACTTGCACCTTTAGTTATTCTTACGATGCTTCACTCATACCTAGGATTAAATGAATCCATAGAAGACTACATACACAATAGCATTACCAAAGTTATATGTCTAGTGTCTATACAAATTATTGTTCTTAAAACGAGCAAATTTCTATTACTATACTTAATGCATTAAAGTACATTGAAAATATCACTTAGGAGTTTATTTTTATGATATTAGCAACAAATTCTAGAAAAGATTCTTTAAAAATTAATATTGATTCTTCTAATACACAAAATATCAGATACTGTCAAGTGTACAGATGGAATCCTGACACGAACAAAAAGCCTTATATGCAGTCATATCCGATTGACATTACTAAATGTGGCCCTATGGTGTTGGATGCCCTTATAAAAATAAAGAATGAACAAGATCCTACCTTAACTTTCAGATGTTCTTGTCGAGAAGGTATCTGTGGAAGTTGTGCCATGAATATTGACGGAGCAAATACACTTGCTTGCCTTAAAAAAATAAACGTAAAATCTAAGAAATTTAAGGTTCTGCCACTTCCGCACATGCATGTTATAAAAGATTTGGTGCCTGACCTGACTCATTTCTATAAGCAGTACAAATCTATAAAACCATGGCTTCAAGCTAAAGAAGTCCCGGCTGATGGCAGAGAACACCGCCAATCCATAGAAGAAAGAGCAAAATTGGACGGTATGTATGAATGTATCTTATGTGCTTGCTGCTCAACAAGTTGTCCAAGTTACTGGTGGAACAGCGACAAGTATCTAGGTCCTGCAGTTTTGATGCAAGCCTTTAGGTGGATTTCTGATAGCAGGGATGATTTTACGAAAGAGCGTTTGGAGTTCTTACAGGACCCATTCAAACTGTACAGATGCCACACAATTTTAAACTGTGCTAAAACTTGTCCAAAAGGTTTAAACCCAGCTAAAGCCATAGCTGAGATTAAAAAGCAAATATTACCACTTTAAGTTAAGGACTTATTTATGTCATTTGAATTAGTTAAGTATTTAAGCGTATCATCAATTTTATTCATATTAGGCATAACAGGTATTTACTTGAATAGAAAAAATATTATAATTATGTTAATGTCTATAGAACTCATGTTGCTTTCAGTTAACTTAAATTTTATAATATACTCTACATATCTTGATGACATAATGGGGCAAGTATTTGCCCTCTATGTCTTGACAGTTGCTGCGGCTGAATCTGCTATAGGTTTGGCCATCTTGGTAGTTTACTATAGAATTAGAGGCACTATATCAGTTGAATTTGTAAATATAATGAAAGGTTAATATGTATGTATTTAGTCATCGTTTTCCTTCCCCTAATAAGCTCTATTATATGTGGCTTATTTGGGAGATTTTTAGGTAGAAAAGGTGCCGGGCTGATCTCGAGTGCTTTAGTTTCAACATCTGCTATATTATCGTACGTGGCGGTATATGAAGTAGGCTTATTAGGAAGTCCATGTTATATAACGTTAGGTACATGGATTGATGTAGGTATTTTAAATGCTGATTGGGGATTCTTGTTTGATAGTCTAACAGTTATAATGCTCATAGTTGTCAACACAGTCTCTGCGTTAGTTCATATATACTCTACAGGTTATATGTCAGAAGACCCCCATGTACCAAGATTTATGGCGTACCTGTCGCTATTTACGTTCTTCATGCTTATGCTGGTAACGGGTGACAACTTGGTACAACTTTTCTTAGGTTGGGAAGGTGTCGGACTTTGTTCATACCTTCTTATTAATTTTTGGTTCACACGTATCCAGGCTAATAAATCGGCTATAAAAGCTATGATCGTTAACAGAGTAGGTGACTTTGGTCTATCCCTGGGCATGATGGCAGTCTTTGTTGTTTTTAGAACAGTGGATTTTGAAACTATATTTGCCACAGCACCTCAATTTCAAGACTTATATATAAACTTTCTAGGTTTTGAATTCCATGCCCTAACAACTATATGTCTGCTTCTATTTGTAGGCGCCGTTGGTAAGTCAGCTCAGCTAGGGTTGCATACTTGGCTACCTGACGCTATGGAAGGTCCCACACCCGTATCAGCTTTAATTCACGCAGCTACTATGGTTACGGCAGGCGTTTTCCTGATAATCAGATGCTCACCACTTTTCGAATACGCTCCTTTCGCTTTAACAATAATTACTGTAGTGGGTGCATTAACAGCATTCTTTGCTGCCACAGTGGGTCTGGTTCAGAATGACCTGAAACGCGTCATTGCATATTCTACATGTAGTCAGCTAGGTTATATGGTGTTTGCCTGCGGTATATCAAACTACGCAATAGGTTTATTTCATCTTATGAATCACGCTTTCTTCAAAGCGCTATTGTTCTTGGGAGCCGGGGCAGTCATACATGCCATGTCGGATGAACAAGATATGCGAAGAATGGGTGGCCTTGCTAAAATAGTTCCTATGAGTTACACTATGATGATGATAGGCTCAATGTCTCTTATGGGATTCCCATTCCTAACAGGATTCTATTCTAAAGACGTTATACTGGAAGTCGCTAGAGCCACTTACACTATAAGTGGTCAGTTTGCTTACTGGCTTGGTACGACAGCGGCATTCTTCACAGCCTTCTATTCGTTTAGGCTAGTTTACTATACATTCTTGTGTGATACAAACGCTTACAAGAAAAATATAGAGCACGCGCACGACGCTCCTATTGTTATGGCTATCCCTCTTATGATACTTGCGGTAGGTAGCATTTTCGTAGGTTACGCAACTAAAGATATGATCATAGGTCTTGGTACAGGGTTCTGGGGTTCTGCTATATTAACATTACCCAAAAATACTAATGTCATAGATGCCGAGTTCTTGCCTGCTACAGTAAAACTAATACCTGTAATCCTAAGTATTATTGGGGCTACGCTTGCGATCCTTCTGAACACGTTCAGCGCCAAGTTAGTATACGCGTTAAAAGTATCTTACCTAGGACGTAACGTTTTTGGTTTCCTAACGAAGAAATGGTACTTTGATATAATCTACAACGAGTTCCTGGTAAGAACATGTTTAAACTTTGGGTATAAAATTTCATTTAAGCTGTTAGATAGAGGCGTTATTGAGTTAATAGGGCCATTTGGTATAGTTAAAGTAGTTACGAACCTAGTGCGCAGAGTTAGCTTACTTCAAACAGGGTTTATTTTCAATTATGCATTCATGATGCTATCTGGGGTAACGTTCATACTAGTATCATTACTATTCTGGAATTACTTCTCTTTCAGCTTCGAAATCTATCCAATAATCATGTTTATAATGATTGTTTTGATTTTTTCACATAATAGCAAGACTAACTCAAGTACATATTAGCAACGCTTTCTCAAAGGAATTATATTGTTATGTTTGAACATACATTACTCTCTACGATAGTAGTGCTCCCAATTATAGGAGCTCTCGTATTGCTCTTTTTACCTAATCTAAAAAAATCTAGTGTATTTGCTGTGGGCGTTTTCGCATCCGCGCTAACATTCATTGTATCCATGTTACTTTGGATACGTTTTGACAACACTGTTTCAGGATTTCAGTTCGTCGAAAAGTACGACTGGTTAAACTTTCTAAATTTGAACGTGAAGTTGGGTGTTGATGGAATATCACTGTTCTTGGTAATACTTACGACTTTTCTAATACCAGTTTGCTTGCTAGCGAGCTGGAAAAGCGTGAACAAACATGAGAAAGAATTCGTGATCTTATTCCTAATCATGGACGCTATGCTAATTCTAGTCTTTGTAGTCTTAGATGTTCTTTTATTTTATATATGTTTTGAAAGCGTTCTTATACCAATGTTTTTGGTTATAGGTATATGGGGCTCTAGACAGCGCAAAATACATGCAGCTTACCAATTCTTTTTTTATACGCTGCTTGGTTCGCTTTTCATGCTAATAGCAATTATGTATATGTTCCTTCAAGTGGGAACTACTGACTTAGAAATACTTTTAACTGTTAACTTCGACAAGACAACTCAGTTAGTTTTATGGCTAGCATTTTTTGCCTCTCTAGCGGTGAAGATACCAATGCTGCCTTTTCATATTTGGCTTCCTGAAGCACACGTAGAGGCTCCCACTGCAGGTTCTGTTATACTTGCAGGCATACTGCTTAAGTTAGGTGGCTACGGATTCTTAAGATTCTCGATACCCCTTTTTCCATACGCTACAGTTTACTTCACGCCTTTAGTATATACGATGAGCGTAATAGCAATCATATACGCATCCTTAACTACATTGAGACAGATAGACCTTAAAAAAATTATCGCTTACTCATCTGTAGCTCACATGAATTTTGTAACTATAGGTATGTTTGCATTAAACTTGCAAAGTATCGAAGGTAGTATTCTACTTATGTTAAGTCATGGTATCGTATCAAGCGCTTTATTCCTATGCGTGGGCGTTTTATATGACAGACACCATACGCGTTTATTGTATTACTACAAAGGTATCACGCAAGTAATGCCATTATTTTCAGCTATATTCTTACTATTTACCATGGCAAACATAAGCTTGCCCGGAACAAGCAGCTTCGTAGGTGAGTTTTTGATCCTGATGGGGACGTTCCAGGAGAACAGTTTAGTCGCTACACTAGCCTGCACAGGTGTTGTTTTTGGTGCTGCATATGCGGTTTGGCTTTATAACCGTGTAGCGTTCGGCCCACTATCTACTCTATACATAAAAGCTTATTATGATATAACAAAGCGTGAGTTTGTTATATTTATTCCTTTTATCATACTAACTATATTAATGGGTGTTTATCCTGAGATATTTTTAGCACCAATGCACGCGACTGTCGAAAATCTTGTAAGCCAAATTTCGAATTAGTAACCAATTTACTTTAAAAATGGAAAATTCTTTATGTTTATAAGTCTTAAATCGTTTTTTTTAGGATTGAGTCCTTTTCCCATAAGTTTTCTGATACCGGAAAATCTGGCGAATTACCAATCCATATATCTAGAGATACATCTTGCTATTAGGTTGTTAGCTGTATTAACTTTATGCGCTTTATTAGAAAAGTGGTACAAAAAACACTATGATACTCAGACGATAAATGAGAAGTTATTTAACCTGACTATGTACATCTTTGTAATTTCGCTTATAAGCTATGGTATATACGCTTATAGCCTTGCGGATACAGCGCAGTCAATTCACGCGCTTTACAATGATAGTTACGTGGAGCTCGGGTTCCATAGGTTTATCAAACTGCTGATGTACTTAGGTACAGCCTCTGTTTTAATCATGTCATCTAGCTACCTACGCTGCAACTCTATAGCTTTATATGAGTATATAGCTCTTGTGATCTTTGCTTTGTTAGGAATGGTTTTCTTGCTTTCGTCTTCAGACTTTATAATGACTTATTTAGCCATAGAGCTTATGAGCTTGTCATTCTATCTTCTAGCTGCGTTTGACAAAAATAATCAGCTTTCAACTGAAGCAGGGCTTAAATACTTCATACTAGGTGCTTTTTCTTCAGGGTTATTATTATTTGGCATGTCTATAATCTACGGTTCAACAGGATCTACAAGTTACATAGCCATAAGGGATATATTATTATTCTCAGACTTCTCTCAAAGTGAACATATACTACTAGGAATGTCTTTAGTTATCATAGGGTTGCTGTTCAAGCTAGCAGCGGCACCATTCCACATGTGGGTACCAGACGTATACCAAGGTTCTCCTACATCGTCTACAGCATTTTTTTCTATAGTTCCCAAAGTAGTTATTTTAGGCGTTTTATTCCAAGTTCTGTATGTAGTTTTTTGGCAGTACTTTGACTTCTGGCATAATATCATACTAACTTCAGCCATTTTATCTATGTTCATAGGATCTCTTGGTGCTATAAATCAGGTTTCTATAAAAAGACTTTTCTCCTATAGCGCCATCGGGCACGCGGGTTACGCATTGATGGGCTTCTCAACAGGAAGCGTCGACGGTGTTACGAGCGTTCTTACTTATATGCTAATATACATAGTTACTCTAGTAGGCGTCTTCAGTATAGTGTTATCTCTTCAAAAGGAATCAGACAATACCTTTACCGACAAATTAAGCGATCTTGAAGGTTTAGGAAGAACACATCCAATACAAGCGGGTGCTCTTACAGTATTGATGTTCTCCATTGCAGGGATCCCACCTTTATCGGGTTTTTTTGCTAAATGGTACGTATTCCTGAGCGCTGTCAAATCTATGTATTATTTCCCTGTTATGTTAGCTATCTTGGCAAGCGTTATAGGTGCTTTCTATTACATCCGTATCATCAAAATAATGTATTTTGGTAATGAAGAAGGCACGATCTTCAAGAAAGCTGACGTGGGTTCGGTAATACTGTTAAGCATGTCTATATTGTTTACGCTAACATTCTTTATTTACGCAGAATCTATCATAACATACTTATTTAAAGTTTCTTCATTATGGCTTGGCTCGGGCTTTTAGGCTTTCTATATTGTGTGTATACATCAATGCAAGAGAACATGCTTAAAGTGTGCTTAATTAACATAAGCATGTTCTTCTGTATGTCATCATATGTTTTCTACGTTGCTGATGAATTCATATATTACATGTTACTTAAATCTACGTTACTTTTTTTGGCCTATAACTTTCTTTTAGTATCGTATAGTTTTCTGATATTTTTTGACCCTAAGTCCAAGTCCTCGAAATTCGAAAGCATTTCCATATCCAAGTACAGAGGGTTGCTGTATTCTAACAAAAAATACTATATGTTACTGCTTATCTTGTGTTTAAACATAGTATCTTTACCTAATATTTTCACAATGGGTATTTACACGTTACTATTTGACTTTATATCGTCCAGGAGTAATAGTGCCTGTATAGTTTACGTGAACTGCGTAATACTATTGCTAGTACCATATTTAAAAATCGTATATAATATGAACGTTTCGTATGATAAGTGGTTTTCTCATTTATGGAGGCTCCATATAAAAAGTGACCAGAGTTATAGACAATTAATAACTAACATTTTAATTTTCGTTATCATATTCTCCAGCACCATTCAATTTTATCAAAATCATTACGATTTAAACTTTTAAAGGCTACGAAACATGCAGATGCATATAACACTTGAAAATTTAATTAAACATAATGCACATTTAGGCCATCATAGCTCGAAAATGTCTAGAGATATGTCTTCATACATAATAGGCAGAAGAAACGGATTTGACATTCTGGATTTAAACCAAACTATAGTCAATCTAAGACGTGCCTGCCTATTCTTGTACGAGTTGTCAAGTCGACGTGGGAATATTTTGTTTGTATCTCTCCGAAACGAAGATTCAGACACTATCAAGAGCGCAGCTTCTTCATGCTCACAGCCTTACATTGTTAAACAATGGGTTCCCGGCTTTTTCACTAACTGGTCTCACTTTGAAACTATAAAAAAGTCAAGAAACTACGCGGACGAAGAATATAAGTTAGGTAAGCGTACTCGCAACACCTTAGCAGGTTTATCTAAGTTAGAAAGCTTGCCGGATGCAATCATATTAACAGGCGTCAATAGTGCTCAAACGCTTATGAAGGAATCTCTATCCATGGGTATACCTGTTATAGGTATAGCGGATTCAAATACTAAGTCTCGAAACTTGAGTATTACTATACCAGGTAATGACGATTCGCCTGAAACTGTTAAACTTTTTTTAGATATACTGGCTAACGCTATAAGAAAAGGATCAGTCAGAAATGCAAACTCTTTAAATGAAAACTTGTTCATATCTAAGTAATTTTACATTTCTAGGAAACAAGTGTGCGTCGATTCTAGTTATCACTCCCTATAATAGATATTGGAAGTGCCGAATAATGCTATCGGGTCCGCACACTGTAAAAAATAAACAACACGTAGGAAAGGTGGCTGAGTGGTCGAAGGCGGTGGTTTGCTAAACCAACGTACGCAATTCATGTGTACCATGGGTTCAAATCCCATCCTTTCCGTTTTCAAATAAATTATACCATAGACGGGGATGTAGTTCAATTGGTAGAGCGCTTGTTTTGCATGTAAGAAGTTGTCGGTTCGAGTCCGATCATCTCCATATTATGATCAATTTCGGGTCTTTATGAAGCAGAGTTTAAGTATAGTTGCTTCATATATAAGCACCAAAGGAACTGCATACAAAAGTTGGCTGTATACGTCTGGCGGAGATAAAAGTGTCCCTAATAAAAAAGCACACAGAATCCAAGGTCTTCTAAACTTAATCATAGGTTTTACAGATATAAGCCCATAGGAAGCAGCTTCAAAAAGACATATTTGAACCAAAGATATAGAAGGCACCACTAAGAGCGTTGTGGCTGACAGGCTTATATAATCGCTTATACGAGCTTCTAAAGATATATACTCATTCTGAAATGAAGTAAAGAATGCCCATGTTAGTGGTATTATCACATAATAAGCTACCAGAAGAGCCAAAGAGAAGCTAACTAGCATTTTTTTGTAAATACTTCTCAGGATAGACATCTCGCTTAGGTAGAGCCCAGGTTTCAAGAAGAAATAAATATGCATAAGCGCTATAGGTACTTGAGTTATGACAGTCACGTAAAAAGCTAATTTTAAGTGGCTAAAGAACGCCTCGTGGAGGTTGGTAAATATCAAGTTGTGATCCATATTAACGTTGAGAAGAGGCTTTGTCATAAAAAAGATAAGTTCTTCTGAGTGATAGTAGCACATCGAAAAGCAAATAGAAACACTCAAACTTATAGATAGTATATGGGCTTTTATTTCTTTTAAGTGATTAAAAAAGTTTGTAGATTTCATATAGCTTAAACACAACATTATTCAACAGGCAGAGAGGGATTCGAACCCCCGGTATCTTTTAAACACACCAGATTTCAAGACTGGCACCTTCGACCACTCGGTCATCTACCCTTAGGAGTTATACTTACTAATTGAGCTTTTAATGCGGAGGTAGGATTTGAACCTACGACCTTCAAATTATGAGCCTGACGAGCTACCTAACTGCTCCACCCCGCATTTAACGATTTACTTTTTTGTCTGCGGATAGAGGGACTTGAACCCCCACGATTTTACTCAACAGATCCTAAATCTGCCATGGCTACCAATTACATCATATCCGCGTGTTTATTATTTTATTGATTTTTTTTTGTTAAGGAGAGATGGCTGAGCGGTTAAAGGCGGCAGACTGTAAATCTGTTGATTTATAATCTACGTAGGTTCGAATCCTACTCTCTCCACCACCTAAAATCTTGTACCTATTCAACACGTACTAAAAACTTTCTTAATATAAGCACGTTCACTTGTAAAAATTTCTTTAAGTTGTTGATAGTGTTGGGCATTGTTGAGAACGTCAGTGTGTAATACACACCTTGCTTTTTATATTTAATGTCAGAAAGAGTACTCATTAAGGGATATGCTCCTGAACATTGGATGCCAGACACTATACCGCCATTTTTGTATATATAATAGACGATTTCGTTCAAAGTGTTAAGCTTTCTATGTTTAGGAGCATTTTTTTCTAATGCTATGACTAGTTGATACACTTTTTAGTTCCTAATATACCTAATTTTTACAAGCCTACGCAAATAAAATTAGGAAAGCCATCATTAGAGCAAATAGGCCAATAGCTTCTGTCAAAGCGAAACCTAAGATCGCAGATGTGAACAGTTGTTTGCTCATTGAAGGATTTCTAGCTGAACCAATGATGTAACCTGCGAACACGATACCAATACCTGTACCAACACCAGCAAGACCAATTGTAGCAAGACCTGCACCAATATTTTTTGCGCTTTCTAATAACATAATATTTTATCCTTTAAATAAATTCAGTATGATTACTGTTACGGATTTTTCCCGTATGACTATTGTGTTTTGTGAATTAAATATCTAATAGTATAAAATAGCTTTATCCCTGACGTGTTTTAAGTCGAGGGTTTTGTTTGCTTAGAACATAAGTGCGCTTTTTTCTTTTTACTAGATAACAAGTTTTATCTCGGTTTTTAGCGTTTTTTAGTGAATTTCGTATCTTCATAGTAATATACTTATTTTGTTACAAGAGAATTAAGGATCATATGTATGAAAAATAATCTAATAGAGCACGTTTTGAACAATTATGGAAATTTTAACTTAACTAACAAAGGTTCTTGCTATACCTCGCAGAACATAACAGGCTCTGTTATTTCTGTCAAAATGAATCAGTCCCTGTCGAAAGGTAAGCGTAACGTAATATCAGGAGTTTGCTTTTCCCGAAGAAAGAATATGAACGAGTTGTACCTGAAATTAAGATCTAAAAACAACGGAACTTTAGTGGACTATTTTATCCCTGCTCATTCTCCTGCCATCGAAGACATTTCTATATCGAATAAAAGCAATTACATATCGCGTAGGTCTAAAATTTATAACGTTAAGCCTAACTAACGATTGTATCTCTGTAAAACCCACTTGAAGTCATAAAATTCTTTGAACTCAGGGCTAACGTAATGAATAGCATTTCTAGTGTTGCAACCGCTCAGTACAATGGCTTTAAGCGTTTTGTAGCATACCTCCACATGTTCAGGTGGGCAAGACAAGCTTCTATTTTTGGTAATATTAGAAAACATTTTCTCCATTAGGATACTCTTAGCCTCCGGACACGTTTCTATAAGGTCACCTTTATTGAGTATTATACTAGGTATGTCGGATTTTTGACCATTGATTTTGAAATGACCGTGTTTGATGAGCTGTCTACCTTCCAGAGGAGTCGAAACGAATCCTATACGATATAGTAGCACGTCGAATCTATGTTCCAACGTACTTAAAATATATTGTTCAAGAGGTTGTCTCGAGTTTCTAGCTTTTTTAACTAGCGTTTGCAAATAGGATTCAGAAATATTACCATAAAAATTTTTGTAGTACTGGGTAGCGTTTAATTCTACACCATAGGTAGATTTTCTTTTTACTCGGTTCGACCTACCTTCCGCTTTTTTTATAGCGTTTTTAGATTTAAGTGGTCTTCCCCATAAATCGAACCCTTGAATTGTATTAAACTTAGCGCTCGTTTTGACTACTTTAAAAGCTCTTTTATTATTCAACGCATTTACTCCTTTAGATTTTTTGCTGTTTTAGTATACTCGCTGTCGGACTTGAACCGACACTCACGTGGAAACAGATTTTAAGTCTGTCGTGGCTACCAATTTCACCAAGCGAGCTTACTTTTTTATGCGGATAGCGGGATTCGAACCCACACAGATTGCTTGGAAGGCAATTAATCTACCATTAATTCATACCCGCCAAAAAGCAAAAATTTTTAGAAAAAAGGGTGCTTACTATTACATGAAAATACATGTCAATAGAGGAAAGTCCGGGTCTATTGTGCAAATACAGGATAACGTCCTGCAGCGATAACGTTAGGGAAAGTTCGGCAGAAAAATATAAGTTCAGATTATCAAACTGTATAATATTATTTTTTGATCTCTGCAACTAAAAACTGAAAAGAGGGACACTCTCATACGTATTGATACGTATGCAATAAAACCCTATTTGTACAAAAAGATGAACGTCGTAAAAAGTAGTCAGTAATGGTTACTTCAGATAAATAAGCACACATTTCTTGGAAAGGACAAAAACCGGCTTATATTTTTTCTAGAAGCATTCTTAGCTCAACTGGATAGAGCATTAGCCTTCTAAGCTAAGGGTTACAGGTTCAAGTCCTGTAGGATGTAATTAAGGGTGGTTAGCTCAGTTGGTAGAGCTCCTCGTTTACACCGAGATTGTCGGCGGTTCGAGCCCGTCACCACTCAGACAGGGGACGTAACTCAGTTGGTTAGAGTATTGGTCTGTCACGCCAAAAGTCGCGGGTTCGAGTCCCGTCGTTCTCGTTTATATTACTTAGGATATGTATATGAATAGTTTTGTTATTTACGAATACTCGCCATTGTTAATGTTTATCACTGTAGGGATAATATTATCTGTTATAATACTGGGTTTATCATACCTTGTAGCAAACCAACAAGCCGACTATGAGAAATTATCTGCTTACGAGTGTGGTTTTGATCCCTTTCAGGATGCACGATTAAATTTTGAAGTTCGATTCTATTTAGTGGCTATTTTATTTATCATCTTCGACTTAGAAGTTTCCTTCTTATTTCCTTGGGCTGTAACTTTAGATAAGATCACATTTATGGGGTTCTGGACTATGATCGTGTTCCTCTTAATCTTAACTATTGGCTTCGTGTATGAATGGTGGAAAGGCGCTCTTGAGTGGGAGTAATTGGTTCACTAAAGCTAACCAAAAAAGTTTTTAAAAGGTAATATTTTGTATGAATCCAAAAGCAGAATACTTTATATCTAAGATAGATGATTTAATAAACTGGGGTAGAACTAGTTCCTTATGGCCCATGACTTTCGGCTTGGCATGTTGCGCCGTAGAGATGATGCATTCCGCTGCCAGCAGGTACGACATGGACAGGTTCGGTATTGTATTCAGAGCAAGTCCAAGACAGTCGGACGTTATGATTGTCGCCGGGACATTAACTAACAAAATGGCCCCTGCCCTTAGGAAAGTTTATGATCAGATGCCCGAACCTCGATGGGTAGTTTCTATGGGCAGCTGTGCGAACGGTGGTGGTTATTATCATTATTCTTATTCTGTGGTTCGCGGTTGTGATAGAATTGTTCCTGTAGACATTTACGTTCCAGGATGTCCACCTACTGCGGAAGCCCTATTATATGGTCTTTTACAACTCCAAAAAAAAATCAAACGCAGCCAGACAGTTATGGCGTGGTATAGAAAGTAAGGAATTCGTATGCTGAGTAATGAACATCTGATTAAGCACGCCGCCTTCCTTAAAAATACGTTAGGACACACGGTAAGTTCTAGTTCTATCAAGCTTAACGAACTTGAGTTGAGAACATCTCCTAAACATTTACAATCAGTTTTGCATTTTCTAAAAGACCATACTTCATGCCAATACAAGATGCTTGTAGACTTATGTGGTGTGGATTATCCTTCTAAATCCAAAAGGTTTGAAGTCGTATACAACCTTCTCAGCATTAGATACTCTTCCAGAGTACGCGTTATAGTCGAATGTGACGAGCTAACGCCCGTGCCATCTGCTGTAAACTTGTTCAAGTCTGCCGGCTGGTGGGAACGTGAAGCTTGGGACATGTATGGAATATACTTCTCAAATAATCCAGACTTGAGAAGAATACTAACCGATTACGGGTTTGAAGGATTCCCTTTAAGAAAAGATTTTCCTCTGAGCGGCTACGTGGAAGTTAGATACGACGACGAATTGAAACGTATAGTTACAGAACCCGTGGAAACATCTCAAGAGTTTAGGTACTTTGATTATACAAGCCCATGGGAACATCACATTAAATAATTAATTATACAATGTAATAAGGATTTAATAACGTGAGTATTAACACAATCACTAAAGCAGCTAGAAAAAAAATAAAAAACTATACTTTAAACTTCGGGCCCCAGCACCCGGCCGCCCATGGAGTTCTTAGATTGGTTCTAGAGTTAGACGGTGAAGTTGTAGAACGTGCAGACCCACACATAGGCTTACTTCACCGAGGCACAGAGAAGCTTATAGAACACAAGACATACTTGCAGGCATTACCTTATTTTGACAGGCTAGATTACGTGTCCATGATGGCTCAAGAGCAAGCATACTCTTTAGCGGTAGAGAAGCTTTTAGGATGCGAGATACCCATAAGGGCAAAGTTCATAAGAGTTTTATTCGGGGAAATTACACGAATACTAAACCACATCATGGCCGTATCAACTCACGCTTTAGATGTGGGTGCTATGACTCCGTTTCTATGGACTTTCGAAGAGCGTGAAAAGCTAATGGAGTTTTACGAAAGAGTTTCAGGCGCACGAATGCATGCTGCTTACATTAGACCTGGAGGTGTCTCTCAAGATCTACCTATGGGCCTTTGCGATGACATTTACACATTCTGCCAACAGTTTGGTTCTAGGTTGGATGAAGTAGAAGAGCTGTTAACGAACAACCGTATATGGAAGCAACGCTTAGTCGACGTAGGCGTGGTAAGCGCAGAAGACGCATTAAGTTACGGTTTCAGTGGTCCCATGTTAAGATCTACAGGTATCATGTGGGATATACGAAAAAACGAGCCTTACGACGCTTATGATAAAGTAGAGTTCTCTGTCCCTATAGGATCTAAAGGTGACTGCTACGACAGATATCTAATGCGTGTTGAAGAAATGAGGCAAAGTTTAAATATAATAGTACAGTGTCTAAATATGTTACCTGAGGGCTCTATAAAGGTCGAAGATAATAAAATATCGCCACCATCAAGGACTGATGTGAAAACATCTATGGAGTCTTTAATACACCACTTTAAACTTTATTCTGAGGGATTCACTGTTTCTGCAGGGCAAACATATACAGCCGTGGAAGCACCAAAAGGCGAGTTTGGTATATTTCTGATCTCAGACGGCTCTAACAGGCCCTACCGTTGCAAGATTAGAGCTCCTGGGTTCGCCCATTTGCAAGCTCTAGATCATATGGCCAAAGGACATATGATAGCGGACGTTGTAACGATTATCGGTACGCAAGACATCGTCTTCGGAGAAGTTGACAGATAGTAAACAAATTGCGTAACATTTACATGTTATGCAACGTGGGTGTGTAGCTCAGTTGGTAGAGCATTGGACTTTTAATCCACGGGTCTTGGGTTCGACCCCCAACGCACCTATGTATGAAAATTTAAGAGGATATATTATTCATATGTTGTATACACCACTAGAACAATTCCAGGTAGTAGCTTTATTACCTGTAAGAATCGGATCGCTAGATCTTTCTTTCACAAATACAGCGTTATTTACTGTAGTAGTATTTAGCGCCATCTTATTTTTTTTAGGAATGCCCTTAATCAATAGCAAAGTCGTACCTACACGTTGGCAAAGTGTTCCGGAGCTAATGTATGAGTTCGTTGTTGGGGTTATCAAAGAAAATGTAGGCCCACGTGGAATGCAATACTTTCCATTCATATTTGTTTTATTTGCATTCATACTATTTTGTAACTTAGTTGGTATGGTACCATACAGCTACACTGTGACGAGTCATTTAATTATTACATGTGGCTTCTCTGTATCTATATTCCTGGGCGTAACATTGATAGGCTTGGTTCGACATAAAGTGCATTTTTTCAGCTTCTTCATGCCTCCTGGGGTATCTATAGTGGCAGCACCATTCCTAGTATTAATCGAGCTTGTTTCATACTTAGCTCGAGCAGTCAGCCTTGGTGTACGTTTATTCGCTAACATGATGTCTGGCCATACTCTAGTTAAAATCTTAGCGGGCTTCGGTTGGACTATGCTGACAAGCGGTGGTTTTTTCATGCTTTTATCTATTTTTCCTGTTTTAGTGGTATTAGCTGTTACTGGTTTAGAGATAGGCGTAGCATTAATCCAAGCTTACGTTTTCACAATATTAACATGTCTTTACATTAAAGATGCATTTGACTTGCATTAAACATGATAAGAAGGGTCTAGTGTCTACATAGTATAGGTACTAGACCCTTACACGGCGAAAATAGCTCAATGGTAGAGCATAACCTTGCCAAGGTTGGGGTTGAGGGTTCGAATCCCTTTTTTCGCTTAGTTTTTAATAGGCTTGAGTAGATTTGAACTACCGACTTTACGCTTATCAGGCGTACACTCTAACCGCTGAGTTACAAGCCTTTTATCTAATTAAGTTTTTATACTGGAGCATCGCCAAGCGGTAAGGCACTGGCTTTTGGCGTCAGCATGCAATGGTTCGAATCCATTTGCTCCAATAAAATATGTTGTAATTGTAGTGTTTGTAGCTCAATTGGATAGAGCACCAGACTACGGATCTGGGGGTTGAGAGTTCGAATCTTTCCAAGCATATTAATAAATATGTTTTTAGCAGTTAAAACATTTGATGTGAGTTTTTATAGCTTTTCCACATTTAATACACGTTGTGTGTTGAATTGATGCAAGCTTTTTCTGACTATTTCTAAACTTTTTTTTAGAAGTCGATGTTTTTTTCTTAGGAACAGCCATACAGTATTATCTCCTATTTATATTCATCTGGTATAAAGTACATGCTTAGGAAATCCAATGATTCAAGGGTACAAACTATCGTATAGAGTGGACATCTTCTACGTATTCAAAAACATTTGTTTTTCATTGCAGAAAGGGCAAGCCTTGTTACTCTATGGTCCCAACGGCTCAGGGAAGTCGTCCTTCCTACGCATACTAGGAGGTTACGTAGGGTATTACAGAGATAAGTACGAAAACGTTACAAACGATTGCATCTTTCTGGATTTTACAAAGGACCTCGACCAAGATTTATCTGTTTTAGAGTATGTGCACTTCTTAGGATTGTTGAATAACCGGTCCGACTTCGTGGAATGTATCCTCTACAAGGTAGGTTTAATATCTCACAAAGATAAGCCTATCTATTTACTTTCTTCAGGCCAAAAACGAAGACTGTATGTAGCACTTCTGCTAATTTCTAATAAGCCTATCTGGCTTTTAGACGAGCCAACCACTGCGTTGGATAACGTTTATGTCAATCGCTTGTCTGAGCTGGTTGATGAACACCTTCGTGATGGAGGTATATGTGTTATAGCTACCCACGCAGGACTGGCACTAAGAAAGTTCTCGCTACTCAGATTTAAAAGTTAGGACACTCTAGATATGTTCCGTGATAAAACAAATTTGCTGCTTAGTAGTTTTCAAACTTTTTGGAAATATGAACGTACCACCTTCATATACTTTAGTTTCTTGTCAGGGGCTCTTTTCATATTACTAGATTTGTTGATTTATAGCAAATTTCAAGGAGATACTCACTGCTATCTAGTAATCCGCGGGACCATATTAGTTTCTATGGTAAACTCTCTATTTATAACATCTAGATTATCAAAGGATTCACACCTCATATACTTGGTAAAACATTGTTGGCACAGTAAGATTAACTTTAAAATAGTTCTCAACATTCTTTTTTGTGTGACATTCATCAGTGGTTACGCCCCTATGCTTACGTACACTTCTATAAGACTTTTACTCTTGTGCGAAAACGTCCCCTGGCTACTCGTATTTGCTGCTTTATTAAACTATTTTTCTTTGATTATCATTCTGCACTATGTAGCTATAATTTGTTATCTTTTATTACATAAAACAAGTAATTCTGGCCCATTGAGCGCGCTAATGCTTCTACCAGTAGCATTTCCTTTCGTAATGTTGACTTGTAGACTTATAGAGGACATCATAATAGTTAATGTTTTAATAAGTCCCATATTGGTATTATTCACAATTATTCTATTACTTATTATTTCCTCAGGCTCTGCCCTCGCCAACATAATATTTAAATCGGATTAAACTACTTATGCTTTATCAATATTGGTATCTTTTATCTCCACGATATTTTATGTGGTGGTCCAATTATCTCATAATGTTTTTAAGAATGTTGTCCTGGCCTTTACTTATATGTGGCCTACTAATGGGTTTATACTTAAGTCCATCGGACGGCGTCCAGGGCGAAACGTACAGAATTATATACGTCCACGTACCCTGCGCTTGGATGTGCCTTTTCTTATATGGAGTTGGTACCATGGCGAGTGCCTTATACTTTATTACGCGGCACCCTTTCTACGGCGAATTCATACACATAGCACTAAAGTTCGGCAGCATATTTACGTTTATAACGCTTGTAACAGGATCTTTCTGGGGTGTGCCTATGTGGGGCACATATTGGGCTTGGGATGCTAGGATGACGTCTGTACTGGTGTTATTTTTATTTTATGTAGCCGGTCTCGTATTATACGTGGTAATACCAGTTCCAAGTAAGCGATTCTTAATGATATCTATATCCACTATGATAGGCTTCGTAAACATACCCATTGTAAAATACTCTGTAAACTGGTGGTACACCCTTCACCAACCTTCAACAATCTCATTGAAGAATGTTCACATAGATACAAGTATGCTTGTGCCGCTCCTAGTAATGTTTTTATTTGTAAATATATACGCCTTGAAACTAATATTGACCGACTTAAGGCAGTACGTTATATCAAAACGTATCCTAAAACATAAATCGATTAGCTAGAAAGTGGTTTTATGATATATATCGCATCTTTAGGTTTCTTTTGTCTCATGTTAGGTTTGCTGATGCCGATCTTCGTCATATATTCTAGACGATACGAGACGTCTTTAATACTAACGGCACTGCTATATTGCACAGCTTTTTTTAGCTACACCTATTTAAACCTAAAAAGTGGCACTTTTATAGGAACAATACATGACAATTCTTCTCCCCTTTTGCCGTTCATATATAAAGTATCAGGCGTTTGGTCTAGCCACGAAGGTTCTTTACTCTTGTGGATTTGGTTTCATTCTATATGGATCTATATCGGGTATTTATCATTTGAAATCAACAAAAAACTGTACGCTTTAGCAGTATCAATCTTGATTTCTTTTTATAGTGCTTATTTAGTTACATTGAGCAACCCTTTCGAAATCTTCTTCGAGCTTTCCACTTCGAGTAAAGGCTTGAATCCCCTTTTACAAGATCCCGGATTAGCCATACATCCACCAATACTATATGTGGGAACTTCAGGAGGATCTGTACTATTCATCTTAGTCATGATATCCAGGTGGGATAGCAGTTCTGTGAACTTTAACTACCATTTTATCAAAACGCTTTACAAGTTCGCCCTTATCTCCATATTTTTTTTGAGTATCGGAATTATGTTAGGAAGCTGGTGGGCGTATCATGAACTAGGATGGGGCGGTTGGTGGTTTTGGGACCCCGTTGAAAATATGGCTTTGTTACCTTGGGTGTTCACGTTAGCACTTATACATTACTTACAAATATTCTTAAAAAGCCCTTTAGAGTGGAATCAGACTAAAAGCTTGTTTCACCTTTTAGCCGGAGGTCCATACATAGCGAGCAGCGTGGGACTATTCCTAGTCAGGGGTGGTTTGCTGGAGTCTGTACATTCATTTGCTTTTAGTCCCGAAAAAGGTGCCATATTAGGCCTGTGGTGCTTTTCCTTAATGCTGGTATACACGTTTAGTAGTCTGAGGAAAGAGTCCTTCTACAGACTATTTGCAAACATCAACTTGGTAAGCGTCAAAGGTTTTTCCTTAGTTAGCGCTTTATTACTTACTTTTTTAGGCTTAGGAATAGCCTATTACACACTTTTACCTAACATAGTAGAAATATTATTCAATAGGCAGATAGTATTAGGCGTAAGTGCTTACAACAAGTTATTAGCCCCCGTCGCCTGTTTAGGGCTTTTCTTGTACGGGTTTCACTTCGTGAAAAAAGAGAGCCTGTATATAGTAGCAATAAGTTTTATTACTACGTTTTGCACGATGTCTTTTTATTCAGGACAAAGTCCGTATGCGTACGTATGGTTCGGTATAAGTGGCTCCTTGTTCTTAACATTCGGGTTAATTTGGCGTTTGCTCAAGACAAAAAAGATTACCCGGGATCTATTAAGTCATATGGGCTTTAGCATTTTAACTCTAAGTGTTCTGATAAACACATATTTTACGGAAGAAACACAGTCTATCATAACGGTAGGAGAAACATTAATATTAGACAATAGAGTTTATCTGATAAGAGAAGTTTTATCTCAGACTCAAAATTATTATAATGTTTTGTGGGGAAACATATATTCATTCGACACTTATTATAACAACGATGTGATATTTTTTCCAGAAAAACGATATTATAATACAGCAGGAATGTTCGTACATAAATCTGTAATATTCACGAATTTCTTTCAAGACCTATACATAACCATAGGCGAAGGGAACAATGACTCGGGGTTTTTCCTAAGAGCCTTTAAAGCACCCGCAACATTTGGATTATGGTTTTCAGGGATACTTATAGGCTTCGGTGTATTCGGTTTTTCTCATACAAATATTTCTTTCAAAATTAAAAAATACATTTGGTGGTAGGATCTAAATATGAAGCGTACGTATAATCCAAGTTTTTTAGTATTTAAACGCCGAAGCGGTTTCTTGAAAAAACTCAGAACCAGCGAAGGAAGGTCAATCATAAATAGACGAATTAAAAAAGGTCGAAAAGTAATATAAAACAAAAATAAGGTTTTACAATTATGGCTACAAAAAAATCAGGTGGTAGTTCTAAAAACGGAAGAGACTCCCAAGGCCAAAGATTAGGCGTCAAACGCTTTGGAGGTGCTTGGGTAAATAGCGGTTCCATTTTGGTCCGTCAAAGGGGCACTAAGTTTCATTGTGGTCTGAACACCTGTATAGGTAAAGATCACACGATACACGCGTCTACACCCGGATACGTTTCTTTCCACAAGGATAGGTTTGGTAAGAACACTATCTCTGTAATAAGTTTATCTTCTTAAAAAAGTCCCCTTCGTCTAGTGGTCAGGACGCCGCCCTTTCACGGCGTAAACGCGGGTTCAAGTCCCGTAGGGGGTATGATACTGTTAGGAACAGGCATTATTAAAGAGATTTCAGTAGGATGTTTTACTTTTTTATTAATATAGTTTTATTTCATTTATTGGGCATGTATCAAGTTTGGCCTAGCTATGGTCTATTTTTTGTTTACGGAAGTGTTTCAAAAATATCCAACTCTTCTCTGTTCATAAACTTATCCGACGAGTATTTAAACGTTCTGCATGAGGGGTTATTCGATTATCCCAAGTACTGGAACGTAAATATGTTATCTAACCAGCCCATTGTGGCAGACTTAACTATAATAAGTTTTTACTTAGATAATCTAGGTTTTTACAATGAACGTTTTCAATACTTATTCTTTAATTGGTTTTCAGAATTAGATACAAATTCCTACATAGATACTATCGAAGAACTATGTTATTTCAATGAGATTTTTAAAAGTGGAAGTTAAAAATGGTAAATGTTACAGTTAATAACACGCAAATAAGCGTTCCAGAAAATTACACTGTCTTGCAAGCCTGTGCTATGGCTGGCGTGGAAGTTCCTAGGTTCTGTTATCACGAAAGGCTAGCTATTGCAGGTAACTGTAGAATGTGCATAGTATACGTAGAAAACGCGCCTAAAAAACTCGTAGCGTCATGCGCAGCACCAGCTACAAATGGTATGAACATATTCACTGATAACCCCGCCGTTAAAAAAGCGCGTGAAGGTGTTATGGAATTCCTGTTGGCTAACCACCCTTTAGATTGCCCTATATGTGATCAAGGTGGCGAGTGTGATTTACAAGATCAAGCTATCATATATGGTACAGACAGAAGTCGCTATCTAGAGAATAAACGAATGGTTCAAGATAAAGATTGCGGACCGCTAATAAAAACGGTGATGAACCGTTGTATACATTGTACTCGATGTGTACGATTTATAACTGACGTAGCCGGGGTATCCGATTTGGGCATGACAGGACGAGGTAATAATTCTGAAATCGGGACATACATAGGCAAAGCCGTGGGATCAGAGCTTTCTGGAAACATAATAGACTTATGTCCAGTAGGAGCTTTGACATCTAAGCCTTACGCCTTCAAAGCACGCCCTTGGGAGTTAAAATCTACAGAGTCCATTGACATATTCGATAGCGTATGTTCAAATACAAGAATAGATGCTAAAGGTAACGAGGTATTGCGTATAATGCCTCGTATAAACAACGACATCAATGAAGAGTGGTTAGACGATAGAGCTAGGTTTTCTATCGATGGGTTAAAAGTGCAACGTCTTACAAAACCCCTTGTCAGAGAAAATGGCACATTCTCAGAGGTTAGTTGGAAAGAAGCGTTTTCGATTATAAAATCGAAAATAGATAAAGTAACTTCTAATTCCGTAGGAGGATTCATAGGTTCACTATCGGATGTCGAGTCGATGCTTTTATTGAAAGAACTTATCAATAAGCTTGACTCTGATAACATTTATCTGGGCGATGTAAAAGGGCGAGCTATAAATAGTGTTTTACCTACAGAATATTTGTTTAACACATCCTTAAACGGAATCGAGGATTCCGACGTTATCATGATAGTAGGATCAAATCCTAGAGCTGAAGCTCCTTTGATGAATTACAGGATTAGAAAAGCATTTTTAAACGGCTCTACTATCTGTTTATTAGGCCCTTCTTGTGATCTAACTTACGATTACATTCACATAGGTAACAATTTATCTGAATTACACAACATTACAAATCCTTCCCACAAGATTCATAAACTTCTTAAAAAAGCTAAAAAAGCTTCTATCATAGTAGGATCTTCCCTGAGAGAGTTACCTTACTCCGAAGCGGCTCTAAGCGCAATCACCGAGATCGCCGAAGGCACTAACGTCATATCAAGCGAAAAAAATAACCTAAATATGGTACACAATTTTAGTTCTACAATAGGCGCTCTTGATATAAACGTGCGTAAGCCATTCAATTTATGCGATTTTAATACTCTGAAATTTGCTTACTTATTAGGCGTCGATAACGACGAGTGTGTATCACACATAAATACAGATTGTTTCGTCGTTTATCAGGGTCACCATGGTGACGTAGGTGCTTCTCGCGCTGATATAGTGTTACCGGGTGGAGCCTACACGGAAAAAGAAGGTTTGTATGTAAACTTGGAAGGTATTCCACAGATCACTAAAAAAGCAGTCGACGTACCTGGCAACGCGAGAGATGACTGGAAAATACTGAGATCTTTAACTTCTTACTTAGGTTTACATTCTAATTATGACGATTTAAACGGCATTAAAGAACGCTTACTCGACGTAGCTCCACATTTATACTATAGAATTAAACAGCAGCATGCGCTACTGAACAGTCTTCATGAAAATACATACAAACATGGGGAAATATCAAACTTGCCATTAGATTATGCAGTTTCAAACTATCACATGTCAAATGTTGTAAGTAAGTTCTCAAAAACAATGAGTAAATGTGCTGCTACATATAAATCAAATTACAAACAAGAACACAAAGAATAAAGGTATATCGATATGGTGCAATTTACTTATGAAGTTATAAAAAGCGTATGCCAAGTTCTTATAATAATAGTCCCTGTATTGATATCAGTGGCTTTTGTTACACTGATCGAACGAAAAGTTATAGGAAGCATGCAGAGAAGAAAAGGGCCTAACGTAGTTGGTATATTTGGTTTATTACAACCTATAGCGGATGCGGTAAAACTTTTGTTAAAAGAAACTATCATGCCCTCAAATGCTAACGTTGTCATTTTCTTATTAGCGCCTGTAGTCACATTTACCTTATCGGTTCTTGTTTGGGCTGTAATACCTTTTTCAGAAGGAAGCGTAGCAGCTGACTTAAACGTTGGTATGATGTATGTATTCGCAGTATCATCTTTAGGGGTCTACGGTATCATAATGTCAGGCTGGTCTAGTAACTCAAAATACGCATTCTTAGGTGCTCTAAGATCTTCAGCCCAGATGGTTTCCTATGAGGTATCTATAGGGCTGATAATCATATCTGTCCTTCTATGTGCAGGCTCATTAAACTTATCTCAAATCATATTAGCTCAAAAAGATATATGGTATTTCATACCTCTTTTCCCTATGTGCTTGTTATTTTTTATATCAAGTTTAGCTGAAACTAACAGGCATCCATTTGATCTGCCTGAAGCCGAGGCTGAATTAGTATCCGGTTATAATGTAGAATATTCCGCTATGACATTCGCCCTATTCTTTCTAGGTGAATATTCAAACATCATCATGATGAGCGGATTGAACGCTATACTATTTTTAGGCGGCTGGTTGCCTCCCTTCAATATTGCAATATTGACAATAATACCAGGTTCTTTCTGGTTCGGCCTAAAGACGGCGTTCTTCATATTCTTATTCATATGGGTTAGAGCGGCCTTTCCTAGGTACCGATACGATCAGCTTATGAGACTGGGCTGGAAAGTTTTCTTACCTTTATCTTTAGCTTGGGTTTTACTAACGTCAGGTATACTATTAGGCTTCGATTTGGCGCCTCCAAGCTCGCTGTAAAATAAGGAAAGCTTCGTGAAGAACGATAAAAATACGTCCGTATTTTATTACATGGTATCTGCTGTCATATTTATGATAGGAGCAGCGTACGTATCCGTACCACTTTACCGACTATTTTGTCAAGTCACGGGCTATGGTGGTACCACTCAAGTAAATATAAACCCACAACAAACAAATCTAGTGAAGCGAGAAGAAGATTTTATAACGGTAAAGTTTAATACAGACGTTCATAGCGAAGTCCCTTGGAAGTTCGTCCCATGTCAAAAAGAGGTTATAGTAAGCCTCGGGGAAAACACGCTAGCCTTCTTTAAAGCGACTAACATGTCAGACAAACCTGTGACAGGTGTTTCTACATACAACGTTACTCCGTTCGAATCAGGCTTGTTTTTCAATAAAGTCCAATGTTTCTGTTTTGACGAACAAAGACTGGAAGCGCATGAGACGGTAGATCTACCAGTGTTATTTTTTGTAGATCCTACAATTAGAGAAGAACCTTCATTAATAAACACAAATATAATAACTTTGTCATATACATTCTTCAAAGTTGACGAAGATGACAACAATTGATTTAGTATTTAAAATAATTACTTAAGCAAAAATAAATTTAATATTTAGTATCAAAGGATTCAATTTATGTCAGATACACAACAAAGACATCCATTTCATTTAGTAGACCCTAGCCCATGGCCGTTATTTACATCTGGCTCAATATTCTCAATGATGGTTGGTTCAGTAATGTATTTCCAAGGTTTTATCGGCGGGAGCGCTATATCATTAATTAGCTTTGTTATTGTAGCTTTATGCGCTGGCCTTTGGTGGCGCGATATTGTACGTGAAGGCACATTCCAAGGTCATCATACAGTAGCTGTTCAGCGTGGTTTAAAATTAGGCTTAATAGGTTTCATCTCAACAGAAGTGTGGTTCTTCGTAGCATTTTTCTGGGCCTACTTCCACGCAAGTTTATCACCATCAGTTGAACTAGGTTGCTCTTGGCCACCTTTGGGGATTCACGCTTTCGATCCTTTCGGAGTACCTCTTGCCAATACATTAATATTGTTGACTTCAGGCGCTACTATAACTTGGGCACACCATGCTATGATCGGTGGTAACCACAAAAGTACTGTCCTAGGCCTTGTATTAACAGTGATATTGGCGGCGGCTTTCACAGGTCTTCAAGGCCTTGAATATGCTGAAGCGACTTTTAACATCTCTGACGGTGTTTATGGATCTACATTCTACATGGCTACGGGTTTTCACGGCTTCCACGTGATAGTTGGTACTATATTCATATTTGTTTGCCTAATTCGCCAAACAAAATACCACTTCACACGTGAACACCATGTAGGTTTCGAAGGTGCGGCTTGGTATTGGCACTTCGTAGATGTAGTTTGGTTAATTTTATTTGTAGCTATTTACTGGTGGGGCAGTCTATAAGCTATCTAACTTCACACATGTTTAGGCTTTTCGTACAGTAGCACTCTTTAAGCGCTTTACGAAGGGCCTTTCATGTTTTTCATGTATACTAATAAGTAATCAATTGTACGTACATATTACATAGATAATAGGATTTTTTGCGCATGTCTGCCACTCATTATGATATTCATTTGGTTTACAAGAGCTACAACACGGAGGTGCTTAATAATCACATAAAGCAACTTGTGAAACATTTAAGTAAATTGAACCTAAACCCAAAAGTTAGCTCAATGCCCACAAAAATAAACAAATTTACAGTTTTACGATCTCCGCACATCGATAAAAAGGCTAGAGATCAATTCGAATTGAGAACTCATTCGAAATTGTTAGTTTTTAAAAAATTAGCTTTCAAAAATATGAAAAGGTTAGGTTCTTTAGTACACTCGTACAATACACCCGGTCTAGGTAACAAAATAATTATATATCATAATTATAATCATAAAAGTTAATCCCTATGAGAAATATGAGAGTCTTCTTTCCAAATAAACCTATGAACTTACATGCGGCGGCGAAAAATGTTATTAAGTCAGATTCTAGCTTCAACAAAGTTCTGATGAAAAACTTACTTGCTAAACTTTACAAACTCAATGTAGGCAACTTAAACGTATCAAATGAGTACAAAAAATATACTAAAAAAGCCAAGGGCCCACTAGTAAAGAGCCCTCACGTTAAGAAATTTTTTGTTCGATTTTAAAAAGGATCATATATGGGATTAAAATTATATAAACCTACGACGCCTTCACAAAGACATCGCGTGACGGTAGACCGTACAAATTTGTGGCCCGAAAGTTCTTTTAAAGGCTTAACTAAAAGAATCGCAAACACTGGCGGTCGGAACAATCTAGGCAGGACAGTTTCTTATCATAAAGGTGGTGGTTATAAGAAACTATACAGATTAATAGATTTTAAAAGATCTCTTATAAATGTAGCAGGAAAAGTTCTAAGGCTAGAGTATGATCCTAATAGAAGCGCCTGGATAGCTTTGATTTTGTATCAAAACGGTATAGTATCTTACATATTGGCTCCTGAAGGCCTAAATAAAGGCGATACTATTATGGCAGGTGAAGACGCCGATATAAGCGTAGGAAATGCCTTGCCTCTATACGCGATACCTGTAGGTACCATAATTCATAACGTGGAGCTAAAACCTGGTAAAGGGGGTCAGATATCAAGATCAGCGGGTTGTTATGCTCAACTTATAAAAAAAGATGCTAACGGTTACAGCCTGTTGAGACTTTCTTCAGGGGAACTCCGTTTAGTGTCACTGCAATGCTTCGCCACAGTAGGAAAACTTTCCAACGCAGACCACCAACATATACAATACGGGAAAGCGGGAGCCAGCAGATGGAAAGGCATACGACCAACTGTCAGAGGCGTTGCTATGAACCCTGTAGACCACCCGCACGGAGGTGGTGAAGGAAGAACAGGTACAAAACGTGCCCCCGTAAGTCCTTGGGGTAAACTTACAAAAGGTTCTCACACAAGACGTAATAAGCGTACGTCAAAATTCATCGTAAGCAAACGTAGTTAATTAGTTTAGAAGGTATAAACACATGAGTCGTTCTAATTGGAAATTACCTTATATTGATGAATCAGTATACAGACGATTAAACAAAATAAATAAACCGAACAAGAGCTTTGACACAATTTGGTCTAGACGTTCAACAATATTACCTGAATTCGTAGGTAAACGCGTGAAAGTTCATAATGGCAAAGGCTTTACAACAGTATCTGTAACAGAGAATATGATCGGTCATAAGTTTGGTGAATTTTCAGCCACTCGAAAATTAGGTACACACAAAGGTAAGTAATATTATGGGTCAAAAAGTCCATCCAATAGGTTTCAGGCTAGGCATTTCTAAAACATGGGATTCTCTGTGGTACGATTCATCTCTGAATTACAAAAAACTGTTACATGAAGACCTTAATGTTAGAAAATATATTTCATACAGATTTGAAGATAAAGGCATTTGGGTATCGAAGGTATTAATTTATAGAAATCCAGGCCATGCCACATTTCAGATATACGTGCATGAACCATACAAACGTACAGTCAGTCTAGTGAATCTAGACGACTTAAAGTCTAAGTTACAAGCTATCTCTAAATGTGCTGTAGAAATTCAGATTGTACGCCTATCCACAACATTTGCTTCCGCCGCTTTATTGGCCCGAGAAATCGCATTATTTCTAGAAAACCAGGGCTCTTACAAAGAAATTTCTAAAAAAATTATCAGCCATTACAGACGAAACTCGGACCATCTTGGAATTGGTGGGGTGAAAGTTAGTTGTTCTGGTAGGTTCGGTGGGGCCGCCATCGCTCGTACAGAGTGGTTCAAAGAAGGTCAACTGCCGCTTCAAACGTTGAAATACAACATTGACTACGCAAGTTCAACAGCATTCACAACATACGGTGTATATGGTATAAAAGTCTGGCTATTTTTTAAATAAAGGATCGTACAAACATGTTAAGCCCACGAAAAATTAAATATCGTAAAGTGAGAAAAGGGCGAAATAAAGGAGAAGCGTCCAGAGGTACTACAGTAAGCTTTGGCGAGCATGGATTACGTGCTCTAGAGCCAGCTAGGTTGAGCGCTCGACAAATAGAAGCTACCAGACGCGCAATCATAAGACGAATAAGAAAGTTAGGTTCCCTTTGGATACGCGTTTTCCCAGACACACCTGTAACATCTAAACCTACAGAGGTTCGCATGGGTAAAGGTAAAGGGTCTTTAGATCGCTGGGTCGCTAAGGTAAAGCCGGGGAGAATCTTATATGAAGTGGGAGGAGTTCCTCCAGAGTTAGCTAAGAAGGCTCTAGAAAGTGGCTCTTATAAACTTCCTATAAAAACCCGTTTCGTTTCTTTGAAATAATTTTTAGAAAAATTTGGATACATAAATTATGATACAATTTCAAACGTACCTAACGGTTGCGGATAACTCGGGTGCCAAACTCGCGCAATGCATTAAAATATTAGGGGGTTCTCGAAGAAAAGTTGCAAGTATAGGTGATGTAATCGTCGTAGCTATAAAAAAAGCGATTCCTAACGGAAAAGTTGGGAAAGGTGAGGTTAAGAGAGGTGTTATAATCAGAACAAAAACAGGCTTTTTTAGGAAGGATGGGACTCGAATATCATTTGATAATAATTCTGTAGTCTTAATTGACAAATCCGGAACACCTGTAGGTACACGTATATTTGGGCCAGTGGCCCGAGAGCTAAGAGACAAGAATTTCACTAAAGTTGTGTCACTAGCTCAGAGTGTGATATAAGGATTCAAAACAATATGCAGCGTATACAATTATACAAAGATTCAATATTAAATCCCGATTTAGCTTTACGTTCCGGAACGTTAAACTTAAATGATCTTCCTTCATTAAAAAAGCTTGTTCTTAATACTTCTGTATCTAATCTAGCTCAGGATAAAAAAAAGCTTTTGTATGCGATGAGTTCCTTGACTCTGGTGTCAGGACAGCGTGCCATAGCCACTAAAGCTAAGAAATCTATTGCTACATTCAAACTGAAAGAAGGAGCACCTATAGGCTGCAAAGTAACTCTAACAGGCCCTAACATGTTTAGGTTTATAGAGAAACTTATCTGGGTCGTTTTGCCATCTATAAAAGATCTGAAAGAGTTCAGACGTCAGCAGGTATCAAATAAAAATAGCTACTCTATAGGACTAAGAGATATCAATTTGTTTCCAGAAAGTAAAGCGCTATCGGAAAAGTTATATTACAAATTTGGTGTTGATATCACTTTCAGTTTTAAAAGTTCAGACGTATTAAGTACACTAGTACTTATAAGCTCGCTAGGGATACCGTACAAAAAAGGGTAAATTAAGTTCTTATGAAAGGAAACGTGCAAGATTTAGTGAGAAGAAAACTCGCCAAAAAGTACGAGCTACGTCGTATGGCTTTGAAAAGTGTTAGTGTTAATACTACACTTCCAGTTGGTATTAGATACGATGCTATGATTAAATTATCGAGCTTGCCTAGAAATAGTTCAAAAGTACGCATAAAAAACAGGTGTATTGTAACAGGTAGGTCTAAAGGCGTATATTCGAAATTTGGTTTGTGTCGTAATAAATTTAGAGAGTACGCTTTGGAAGGAGTGTTACCGGGAATCAGAAAAAGTAGTTGGTAAAGAGTATGAGAGACTTACTGTCAGATTTAATAAGCAGATTAAAAAATGCTTCTAAAATGAAGCATTCAGTTGTGCCAGTGCCAAGATCTAACCTAAACGTACGTTTACTTTCAATTCTTCAGAAAGAAGGTTACATAATGGGTTATAAATTTTTATCAAATGATCCTTATCATCTTGAAGTTTATTTAAAGTACGGAGATTTGGGTGCATCTTTCAAAGATATTAAACGTATCTCCAAATCAGGTAAGCGCACGTACATATCAAGTAAATCACTAGATAGTCTTAGAAATGGCTTAGGCACGTATATCATCTCTACATCAAAAGGTTTGGTATCAGACCGAGAAGCTCAGGCTCTAAGGTTAGGAGGAGAGCTCTTAATATCTATTTTTTAATATTGTATAGAGGGTGTATGTATGTCACACATAGGTAGAAAAAGTATAAGAATACCAGATAATTTAATAATCACACAGAACGACGGCGGCTTACTCTTTCAAAAGGGTTCGGTTATAAAAAGTTTGCAAATTCCCGCAGAAATATCAGTGAATCTAAATGAGGATATGCTTTCGTTCGGTTTAAATAGTATGTCTAAAGAAGCGAGATCTCTATATGGTTTGTATAGGTCTCTGGCTAATAATATTATAATAGGCTTAACCCAAGGTTTCTCTTGCAAATTAGAGCTCGTTGGGGTAGGCTTGAGGGCTTCCGTGGAGAACGGTTTTCTTAAGATGAGATTAGGTTTTAGTCACGAAGTTTCATATCCCCTTCCGTCAGATGTAAACATTCGTTGCGTAACACCAACCCAAGTACTTATCAACGGTACTGACAAACAGCGCGTCTATCAAGTAGCCGCCAATATACGAGATTTTAAAAGACCTGATGGTTACAAGGGCAAAGGCATCAGATATAGCAACGAAATCTTAAGATTAAAAGAAGGTAAGAGAAAATAAGTATATGTCAAAGATAATATTAGATATAGCTGTTAGCAACAATTCTGTTAATTGTACTCTTACAAACGATCTAGGAATGTTCCTAGATAGTATTTCTATTAAGCGAAAAATTTCAAAGTTAGAGCAGACTCTTCCAGAAGCGTCTAGCAATTGCGCTAACTTAGCCTACAGCGTATACGATTTATGCTTTAAAGCGGGTTTTCAAGAAGTTTACGTAGTAAGAAAGTCACATCAATTTAAAGGCCTTAGAGCATTAATACTATCTTTATTAATTTTCAAAGGCTTAATAATAAAAAGCGTTAAATAGTCGTAAAAGTGCTTCTTTATTCGATAAGTTCCTTAATGAGTCTTGTTGCAGTTTTAAAAGTGTGCCTTTACGAAGTAAGCAGCTACTCAACGGCATATGGACTAATAATCCCCTACAATCCGGCCACAAGCTTCAGCAACAGCGTGTCGAGCTTTCTACCGAGCGCCTCTATATTCAAAATGTTTTTTTACAGTTACATAGCATCTTTGTTTGCCTTTTACGTTCTGGTTTTCTTATCATACAACATTTCAAAGTACACAGTTAAGTTTACTCTTTTTAATGTCATTCTGATTCTACAGCTCAATCACTACGGGATGCTTGACAGTACACTTTTGAATCTCTCGAGCGTCGCATATATTTTCCTGCTAGGGTCTTTATTCATTCTTTTAGTCTTTTTACTCGAACACTATATAGATATATTTTCACTGATCCTTACGCTAACATTCAGTGCTTATATTCTCGTTGATTTTGTACATTTATACGAGTTCAGTTATAACTTAGGTCTCTTTGTATACCTGTCTATAGGAATCTACTTTTCGACGATTCTCTTAATTAGAAATTTAAGCTATGGCAGAGTCCATACTTATCTTAAAAACTATACAGTAGAAAGAAATTTCATTGTTTTTGATACTCATAGAATATCCATAATGGTGTTTTTATTTTATTACTTAAACGACTTTTTATCAACCCTAACGAATTTTCAGAAACTGAAACTTTATTTCTATACAGACACACTTGATATGCTTCTGCTCGTAGTAATTACTGCTACTGTGTTTAGTTTTGGTTACGTATTTTCTAATTACTGGTTTTTACGCTTTATCAGAGATTCTTCATGTAGTATGCCAGTCACTTTAAGTTTACATGCTAAGACTTACGTTAAAAGTATATTATACGTATATTTTTTACTTTATTTAATGGCGTGTTTTTGTCAAGCGTCATTAAGTATAAATTTTTCAGACAAATGGGTATTTCTGTTCGTAGCGTTACGATCTTTCAGTATTATTTTAGATAGCTATTTCGAAGTGTATTCCATAAGATAAATAGGTAAAAACATAATGGTTAATTTAAAAGCACATTACATAAATTCGAATAAGCCTCTTTATATAGCTTTAAGTAGCGTATATGGCGTAGGGCACAAAAAAGCCCAAAGCGTATGCTACTTACTAGGTTTATCTCCAAACATGAAAGTTGCAACCGTATCAGAGATTAACTTAAATAAAGTGCTAAGGTACATTGAACATTACGTAGTCACTGACTATGATTTGAAGCGTGAAAACCTAACAAATATCAAACGTCTTGTAGATATGTACGCTTATAGAGGGCTTAGACACAGGCATAACTTACCAGCAAGGGGCCAGAGAACGAGAACGAATGCTAAAACTCAAAAGCGCTTGAGTCCTTCTAGAAACTACAGATCTATTTAAAAGTCAACTATGAAAAAAAACCTACTACAAGATAAACGCGTGCACGAAGGTATAGCATATATCAAGTCTACGTTCAGTAATACCATCATAACGATCTCAGATAAACAGGGCAACTGTCTTACTTGGGCAACGGGCGGTTCTAGCGGTTTTAAAGGTCCCAGACGTGGATCCGCTTACGCAGCTCAGGCTTCAGCAGAAATTGTAAGTAAAAAAATAAAAGACGCAGGCATCAACTCATTAGTCGTAGAAGTTCAAGGGTTTGGTGATGGCAGGGAGGCTGCTATAAGAGGTCTAGCCAGTCACGGGATTAGAATATCATCCGTAAGAGACAGCACCGCCGTCTCACATGGGGGTTGTAAGTTGCCAAAAAAAAGAAGACTATAGATCCGTCGGGGCGTGACGCAGCCCGGTAGCGTGCCTGTTTTGGGAACAGGAAGTCGTATGTTCGAATCATGCCGCCCCGATATTTATATTTATCTCCGAGCTTTTGTGGTGGAATTGGTAGACACGTTAGATTCAAAATCTAGTGCTTTAGAAGCGTATCGGTTCAAGCCCGATCAAAAGTAGGATTGTTTATTTCTCATGAACATTCATATGAATACATTGCTTTGCCCAAATAATTACGCGAGTGCAAAAGATTACGGTAGACTTAAAGAAGCCCATAGGCGTATCTTCGTAGGAGTGCCTTTAAGTTATGGAAGCTATAATAATACAAAAAATAATCCAGAGGATCATAAACGAGTTATAGTAAGCAGAAGCTATTCAGAATCACGTATAGTATACCATTGTTTCACGAGTTTCCTTAAATCGGCCGGAATTCAAATTGCTCATGGAATTCCTTTCAAAAAATCTGTCAGCGCCTCGATACTAAAGTCACTAGGGGAAAAATCTCTTTTCTTTGGGGATTTAAGAACAAATAGCCTGCCTTTAAGCTTTGTTGTGGGTCTAGGTCTCTTTAAAGAGCTTTCTCTCAGTCACTCGGAAGCTATAAATCTAAACACTAGCATAAGCCACCGTGATAGTAGAGAAGCTTCACACAATGGAAATTCTTATAAAGATCTGTACGAATATTATTTTAGCTACCATTTGTACATCAAAAAGCCTCACCTAGACAAAAGTAAGTTAAATTATGCGCACACACAGATAAGTAAAAGCATATCTTACAACAAAGACAACCATAATAGCTACAGGCTTTTAGACTTAGCCCTTTCAGGCTTGAAATACGTAAACATTAGGCTTTTAGGCAATTGGTTTGTAGACATAAATCGAATTAGGTACTCTAAGCTCTCACTTATATGTACGTACTGGATAGGTACTAACATGTTTTTTGCCTCCAGGGCATTCTTCTCTGTGAGTACGGATGTTTATTTAGAGCACTCTCTTTCTAGAGATCAAGACAGGCTACTAATCGACGTTCCACGTTACAGTATACTTCCGTCTCTGACTCCTTCTCGGGCATCTAATTTAAATTCATTTGTATCCTTGATGTATATGGTATCGTCTTTGAGGGCGAATAACGGGATTCGAACCCGTATTTCAAGAACCACAATCTAACACTCTGACCACTTAAGTTATATCCGCCTTTAACAGCCGAATGTCAGACTTGAACTGACAACCCTCCGATTACAAATCGGTAGCTCTACCAATTGTAGCTAATTCGGCTTCTCGTAATGAATTTCTATTGCTATAAAGTTAATCAATGCGTAGAGGTTGTCGGTTATCGCATGCATGTGGTATTTGATTAATATTTTTTAATGTGGTAAAGGCTCATAGTTTAGTTGGTTAGAACGCGCCGCTCATAACGGCGATGTCGTAGGTTCAAGTCCTACTGGGCCTATTTCGTAAGGAATATATTTATATGGTTAAAGGTTTTATAGATACATACAGAGATTCAGCAACCTCTTTGAAGTTACATTCCGGGATGCTTGTCGAAGGGACAGTGAAGTACACAAAGAAAGAGCACGTACGGATCAATTTAGGAATGAAAGTAGCGATGCCTTTTAATAGCAAGGAGTTTAAAAAAGACACAAAACTATCTAAAGGCTCTAAGCAAGCACTCTCTTTAGATAATTTAAACGTCACAGAGGACATGTATAGTTTCAACGTAACGCGAAGTATGAACATACTAAGGCAACCTTTGATAGAAGAAGCTTTAGAAGCTAGAACGTTCAAAAACGGACTTGTGTTAAACCAAGTTAGCGGCGGCTATAGCGTAGCTCTAGGAGGGGTCATAGCGTTCCTCCCTTTCAATCAAACTCTACCTGTAAATGACGTTCACAATTTTGTAGGCTCAATAAAAACGTTTTACATAATGCACATAAACAAAGGTCGCAACAATATAATCGTATCACGAAAAATTGCGCTTGACAGATGGCGTCAGCTTCAAGAACATAGTTTTACGTAGATTCTCAAGTGTTACCATAAGATTGCACATACAGAACATAATATAGATAGTATAATGAAAATACTATAACATAGCTAGCTATCTATAGAGTCACAAATGCTGTTATTCAGTTTAACGTATATAAAAAGGATCACAATTATGCCACAAATAGATAAAGTTGCTTATTTCGCTCAAGTTCTTTGGGTATTTGGTTTATTCGTTGCATTTTACGCAATAATTTCCGTAGAAGTTCTTTCAGGCATCAGTACAGTATATAGCGTTCGCAAACACATAAAAAGCCAATGCACAAAATACGGTTCTGAACTATCACAAGAGAACGTAGACATGGAGTTTAACTACAATTCTTTGATAAAGCACTCTTGTGCCGAATCTAAAAAAGTTTTAAACAAGTCTGTACTAGCATGTCAGACATGGGCAAAAGACGCTTCTCAGGAAGTAACTACATCTTCCGGAATGGCCGATGTAAACAACAAGCTGATAGCTGCATCTCAAGATCTAGCTGCTCAACGCTACATTTTTAATGACTGCTTAAACGGATCTTCAAAATAATCGACAAGAACATACTTTCAAAGGATATACATTTATGTTAAACCAAAATTATCAAGCGCTGTCGCTTAACGTTTTAATTTTCTTAGGTGCTTGCTTTTTAGCCTCTAAAGAAGTCTTAATGTTTAACGAAGAGTTTATCGTATTTTTATGCTTCGCGGTCTTCTTCATAGCTGCTTACATGTACGGCAGTAAAATAGCAAGCGAAACTTTCGAAGAAAGATCTGATGCTATCTTCACAGAAATGGACAAATTTTTTGAATCGCGTGAAGCACTACTAATGTCTCTTCATTCTCATCATACAAACTTAAGTAAAGTATATGATGACATGTCAAGCATACATGACATAGTACAAAGTCAGATAGGCGGGTTAGTAGGTTCGTATGAATCTTCTATAGCCTCGAACAGCGCTCAGCTAATTACTTCTAGACTAAATGCGTTCAAGAACAAGGAATCTGAAACACAAAGTCAAATTTACGCTGACTACGTAACTTGGATTACTAAATCTGTGGCAGATGAGTTCAAGAATGGTTCAGATTCAGCAAAATACGATGAGCAACTTGTAAACGAAGCAATCGATCACCTAAATGCTCTATCAAAAGATTCTAAAGTTATAGCTAAATTTCAGTTTTAACCCTTACTAGAAAGAGGCTTTCACAACAAGCCTCTTTTAAAAGTCTAGATAGCTCAGTTGGTAGAGCAAAAGACTGAAAATCTTAGTGTCGGTGGTTCGAATCCACTTCTGGACATATAAGCTTAAATATATATTAAAAAGGATTACACATGAGTTTTAGTAAAAAGTCATATGACAGCGCCCAAGCAATGTTCATGACAGAACTTTTACGTGGTATGTGGCTTGTGTTAGAGTATTTTTTCCGTGAAAAAGTTACTATAAACTACCCATTCGAAAAAGGTCTTTTAAGCCCTCGATTCAGAGGGGAGCATGCTTTACGTAGGTACGCTACCGGAGAAGAGCGCTGTATAGCCTGTAAACTTTGCGAGGCAGTTTGCCCCGCGCAGGCAATAACAATCGACGCGGAAGAACGTTCAGACGGGAGCCGACGCACTACTAGGTATGATATAGACATGACTAAATGCATTTATTGCGGGTTTTGTCAAGAAGCTTGTCCTGTAGACGCAATAGTTGAAGGGCCAAACTTCGAGTACGCCACAGAAACACGCGAGGAGTTATTCTATAACAAGTCAAAACTTTTAGCAAACGGTGACCGCTGGGAGTACGAAATAGCATCAAATATAAAAGCTAATATGCCATACAGGTAAGTTAATGTAGAAAGGTTACAGATATGATCATAGAAGATGTTTTATTTTCGGTATTTTCAGCGCTAGCATGCTTATCCGGTATCATGGTGATAAGTGTTACCAACCCAATCCAGTCAGTGTTGTTTCTTGTTCTTGTATTCTTTAATGCCTCAGGACTTCTAATTCTGCTTCACGCAGAGTTTTTCGCAATGATCTTTTTAGTTGTGTACGTAGGTGCCATAGCCGTTTTGTTCTTATTCGTAGTTATGATGCTGAACATTAAAATGGTCGAATTACAAGAGAACTTAATGCGCTTTCTACCCCTGGGGGGCGTTATGGGCTTGATATTTTTATTTGAGCTTCTAAGCGTGTTAGGGGGCTCCGTAAAGTTCCACAGTACTATAGACTCAAGCAGTTACGAGTATGTATCGTGGGTAGATGCTTTACTAAAAATATCCAATATTGAATCTTTGGGCGTAGTACTATACACATATTATTATCACTTGTTCTTGCTATCAGGGTTGATATTATTCGTTGCCATGGTTGGTGCCATCATTTTAACAATGTTACACAAATCTGGTGTTAGAAGACAGAACATCATAGACCAGCTAGCTCGTGATTGTTATGCCACTGTCGTATTAAAAAAATAAAAAAGGCTATCTCTAGTAGCTCAGTAGGTAGAGCGAGTGGCTGTTAACTACTTGGTCATTGGTTCGAATCCAGTCTAGGGAGTCCTAAAACAAGACGCTATTCACATTGATATAATAAAATCTATAAAGTCGATTAAACTTAGTAAATTTTTTAATAAATTAATTATATCCAATTAAAAGGGATTTTTTATGGTAATTAAGACACAACATTTTAGCATTTTAGCTACGGCAGCTGCTACAGCTTTAGCAGTTGTTACAGGTTTGTTTGTAGAAGCCGATGCTGCTGAACCATGGCAGTTAATGTTTCAGGAACCTGCAACGCCTATCATGGAAGGTATCATAGACTTACATAACCAAGTTTTCTTCTTCTTAATTGTTATATTTGTAGTAACTGGCTGGTTCTGGCTTAGAATTTTAATGCGTTTTAACGCTAAAGCAAACCCTGTACCTTCTACAATGAGCCATAACGCCGTGTTAGAGATTATATGGACAGTAGCACCTAGTCTAATCTTAGCTGTAATAGCTATACCTACATTTGGTCTATTATATGCTATGGACGAAGTTGTAGACCCTTCAATAACAATTAAAGCCATAGGTCATCAGTGGTATTGGTCTTATGAATACTCTGATTACAATACTTCCGACGAAGATTCATTAGCGTTCGATAGCTACATGATTCCAGAAGAAGACCTACAAAAAGGCGAGCTTCGTCTTTTAGAAGTGGATAATCGCGTTGTATTACCAACTCATACACACATACGTATATTAACAACTTCCACAGACGTAATTCATTGCTGGACAATACCTTCATTCGGTGTTAAAGCTGACTCAGTACCTGGTCGTTTAAACCAAATGGGTCTGTACATCAAGCGTGAAGGTGTTTACTACGGCCAATGTAGTGAGCTATGCGGTGTAAATCACGGTTTCATGCCTATTGTAGTTGAAGCTGTACCTCTTGAAGATTACATCACATGGGTTTCAACAAAATTAGCTGAATAAACTAATTTTAGACCTTGTTATATTAGGAGAATATATATGGGCGGTATAGGGTTAGGCGAAATTTTGATAATCCTGCTTGTTCTTTTTCTTATGAACAGTGACCTGAGAAAAGTTATGAAAAATATAGCAAGTGGTATAAGAACATTCAAAGATGAGATTCAAGATAAAAAACACTAACGTGTGGGATGTAAAGCAAGGCTGCTTCAAAGTGAAGTCGCCTTGCCTTTGTTTGAACGTATACAATATATAGCTAATAACGAGGGAGGGACTTGAACCCACGACATATGGATTATGATTCCACCGTTATACCAACTAAACTACCTCGCTTGTTACGTATTGTTGTTTAACATATATTCATAAATAAACCAAAGATTAAAGGCATTAGTACTGGTTAGCTTTAGTATTACTACTTTTACACACCCAGCCTATCAACGTGATGTTCTTTCACGGCCTTTTTGGAAAACTTGTTTTAAGGTGATCTTCCCGCTTATATGCCTTCAGCGGTTATATTTTCCATACTTAGCTACCCGGCTGTGCCGTTGAAACGACAACCGGTCCACCAGAGGTATGTACATTCCGGTCCTCTCGTACTAGGAACATATCCTTTCAATTTTCCTACACCAACGGTAGATAGGGACCGAACTGTCTCACGACGTTCTAAACCCAGCTCACGTACCACTTTAATCGGCGAACAGCCGAACCCTTGGAACCTGCTTCAGCTCCAGGATGTGATGAGCCGACATCGAGGTGCCAAACGACTCCGTCGATAGGAGCTCTTGGGAGTCATTAGCCTGTTATCCCTAGCGTACCTTTTATCCGTTGATCGATGACCTTTCCACTCAGAATCACCGGGTCACTATGACCGACTTTCGTCTCTGCTCGACTTGTAGGTCTTGCAGTCAGGCAAGCTTATGCCATTACACTCTACAACTGATTTCTGACCAGTTTGAGCTTACCTTCGCGCGCCTCCGTTACTCTTTAGGAGGCGACCGCCCCAGTCAAACTACCAACCATATAATGTCCCAAATAATTTTTATATTACTCTGGTTAGCAACTGAAAGCTGAAAGAGTGGTATTTCACTGTCGCTTATTCAAAGTACTGGCGTACTTTGTTTTTTAAGCTCCCACTTATTCTACACATTCATGTTTCATTTGCATTATAAAGATGTAGTAAAGGTGCATAGGGTCTTTCCGTCTAGCCGTTGGTACTCCGCATCTGCACGGAGAATTCAATTTCACTGAGTCTGTACTGGAGACAGTGGGGAAGTCGTTACACCATTCGTGCGGGTCGGAACTTACCCGACAAGGAATTTCGCTACCTTTGGACCGTTATGGTTACGGCCGCCGTTTACTAGAGCTTCGATTTGAAGCGTGAACTTCTCTTCTTAACTTTCTAGCACCGGGCAGGTGTCAGACTCCATACCTCATCTATGACTTTGCGGAGTCCTGTGTTTTTAGTAAACAGTCGCTACCCCCTATTCTGTGCCATCTTTAAAAGGTTGCCCTCATAAAGACATCTCTTCTCCCGAAGTTACGAGATCAATTTGCCGAGTTCCTTCAGTACAGTTCTCTCAAGCGCCTTAGTATACTCTACCTGTTCACCTGTGTCGGTTTACGGTACGGTCTTGTTACCGAAGTTCTTTCCTGGAAATGGTTCGAAACTTTCATATAAATTCATATGTTGAAAATTATCGTTTTACATTTCGTCACTTTCAGTAGGCCCAGAAATATTAATCTGGTTCCCATCGACTATTGCTTTCGCATTCATCTTAGGGGCCGGCTTACTCTACGTGGATTAACCTTGCGTAGAAACCCTTGAACTTTCGGCGACAGTGTTTTTCACACTGTTTATCGTTACTCATGTCAGCATTCGCACTTCTGATACCTCCCGCGTACTTCACAATACGCGTTCTGCGGCATACAGAACGTTCCACTACCATATATATTTGATATATATCCGCAGCTTCGGTAAGTGGCTCTAGCCCCGTTACATCTTCGGCGCAGTCAAGCTAGACCAGTGAGCTATTACGCTTTCTTTAAAGGATGGCTGCTTCCAAGCCTACCTCCTGGTTGTTTGTGCTTATCTACTTCCTTTCCCACTTAGCCACTATTTTGGGACCTTAGCTTGCGGTCTGGGCTGTTTCCCTCTTGACTATGGACCTTATCACCCATAGTCTGTCTACCCTAAAAACTTATTTGGTATTCGGAGTTTGTTTGGGTTTGGTAAGACCTTTAGTCCCCCTAGCCCAGTCAGTGCTCTACCCCCAATAAGCTCATTAGGATGCTCTACTTCAATAGATTTCGTGGAAAACCAGCTATCTCCAAGTTTGATTGGCCTTTCACCCCTAGTCACAGGTCATCCCCGTCTTTTTCTACAGACGTGGGTTCGATCCTCCAGCGTATGTTAATCCGCCTTCAATCTGCCCATAACTAGATCACTTGGTTTCGGGTCTAATTCATATAACTTAGCGCCTTATTAGGACTTGCTTTCGCTGCGCCTACAACAGTTACGTCTTAAGCTTGCTATATAAATTAAGTCGCTGACCCATTATGCAAAAGGTACGCCGTCACTATGTTAATAGCTCCGACTGCTTGTTTGTGTTAGATTTCAGGTTCTATTTCACTCCCTTTGTTAGGGTTCTTTTCACCTTTCCCTCACGGTACTTGTTCACTATCGGTCATTTAGAGTACTTAGGCTTGGAGGGTGGTCCCCCCGTGTTCAGACAAAATTTCACGTGTTTCGTCTTACTCATTATTCTTGTGCACATAGTTGTCTATACGGGGCTATCACCCATCTATGGCAGCATATTCCAATGCATTTCTAGTTTTTGCGTACAAGTTTAGGCCTGGTCCGTGTTCGCTCGCCACTACTAACGGAGTCTCGGTTGATTTCCTTTCCTTTGGTTACTAAGATGTTTCAGTTCACCAAGTATTTATTGCGTTTACTACGCAACACCCTCAATGGGTCGGTTTTCCGGTCGGACATCTGCGGATCACAGTTTTTTACGTTTCTCCCCGCAGCTTTTCGCAACGTCTAACGTCCTTCTATTCTCTAAAATGCCAAGGCATCCATCTAACACATTATATTTCTTTGGTTTATTTTTTTATTGGTGGGGTTAAGGCTAGAGACGGAATCGAACCATCATTAGCAGATTTGCAGTCTGATACATTGCCATTATGTTATCTAGCCTTGCCCATTTGAATTAATTTAAAAGGAGATTATCCAGCCACAGGTTCCCCTACGGCTACCTTGTTACGACTTCACCCCAGTTACTTACTTTACCTTTGTACACTTAACTTCTGACCATTTTCTTTTTGACTTACATAGTTATTAGTCGTGGAAAAAATGCAACAGATTATAAGCATGCTTTGGGTAACTCAAACTTCCGTGGTGTGACGGGCGGTGTGTACAAAACCCAGGAACATATTCACCGAGGTATTCTGACCCCCGATTACTAGCGATTCCAACTTTATGTTCTCGAGTTGCAGAGAACAATCCGAACTGAGATAACTTTTGGGGGTTTGCTCCAACTCGCGTTATTGCATCCCTTTGTAGTTACCATTGTAGCACATATGTAGCCCAGCCCATAAGGGCCATGAGGACTTGACGTCATCCCTTCCTTCCTCCTATTTGCAATAGGCAGTATCTAAAGAGTGCACACGGTATTATACGTGTTAGCAACATTAGATAAGGGTTGCGCTCGTTAAAAGACTTAACTTAACATCTCACGACACGAGCTGACGACAGCCATGCAGCTCCTGTAATGGTACGGCTATAAGTATTACTACCTATAGTATGACCAATATGTCAAGGGCTGGTAAGGTTCTGCGTGTTGTTTCGAATTAAACTACATGCTCCACCGCTTGTGTGGGTTCCCGTCAATTCCTTTGAGTTTCAATCTTGCGAAAATACTTCTCAGGTGGAGTGCTTATTGCGTTAGCTTAGACACAGAACTTTTTAATATAGTCCTACATCGAGCACTCATCGTTTACGGCGTGGACTACCAGGGTATCTAATCCTGTTTGCTCCCCACGCTTTCGTACCTCAGTGTCAGTATTGGCCCAGACGACTGCCTTCGCCATTGGTGTTCCTTCTAATCTTTAAGGATATTACCCCTACACTAGAAATTCCATCGTCCTCTACCAAACTCTAGTCTTTTAGTTTTCCAGGCAGTTCCTAAGTTGAGCTTAGGGATTTCACCTGGAACTTGAAAGACAACCTACGTACCCTTTACACCCAATCATTCCGAATAACGCTTGCTCCCTTCGTATTACCGCGGCTGCTGGCACGAAGTTAGCCGGAGCTTCTTCTTCAAGTACCGTCATTATCTTCCTTGATGAAAGAGCTTTACAATCAAAATAACTGTCTTCACTCACGCGATATTGCTGGATCAAGCTTGCGCTCATTGTCCAATATTCCTTACTGCTGCCTCCCGAAGGAGTCTGGACCGTGTCTCAGTTCCAGCGTGGCCGATCATCCTCTCAGACCGACTAGAGATCGTTGGCTTGGTAGGCTTTTACCCTACCAACTACCTAATCTCGTATAGACTCATCCAAAGGCGATGTAAAATCTTTGGTTATTAGGTATTTCTACATCTAATTACTTAGATCTCTAAAGTATTACTACTCTATATAGTTGTCCCTATCCTTTGGGTAGATTTCTATATGTTACTCACTCGTCCGCTACGGTTTCTATAATAAAATAATAACCGTTCAACTTGCATGTATAAAGCATATCGCCAGCGTTAATTCTGAGCCAGGATCAAACTCGACTCTTCTATAGTTGAATTAACTGTTCCGTTAACTAAAATGTGTATGTGTTCTATTTCTTATCTGTTCGTAATAGGGCCATTTCCAGCATGCCTAGACCAGGCAATATTACAAGAAGATAGCCGAAGTAAAATACTGTACCTATTTGTCCTATTTGAATAAAAGGCGTTTCTATAGGTTGTCCACCAAGCCAGCCTAACAAGAAGCAATCGGCTAGGAAGAACCAGAACAATTTTTTGTATAAAGGTCTGAATGCGCTACTTCTAACATTTGAGTTATTGATGAATGGTAACAAAAGGAATACCAGTATCGAGCCGAACATAGCTAGCACACCGCCTAGTTTATCTGGTATAGATCTTAGAATAGCATAGTACGGTAAGAAGTACCACTCAGGCACTATGTGTGCAGGTGTAACCATAGGGTTCGCTTCTATGTAATTGTCTGGATGATTTAGTAGATTAGGATAATAGAATACAAACACACTAAAGAACACTATGAAACCAAGCGCCCCTGTTAAATCTTTCAGCGTAAAGTAAGGGTGAAATGGCACTTTATCTTCTTTGGAGTAAATTCCCAGAGGATTATTCGATCCATGTTCGTGAAGGAGTATCACGTGCACACCTGCTACAGCGGCTATAACGAAAGGCAATAAATAATGCAAGCTGAAGAATTTATTCAGCGTAGCATGCCCCACAGAGAACCCGCCCCAAAGCCAGTATGCTATGCTTTCACCAACCAAAGGCAGAGCTGAGAATAAGTTTGTAATAACTGTAGCGCCCCAGAAGCTCATTTGTCCCCATGGTAGTACATATCCCATGAACCCTGTGGCCATCATAAGTAGTAAGATGACTACACCAGACCACCATAATAGTTGTCTAGGTGGTAAATAAGATCCGTAATATAGTCCTCGGAACATATGAGTGTAAACTACAATAAAAAACATTGACGCGCCGTTAGCGTGTACATATCTTAATATCCAGCCGTAATTTACGTCTCGCATTATGTGTTCTATGCTTGCGAAGGCTATATCCACGTGAGGAGTGTAATGCATCGCCAGTAGAATACCTGTTACTATTTGTATCGCTAAGCAAACACCAGCAAGTACCCCAAAGTTCCACAAGTAACTGATATTACTAGGAACTCTATAGTCTACTAGCATGTGATTCACTATTGAAAAAAGTTGTTGTTGTCTTAGAACTCTCATTTTTTTAACTTTTATAATTTATTAGCTGATTTAAGAGCTATGCGTAAACATATTTAAGCTTTAGAGGAAGTTTTTATTTTTTTAATCGAAATTTACGTTTAAAATTGCGTGCACGTCCGCCAAACCCATCATATGTAAATGTTCGGGACTTCGTCCATATACCGTGATTAGATAAATCCAAATCAGATATTAATCGAGATATCGGCAGTGTTGTCTCTGTTTGCACTGAAGACCCTGTAGAGTAGATCTGGTACACGTGGTGTTTATATGGGTGTAATCCTTTTTTCATGTAGTACTTTTATTTTTTGATATAAAAGCCCAAACATACTATTACGGATATTTGGGCTTAGAAGCACTTACTAAATAGTTTCTTTCACTAGTGGTGGCTCTGCATGAGAGTGGAACTCAGGTGGAGAAGGGATTACCCATTCCAATGTAGGGCTTTGTGGTTTATTTGCATCCACGCCGTCCAAGTTCCAAGGATTTTTAGGACACACTACACCGTCTGTTAAAGTTCTATATACAATGTATAGGAACAGTACCACTGATACAAGTATTATCAAAGATCCAAAAGAGGCTACCTTATTGAAGCCTGCGTACGCGTCAGGGTAGTCAGGAATACGTCGAGGCATACCTGCCAGTCCAAGGAAATGCATAGGGAAGAAAGTCACGTTTACGCCTACTAGTGTTAGCCAGAAGTGAGCCTTACCTAGATTTTCAGGGTACATGTAGCCAGAGATTTTACCAATCCAGTAGTAGAATGCACCAAATGTCCCGAATACAGCACCCATTGAAAGTACGTAATGGAAGTGTCCCACTATGTAATATGTATCATGAATAGCTATATCGATACCCGCAGACGAACATATCACACCTGTTAAACCACCTAGTAAGAACATTATTAGGAATCCTAATGCCCAAAGCATTGGTGTATGGAAGTGTATAGAACCACCCCAAAGTGTAGCTAGCCAGCTGAACATTTTAATACCTGTAGGTATAGCAATAACCATTGTGGCAGCAGAGAAATATACTCTTGAGTCAACGTCCATTCCAACAGTGTACATATGGTGAGCCCAAACGATAAATCCTAGAATACCAATAGAGCACATAGCGTACACCATACCTAAGTAACCGAATATTGGCTTACGGCTAAATGTAGGTAGGATTTGACTTACAATACCAAATGCTGGTAAGATTAAGATATACACTTCCGGATGACCGAAGAACCAGTATAGGTGTTGGAACAACACAGGGTCACCACCTCCGGCAGGATCAAAGAATGTTGTGTTGAAGTTTCTATCTGTTAATAGCATTGTAATACCACCAGCTAATACTGGTAGGGCTACTATTAATAAGAACACTGTTACAAGAACAGACCATACAAATAGAGGCATTTGGTGTAAACCTAACCCAGGGCTACGCATGTTGAATATAGTTGCTACGAAGTTGGCACCACCTAAAAGCGAACCAATACCTGCCAAGTGCAAGCTGAAAATAGCCATGTCAACGCCACCGCCTGAGTGGTATTGCGCTGTCGATAGAGGGGGATATACAGTCCAGCCTACACCAGCACCATTTTCAATAAGTGCGGATGATAGAAGCAATAATAGTGCAAATGGAAGTACCCAGAAGCTAATATTGTTCATTCTAGGGAACGCCATATCGGGAGCTCCGATCATTAAAGGCACGAACCAGTTACCGAAACCGCCAATAAGAACAGGCATTATGAAAAAGAACACCATGATCAGACCATGTGCTGTAACTAGTACGTTATATAGTTGATGGTTACCCATTAAAATTGTATTTCCTGGGTGACTTAATTCAAGCCTCATAAGTAGCGAGAATGCAACCCCCAACAGTGCTGAGAATGACCCCAGTATTAAGTACAATGTACCAATATCTTTGTGGTTTGTTGAAAAAAACCACCTTGCTGTATAGCTTAATGCAGACATATTTAATAATCCTTTTTTGCATGTAAAAGTATGCTATTTTATATAACACAATAGTGTTAAGAACGAACTTAACGTATTTAATTAGTAGCTTAATAGTTTGCTTATTATATCAATTATACTATTTTTGGAAATGGCTTGCTGATCTGCTTGCCTCAATCCGTGCAATGATATCAACTCTTTTCTTGACCGCACTACCTTTGCCCTGTCTAGCGTCATTTATTTCGCTAAATAGTTTCGTTGCTATGCCTCTTTCAGAGCGACTTTTAGCCGCGTCAACAAGCCATTTTACCGCCAAGGACAATCCTCTGCTGTCGTTAATTAGTATAGGCTGCTGTTGCGTTGTACCACCCACGCGTATGGATTTTGTCTCGAACAGGGGTTTTATGTTATCAAGTGCTTTTTCTATAACCAGAGCAGGCTCCATCCTAAGATCATATGGCTTAGTCATTTCGGTTTGCTTGATTTTTATTAAGCAGCTATCAAATATATGTTCGGCTTTCTCTTTAAGCCCTTTTCGCGTTAGGAAATTTACTATTTTGGCTTTAGTCCTATTTGTAGATAAATCAACATTATACTTAGATTCTCTATCTATGCAACGTTGTCTTGATGTCATAGCTAGTTACTTTTAATTACTTTTGGCTTCTTAGCACCGTATCTTGAACGCCCTTGTTTTCGGTTAGCGACACCTGTTAAATCGTATTTGCCTCTTACTAGATGGTATCTCACACCAGGCAAGTCTTTTACGCGACCTCCACGGACAAGCACTACAGAGTGTTCCTGTATATTATGTCCCTCACCCGGTATATATGCAGTTACTTCTAAGTTGGCTCCTATTTTAACGCGGGCAACTTTCCTAAGCGCGGAGTTGGGCTTCTTGGGCTTCCTTATTGAAACACTTTCACACACACCTTTTTTGAATGGGCTGTACATTAATGCTGGAGTAGACGTCTCTCTAACCTTAGGGGTTCTTTTATGTTTGAGAAGTTGGTTTGTTGTAGGCATTATACTAATTTCCTTCTAGTAATATCAAGAGGGAGGTTGACTTTGTAAAAGGAAAGTATCTTTTTTTGTACTTTCTAATGGGATAAATCTGCGATATACGTGTAGTGTGTACTATTTACCAATAGTAAGCGTTGAAAAATGCTGACATTACAATTGCTTTTACATATTTAAAATATTTTTGTTAGAAACAAAGAGAAGGTATAAAAATATGGCTATTAATGATTTATCAAGCGTAATAGAAGAACGTATTTCTAGTTATTACGGTTCAGTAGATTTAGACGAAATTGGTAAAGTTATCTCTGTCGGTGATGGTATTGCTCGCGTACAGGGTCTGAACAAAGTACAAGCAGGTGAGATGGTAGCATTCTCAGACGGTCTGCAAGGGATGGCTTTAAACTTGGAAGAAGATAATGTTGGTATCGTTATTTTCGGTAACGACCGCGCTATACGTGAAGGCGACATCGTAAAACGTACAGGTGCGATCGTGGATATACCTGTGGGTAAAGAAATGCTAGGTCGCGTTGTAAACCCTCTAGGTGAAGCTATTGATGGTAAAGGCGCTATCAAAGCCGCTGAGAGACGTATCGTTGAAGTTAAAGCTCCAGGTATTATTGCCCGTAAGTCTGTATCAGAGCCTATGGAAACAGGTCTGAAATGTGTAGATGGTCTAGTTCCTGTAGGTAGAGGTCAGCGTGAGTTAATTATTGGTGATAGACAGACAGGTAAAACAGCTGTTGCTATCGATACAATTATTAACCAAAAGCCTCTAAATGAAGGTACAGATGAAAGCAAAAAACTATACTGTATTTACGTTGCTGTTGGTCAGAAACGTTCAACAGTGGTACAAATAGTATCGACTCTGACAAAATCTGACGCAATGAAGTACAGTGTTATCGTGGCTGCTACAGCTTCTGAAGCCGCTCCATTGCAGTTCTTAGCACCTTACTCAGGATGTACAATTGGTGAGTACTTCCGCGATAACGGTATGCATGCCTTAATTATTTATGATGATTTGAGTAAACAAGCCGTTGCTTATAGACAAATGTCTCTACTATTAAGAAGACCTCCAGGTCGTGAAGCTTATCCAGGTGACGTTTTCTACATTCACTCACGCTTATTAGAGCGTGCTGCTAAAGTATCAGACGTTCTAGGCGGAGGTTCTCTAACAGCTCTTCCTGTGATCGAAACACAAGCTGGTGATGTGTCTGCATACATTCCAACTAACGTTATCTCTATTACAGATGGTCAGATATTCTTAGAAACAGAGTTATTCTTCAAAGGTGTTCGACCAGCTATTAACGTGGGTCTATCTGTTAGCCGTGTTGGTTCTGCAGCTCAGTACAAAGCACTAAAACAAGTAGCAGGTACACTTAAACTAGAGTTAGCTCAGTATAGAGAAATTGCCGCATTTGCTCAGTTTGGTTCTGATCTAGATGCCTCAACACAAATGATCTTGAATAGAGGTGCTCGCTTGACAGAGCTTCTAAAACAAGCTCAGTATAGCCCTTTGAGAGCTTCTGAACAAGTTGTTTCAATGTACGCTGGTGTTAGAGGTTTCCTTGATTCTATTGATGTTTCTGAGATCAAAGATTTTGAAGCTAAATTGCTAAGCCATGTAGCTACAAGCCATTCAGATATCTACAAATCAATTGAAAGCTCAGGCGTAATGTCAAACGAAGTAGACGCTCAGTTGAAAGAAGTTGTAACAGCATTTACAGAAGGTTTTGTAAATAGCCGCTAATACATAGCTATTCTATACGTAAGGTCCATGCCCTAACCCATTCCGAACTAGACGCGCATGGACTTTATGGGAGAGTAGCTTAATTGGCAAAGCAGTGGCCTCCAAAACCATGTTTATAGGGGTTCGATTCCCTTCTTTCCTGTATTTAAAATGAGATTTTTTATGAAACGACCAATAGGAACATTAAAACTACGTATACCAGCATGCGGAGCAACACCCTCACCTCCGTTAGGGCCCGCACTCGGTCAACGAGGTATTAACATCATGCAGTTCTGTAAAGAGTTTAACGAACGTTCTAAAAGTTTCAAGTCAGGGGTTCCTTTAAATATTGTATTGACTTCCTTTGATGATAACTCATACACATACAACATAAAAACTCCTTCATGTAACTACTTTATCAAACAATTATTAGGCGTAAAGAGCTTAAAGAACACCGAGGACAAGTACGTATCTTTGCGTCAGGTTTACGAGATAGCCTTGGTCAAGCAAGCAGGATCCACTGAGTCTCTGGAATCTCTCTGTAAATCTATCGTAGGTACATTACGTGCTGCTCAAGTAAAAATAGTTAAGTAACACATATATGAATATATCCAAACTACGAAAAAATATTGTTTTAGAGAAAGTTGCAAATATTTTTAAAGAGTACTCTTACATAGCGTTCATAAGCGTATCACCTGGATTTGAAGATAATCCTAGTCACAGTACAGAACCCACAGTCATTCACAGTTACAGAGTGAAGAGCAATCTGCTAAGACATATACTATCTAAGACAACAAGTTTTAAACATATGGCACACGGTACCATACTCATAGTTTACGGGAATTCTGTAATAAATAGCCTAGAGGCAACAGATAAACTCCTACGCAGGAATAACGCCGCACAACTGCTAGGTTTTAGCTTAATTGGCTCCTGGTATAGTTACAACCACTTCGCGGGTCTATTTAACAGTAACGGTTCTCTCATTGATCCCTCAATGGACTTCATCTATGGCTGTTTACCTAGTAGCTTTTACACGCTAAATGACGTGTTAGATACTTACATTTATGAAATGGACTTTCTACTAAAGGATGGGGGGTCCAAATCTGCAATAGCTATAGATTTTTCTATAGCTATTGCAGATTTGGACCCCCCATCCTTTAGTAGAAAGTC
>Ga0209264_1000144_pt1 | contig 66855 bp, 74 predicted proteins | sample SaaInlV_DNA_150m_FD_184687 | JGI IMG/M metagenome (GOLD analysis project Ga0209264, IMG submission 184687) | Marine microbial communities from expanding oxygen minimum zones in the Saanich Inlet - SI075_LV_DNA_150m (SPAdes) (version 2) | ecosystem: Environmental > Aquatic > Marine > Unclassified... | reverse complement strand
TTACCTCAAAGCCTAATGCTGTAACACTAATGCCTTTTAAAGCAATGGCATCAATCGCCAAAGAAAAGTTTTGCGTTGCACTACCACTAGTAGGCACAGAAACACTTGTAGATTGTTTTGTATGCCCAATGTAAGAAGCTGTTAAAGTAACGGATTGTCCACCGACAGTACCGGATGGTACTTCGATGCGATAATCTCCATCTGATCCAGCCGCGGCGCCGAGGGCAGTTCCATCGACAACAACATTTGCACCAGCCAAGGCGTTACCATTGACATCAGTCACGGTACCTTGGATTGTTGACTGTGCACTTACTATTCCCAATCCTACGGTGAATAAAAGTGACATTTTTAAATATCTTTTCATAAGATATGCTCTCCCTATTTGTATTAATTCTAAATTGAATTCTTGTGAAAAAAGATGCGATAATCCTGTCGATACTAAGGATTAAATACGTCTTCTCCTAGTCCAGTATAACATTATTAACCAATTATATGCAATATGTTTATTATACATTTTGTAAATAAATTTATTATCTGTTTATTGCGATTCCTTTAACTCCTTGATATATTTATAAACAGTTGGACGCGTCAGAGACAATGTATCACTGATAATTGCTACGGCACCCCGTTTATTCAAATGTCCACCATTAATTAAAAACTCTATAATACCATGTTTATCTTTTCTTGAAAATATTTTATTTGTAAGCCCATTAGTTACACGGTAATGGTTAATAGCAATCTGGATATCTTCTTTTGTATTGCCGTAAAAAAATGCCTCTTTTTTCTGTGTTACAGGATTCTCTTCAGTTCCTGTGAAGAATGATAGCACGTCGGAAAATTGGGTAAAGACTGAAATGTCGTAATTCAACCCAAGTGAACCGATAATTTGTTTTTCTGAATTTCGTATGGTTAAAGATGAAGATTTTAACGGTTTGCCATCGGGACTTTCATTCTTATAATTTACAACCTGATCTGGCACTTCGCCTTTTGCCTTTTTATAGCCAAAATCTGAGGTGCCCTCACCTACTTTTCTACCGGTCACGTGATTATTAAAGATGGCAATAATTGAATGTTCCGGATAACGAAGATCATGCACAATAACCTCTAAATGTGGCTTAAACATATCCGAAAGCACTTCACCCATTTTAATATAGTGGGATAATATTTCGCTATCGGTGAGTTTTTCTTTTTTAGACATTTTATTATTTGGAACTATGAATTAAACACGCTCCAAAGGTAATTCCGATTCGTTCAGTTTTTCTATCTTTATATTGAATAAGCCATAAATAATGGCCACAACAGGATTAATTAAATTAAAAAAGCAAAAAGGCAAATAGGCAAACGTGGCCACCCCAAGAGAAGCAGACATATATGCCCCACAAGTATTCCAAGGAACCAATGGAGAGGTGATTGTTCCTGCATCTTCTAAAGTTCGAGATAAATTTTTCGGCGCCAAATTCCTTCGAGCGAATTCAGCACGAAACATCCGACCAGGGAGAACGATAGCAATATATTGATCGGCAGTAATAATGTTTATACCAATACAAGTTGCAATGGTTGTTACAATCAAAGATCCAGTAGAATTCACAAAAGACAATAATGACTCTACCACTTTATTTAACAATCCAGTCGTTTCCAACACAGCACCATATGTAAGTGCACATATCACCAGCCAGATAGTATTTAGCATGCTAATCATACCACCGCGGGTTAAAAGTTCATCTACTACGGTTACACCGCTTTCCAGGGCAAACCCTGAATGGAGGGCCGTCCAAACACCCGAGAGCATAGTCAAACCTGAAGAAAGGTCTGGGCGATTTGCGTAATTTGCCACCACCTGTGGCTGCAGAATAACGGCAAAGATTCCACCCAATAAAGCGCCAATCATTACGGTTGGGAAAGCAGGCATCTTTTTAAAAGCTAAAATAAATACCGTCAACAATGGAATAAAAGAAAGTAGGCTAATATTGAATGTTTTCTCAATCGTATCTTGAATAAGAGAGAGTCCGCCTACATCTTCAGTTATTGATCCCTGAAAACCCATTATTAAAAAGAGAATCAGCGCTATAACTAGACTTGGGCCTGTGGTCCAAATCATGTGTCGAATATGGGTAAATAAATCAGTTCCCGCCACGGAGGGGGCTAAATTTGTGGTATCGGATAATGGCGACATTTTATCACCGAAATATGCGCCAGAAATAACTGCTCCTGCGGTAACTGCGGGAGATAAACCCAATCCTGCAGCAATCCCCATCAAAGCGACACCAAGGGTTCCTGCTACTGTCCATGAGCTACCAATACTCAGCGCTGATACTGCGCATATCAAACAGGCTGCGAAATAGAAGATAGATGGCGATAGAATATTCAACCCATAATAAATCATCGTCGGTACAGTTCCAGACATAATCCAAGTTCCTATTAATGCACCCACCGCAAGCAAAATTAATATCGCGCCCATTCCTAAGGAAATCCCCTGGATAATCCCCTTCTCAATTTCCTTCCATTTGTAACCATTTTTTATACCAATAATTGCTGCAAGGCAGGCTGCCAAGATTAACGCAATTTGGTTACCGCCGTATGAAGAGTCTGAACCATAGATATATACTGACAATGCTAGCATAACTATTAAAAAAAGAATGGGAATTAAAGCATCAATCATTGAAGGGGTTTTAGTCTTGGTGCTCATTTAGTTATTCCTAAAATTTGGTTTTCGTTTCTCCACAAATGCAGTAAGGCCTTCTTGCGCTTCGTCTGTACCAAAAAGTTTACTGAAATTTTCAACTTCAATAGCAAGACCATCTTCTATGGTAGAGCCCAATCCTTTTTGAATACAATCTAACGATTGGGCCACTGCCTCTGGTCCATTCTTCAATATTTGATTGGCGATCTTAAAACATTTACCCATTAATTCTTCTGAAGCCACAACATGGTTGACCAAACCAATAGATTTTGCTTCAGCAGCACTGACCATTCTTCCCGTTGTAATTATTTCATTTGCCATGCCAGGCCCCACCAACTTTGGCAATCGTTGGGTACCGCCCCAACCAGGTAGAATCCCTAGGAGCACTTCCGGCTGGCCGAATGATGCTGATTCACTCGCCACACGAATATGGCAGGCCATACTGATTTCACAACCGCCTCCCAATGCAAATCCATTAACAGCGGCAATGATAGGTTTTGGAGAATTTTCTATGGTTAGTGTCATTTGCTGACCCGCTTTCCCAAATGCCAAAGCGCCTTCAGCTCCCATGGATTGCATCTTCTTTATATCCGCTCCTGCAACAAAGGCCTTATCCCCAGCACCGGTTAAGATGATAACGCCTACATTCTTATCATCAATACAGGATTGCACTGTCGATTCTAAATCAGCCACAACCTTATCATTCATTGCATTCAATGCATCTGGACGGTTGATAGTTAAAACTGCAATTTGGTCTGATATTTCTTTAAGTACGAATGACATAAATCCCCTTAATTATTTCCAAAATGTACGACTGAATAAAACCATAATTGTAAAAATCTCCAAACGTCCCAATAGCATACAAAAGGAAAGCATCCATTTTCCAATTGGGTGAAGTAATGAATAATTATTTTCGGGACCAAAAGCACCCAAACCGGGACCAATATTTCCGATGGCTGATGCAGCCGCACCAACTGCCGATTCAATATCTAAATTCAATGTTGTGAGAATGAGTGTTGTAATGGCGAAGATGGACATATAAAAAAGGAAGAACCCGAGTGTATTTCTAATCACATCCTCACTTATATAACGTTCTCCAATACGTATTGGAATGATAGCCCTAGAGTGGAGCATTCTACGCGTTTCTGTTGCTGCATATTTCATAAGTAAAATGATTCGAGCAATTTTCATTCCACCGCCTGTGGAACCGCCCATTCCACCAACGAACATAAGTATCAGCAGAAGAAATTGGGAGAAGTGCGGCCAAAGTCCATAATTAGCAGAACCGAACCCAGTCGTAGTCAGAATTGAAACACTTTGAAATAGGGATACCAAGAAATTCTCATGAGTCCATTGTACGGTCGCTGATGCCACATTGAGGAAAATAAAAAATGTAACTGCCAGTGTTATACCTAAATAAGATAGAAATTCCGGATCTCTGAAATAGCCTTTAAACTTTCCGGTTAATGCCAAAAAGTGAAGTGTGAAATTCACGCCGGCAATAAACATAAATATAATAATGATATAATGAATCACAGGATTACCATAAGCACCAATACTGGCATTTTGGGTACTGAAACCACCGGTAGGCATCGTGGTCAATGCATGGCAAATAGAGTCAAACCAGGGCATTCCGCTTATACCCAATAAAATAGTTTCTGCTAATGTTAAGCCAACATAAACCATCCATAATATTTTTGCAGTTTCTTTTACCCTAGGACGAATTTTATCCGCCACTGGTCCAGGTACTTCTGCTTTGAATAATTGGACACCCCCAACTCCTAATAAAGGGAGGATTGCAATTGTAAAAACAATAATGCCCATTCCGCCTATCCATTGAATAAATGACCGCCAAAAAAGAACACCATGAGTCAAACTTTCAATTCCATTGGGTAAGTTAGGCAATGTCAGAGGGTTGCCGATTATAGTCGCACCCGTAGTGGTTACGCCAGACATAGATTCAAACCAAGCGTCAGTAAAATTAGGAATCGCCCCGGTTAAATAGAACGGTAACGTCCCAGCCAATGCAACCAATACCCAAGCAAGAGAAACAACGGCAAATCCATCTTTACTATTCAACGAATGATTGTTGCGCGTATATAACCAAATAGGTAAACCAACAAAAACGCAAATCGCAACAGATTTTACGTGACCAGCTATATCAGGCTCACCATATCCCCACGATATTAAGGCAGGAATAATCATTGAAATTCCCGTCAAAACCAGCATTGCAGCCAGTATGTTGGAGATAGTTTTAATATTCATTAAACTTCAAATAGTTTTCGCAATTTAGGTACTGCTTTCGATTTGGCAAAAACCAGTACGGTGTCTTCTTCAGAAAGCTGGCTGGATCCTCTTGCAATAGATAAATGGCCATGATGATTAATCATACCCACAATACTATCTTCGGGAAATCTCAAATCCGACAGGGGCGCTTTTGTTACTTTACTACCTGCATCAGGACTGAATTCAATTACATCTACATCAATTTCGTCAAATGTAGTGACGGATGTTTCTGTTTGATCACTGGAAATAAAACGCAATATTGAATTTACTGTGGACATATTTTTACTTAAAACTGATCCAACACCAATTTCTTGAACGATGGGCATATATTCGGTTGTGCTCACATGAATAACAGTTTGCTTAACGCCTAAATGATGCGCCAGCATTCCTGATAACAAATTGGTTTGTTCACTTTCTGTCACAGCAATAAAGCTGTCTGCATCCTGGATATTTTCTGCTTTCAAAAGTTCCACATCTGTACCGTCGCCAAACAAAACCATTGATTCTTTTAAAGTCGACGCCAACCATTCTGCCTTATCTCTTTTATTATCGATTAATCGAACGGACATTTCATTTTCTAATTCTTTTGCTACACTACGGCCAATTTTGCTACCGCCAAGAATGACGATGGAATTGGTTTTGGTGGCTTCTTTGCCCAAAATAACCATGAGAGATTCTAGACGCTCAGTCTTAACAATGAAATAGGCTGTGTCACATTCTTTAAATTCAAAATCTGACCATGGAACGTGGGATTCACCATCGCGCAAAACAGTCACAATTCCAAATTTGAAATCATGTTCTTCTTCACAAAATTCACGTACTGTTTTTCCAACGATTGGACAATCCTCCTCAAGACGGATACCAATCATTTGCATACGGCCGCCTTCAAAATCCATAACCTGAGTTGCATAAGAATGACGCACCAACTGAACGATTTCCCGACAAGCTTCTTTTTCGGGGTGAATTACAAGATCAATCCCAAATTTTTCGGGCTTAATAATGGAGTCCCGCGTTGTGTACTGTTGGTTTCTCAACCGGGCTATAATCTTTTTTGCACCCAATTCATGTGCTTGTTGAGACGCGATTAAATTGACTTCATCCACCCGTGTAAGACATAAAACATAGTCCGCATCTTGGACGTTTGCTTTGGATAAATTTCGAGGACTGGCTCCATTCCCTTCCACAACAATTACATCGAGGTTTTCGCTGGCTCTTTTACATTTTGAAGGATCGAGATCCATAACAATGATATCATGATCTTCTTGACTTAATGCTTTGGCGACGTGGAACCCCACTTCCCCAACGCCGATTATAACGATACGCATAACAAATCCTTTCCACTAAAAGCGTGGATGTTAAGTAATTTATTCAAATCGAATCTATACATTTTCATTATTCACTTTCCCGATAAATATCGGCCCCAAGTGAATGGAATTTTTCTTCAATGCGTTCATATCCTCGATCGATATGATATATCCTGCTAATATCTGTTTTACCTTTTGCCATAAGGGCGGCAATCACCAGCGAAGCGCTGGCGCGAATATCAGTAGACATCACTTGGGCACCTTTCAATTGCTCCACACCACGAACGACAGCCACATTATTTTCAAGCGAAATATTAGCACCAAGACGAACCAGTTCAGGAATATGCGAAAATCGATCTTTGTAAATGGTATCTGTAATTACGCTAGAACCATTTGCAATTGACATTAATGCAATCCACTGCGCTTGGAGATCTGTGGGAAAACCTGGATGAACATCGGTGGTCATATCTACTGCAGTCAATTCATCACATTTTTCAATCGATATGGAATCACCAATCACATTAATCTTACAACCGGCCTGTTCCAATTTTTGCAATACAATGGACAAGTGATCGGCCTCTACATTCTTAAGTGTAATATCTCCTAAAGTTGCGCCAGCCATTAGGAAAGTACCTGCTTCTATCATATCAGGAATGGTTGTCACTTCCACTGGGTTCAATGAGTCTACACCATCAATTCTCAATTGGCTTGTGCCAACACCTTCAATATGTCCGCCCATTTCATTTAATACATCACAAAGTTGAACAATATGGGGTTCCATGGCCGCATTCGTTATATGGGTTGTTCCTTCAGCCAAAACAGCTGCCATTAGGAGATTCCCAGTGGCTCCAACAGAAGGTATCTCAAAATGAATTCGGGCACCTTTTAACTTTTTGGCCCGAGCCATTATATATCCCTCTTCTAAAATAATTTCAGCACCGAGTCGCTCAAATCCCTTCAAATGGTAATCAACAGGACGTGGACCCCATGCACAACCACCAGGCAAAGAAACACGCGCTTCTCCAAACCGCGCTAATAGCGGACCCATCACATAAAAGGAAGCACGCATTGTTTTGACCAAATCATAAGGCGCTTCCAGCGACGTTATATTCGACGCATTAATGGTCAAACTTTGATCTTGGAAATCGGTCTTGGCACCAATCATTTCTAATAACCGGATCATGGTTTTTGTATCTCGCAAACCAGGAACACGATGAATCGTTGTGTTTCCATCAACAAGAAGAGCTGCCGCCATTAAAGGTAATACAGCATTTTTTGCGCCACTTATCTCAACAGAACCACTTAATGGTTTTCCTCCGTTAACTACTAACTTATCCACGAGCTTGATCCATAAATTGCTGCGCCGAAGTTATACCCTCTGATGTTACACTTTCACCGCTAAATAATTTTGCAATGGCCTGAACTTTTTCTCCACTATCCAAATATCTTGCTATCACTTCTGTATGCTCACTTTTTAATTTTTTATGAATATATATATGGTGCTGTGCCCGAGATGCTATCTGGGGTAAATGGGTAATACATATTACCTGTTTTTCTTGGCTTAACTTTTCCAATGCTTCCGCAACCTTTTCTGCCGCTTGTCCGGAGATACCTGAATCAATTTCATCAAAGATTAATGTTTCAACAGGATCGCTTTTTTTCAAGACAGATTTAATCGCCAGCATGATACGCGACACCTCTCCACCAGAAGCAACTTTGGCTAATGGCTTCGGCAATTCTCCCGGGTTTGCACTAAGATAAAATTCTACTTTATCATATCCTTTAGCGCCATATTTTACCGGTTTATCTTCAAATTTTATGAAGCTGCTGTTGTCTTCGGTATGAATGATTTGAACCTGAAATTTTGCACCACCCATATTGAGTTCTGCCATTTCTAATTCAATTTCGGAAGAAATTTTTTGGGAAAATGTTGTTCGATTCTGATTTAATTGATCCGCAAACTTTTGATATCGTATAATTAAATGAGATTTTTCTAATTCTAGTTCAGATATTTTTTGGTCTAAACCAGATAATTCCGCCAAATCATTTTCAGCCTCTTCAATAAAAGATTGCACCGATTCAATAGATCCACCATATTTTCTTTTTAAAGATTCAATCGCATGGAGACGTTCTTCAATTTCTTGAAGGTGGTCTTTATCAATATCAATAGATTCCACATGTTGAACCATTCCCGCAGATGCATCCTGAATAGATAATGCAGCTCTTTCGATAGAACCAATAAATGGACTTATAGCGTCGTCATATTTTGCAAGGCGTTCTAACTCATTCAAAGAAGATGACAATTGACGATATATAGAATGATCATTTTCGGTTAAGGATTGGTTTAAATTTTGAATAGTGGCAATCAATTCATCCACATGGTTTAATCGCTTAAACTCTTTCCCAAGATCAATATCTTCGTCAATTTGTGGATCAATCGCCTGAATTTCCTGGATTTGAAATTGGAGTAATTCTTTTCTGTTAGCAGCATCTTTTTGCAATGCAATTAACTTTTCTAATTTGCTTATCGTTTGGGATAACTCTAAATAAACCGCCTCTGTTTTTTGAATCAACTCTTCTGAATCGCAAAAACTGTCTAAAAAATCAACATGGGTTGTGGCATTCATAATATATTGTTGTTCATGTTGACCATGAAAATCTGCCAAAGGATTTACCAATTCCCGAAAAGGCTGTTCGGCCATCGGTTCATTATTAAAGAAAGAACGGGTACGACCACCTTTACTGATTAATCGTCTGTAAATATCAGATTTCCCATTCACGCTCAATTCGACTTCAACCACAGATTGCTCTTGGCCGCTACGAACATCCGTTTTATCTGTTTTAGCACCCAATGCAATACTTAATGATTTCAATAGGATTGATTTTCCTGCACCAGTTTCACCGGTGATTACCGTTAGACCATTTTTGATTGGAAGCGCCAATTCCCTAATTATGGCAAAATCTTTTATATAAATATGGTTAATCACTTTTTATCATTTCCTAAAACAAGGAGTGCTCCAATGACAACACCTATCGTATCCGCAAGTACGTCCCATCCGCTGGAGAACCGTCCTGATATAAATGATTGTAAATATTCATCCGTGAAACCAAAAAAGATTCCAAATGAGATTACGAATTTCAGATTCTTTGTTAATATGGAATTCATACTTTTCATAGCCAACACGCCCAAAATAAAATATTCCACCAAGTGAATCAGTTTATCCCATGTAAGCAGCCAAGTCTTTGGGATACTTTGGCCCGGCAAACTGGATACGCTCAATATCAATAGCATATAGGCAACCAATAGAATGCGAAACGTTTTATGATTCATATTCATGTAGAACCTTGCCGATTTTATATAATAAATCTCCCGCGATCATACCGCGCTGACTAATGGATTTCGCCAATTGATCTGCTGCCTTTCCGTGTATATAGATTGCTGCTTTTGCCGCATTTACTGCATTGAATCCTTGTGCCATGAAAGATGCCACCATTCCAGTCAATACATCACCTGACCCTGCCGTAGCTAAGCCTGGATTCCCGGTGGAATTAACAGCACCTTTACTACCCCATGCAACCAAAGAAGGTGCAAATTTGGCAATAAGTACACCAGCAAAATTATTAATCATTTTATCAATTGCGGTGGGGAGGTCATTGCGTATTCTATCTGCGGGGGTATCTATCAATTGGCTCATTTCACCCAAGTGCGGTGTAATCACAAATTCATTCTTAATTTGGTTGAACAAATCCATATTGTTATAAAATGGCCGTAACCCATCCGCATCAATTACCATAGGTTTTTCAACAGCTTGAACCAATTTTTCAACCAAATCTGCAGTTCCACTATTATTTCCTAAACCGGGTCCTATTGCTACCACATCACACCATTCTACCCATTTCATAATTTCATTATAATTTTCTTTGGATAAATATCCACGGCCGTTATCCTCGCATGGAACGGTCATTCCTTCTGTTATTTTTTCCTCATAAATACTATTAAGTGATGCGGGAGCACAAGTAATGGTTAATCCAGCACCACTTCGCAAGGCTGCCATTGTGGAGAGATAGGCCGCACCGGTCATCCCTTTTGATCCGGCAATTAAAAGCACTTTTCCTTGGATATGCTTATAGGTTGATTTGTGTAGGGGTTTTATAATTGTTTGAATTTCTTCCTGAGAAATAGCTGACCATTTACGACCATCTAAATCAGACACAATATTAGGGAAACCAATATCCACAGGATGTATCCGCCCGGAATAACTTTTCCCCGGTTCAATCATCATACCCACTTTTGAAAAACCCATAGTAATCGTATGATTGGCGTTTACCGCATGACTATCGACTACACCGGAATTGGCATCCACACCCGATGGAATATCAATAGAAACTGTTTCGCAGCAATTATTCAACCAATCAACCCAAGGAAAAAGTTCTTCTCTAATTTTCCCAATAAAACCGGTACCTAAAAGTCCGTCTATCATTAAATCAAATTTTGGTTTTGTAGTGGGTAGTAAGGCATTATAAATAATGGTTATTCCTGCTTCATTACATTGTTCATGATAAATTTTGGAATCACCTTTCACCTCATTCACAACCAATGAGTATATGGTAACACGAAAACCCCAGTTATAAAGGATCACAGCAGTGGCATATCCATCTCCCCCATTATTCCCTTTTCCACAAACAATTCCTATATGTGGCTGATGTATGTTAACCAGTTGAGCACGAACAAATTCTGCTATTTTTTGACCGGCATTCCCCATTAATATTTCGCCAGTTATGCCATACTCAGCCATGGCTAATCGATCAAAGTCTCGCGATTGTTGGCGAGTAACTAACTGCATTTAGATTGCCAAGATGGCCATAGCTATGGCATATTCGAATTCGTGGGAAATGCTTACTTTTAGATTATTATATTTATATTTGTGGATTGGTAAAACAATCGGCGCACCAGTATCAGAAGGTAGAATTTCAATTTCATTGAATCCAATTTGCACAGCCAATCCTGAGGATAAAAAACATTTTTTGATAGCTTCTTTCGCGGCAAACCTTCCTGCATAATGTATAGCGGGTTCAGCCTTCCCATCGCAGTAAACAATTTCTTTGGGGGTAAACGTTTTTTGTTTGAAGCGATTGCCGTGTTTTTCCAGCAATTGCTTAATTCGTTTTACCGAAACGATATCCGTTCCGATGAAAGGATTAGACGTCGTTCAACTCCTCGATGATTCCAACCACCTCGTAAATATCATTTACATCATAATTTGCACCGGAATCAACAGTACCAAATGTATCGCCATAACGAGCGAAAATGGTCTTCATGCCAATTTGTCCCGCGCCAACCACGTCTCGCTCCGGCCAGTCACCAATCATGAGTGCCTCGTCTGGTTTTACTTTAAGATGTTTCAATGCCATTTCAAATGGTTTTGGAGACGGTTTACGTACGCCAGTATCATCAAATGTTAGCACAGGGTCAAATACATGATGGAGGTTTAGGTAATATAAACGCATCCAAGCTTCACGGCTAGGGGCGTCAGAGACCACAGCAAGCTTAATTCCCATTTTTATTAATTGAATCAGTGTTTTATTTACATTGGGATAAACGAGCAAAGTTGCTTCACGGGCACGGCGATAGGATACAATTCCTGCGGCGAGAATTTTATGACTAACTTCGCCAGTTGTCTGGTTTAAATAGTCATCAAACACCAGTTGGTTTTCCCATCCTTTTTCCATGTAAAGATCAAAAATATCTTGATAAGCTTTATCTTCGTCAACATGGAGACCGGCCTCATTCATTGCAGTAATAGCCGCCTTAACTGCAAACTGCTTCATCTTGATAAAATCAAGCAGCGTATTATCTAAATCAAAGATGATTGCTTTAATCATCGCTTATAATCCAAACCCCTTAAGGGTTAATTTTCGTATTTCTGGGGGTTTTTAACTTTATCAATTTCATATTCTGCCATTTTCCGCCATGAACGGTCATTCCTGGCTTTTTCAAATGCATTTACTGCGCCTGTTTTATTACCTTTTCCACCGCACCATTCAGCAACACCCAATTCAAACCAACCACCCCCAAAACGACTTTTTAATTCTGTTGCGCTACGAGCTGCATCCTTGGCACCATTACAATCACCTGAGGCATTATAAGCACCTGCCAATCGGAAAAAGCTCATAGCATCACGTTCATTCAATGATGTTGCATTCACCAAGTTTGTTGAAGCTTGTTCCCAGTTTTGCTCTTCCAAATAGATTATACCGAGACTTGCATATCCTTTGGCATATTTTGGATTAACAGTAATGGACATATTCAAAACCTGTTTAGCTTTTTCATAATTTTTATTAGCGATGTAAATATCTCCCATTGCGCCATATGCTTTGTCATATCCAGGGTGAATATCAACTGCAGATTCAAATGCAGCCAAAGCGCCTTCGGAATCATTCAGACCGCTTTTGGCTAATCCTAAAGCAAAATAGCCTTTATAGAATTGGGGATTTACAGCCAATGCTTTTTCGTACGATACAGTAGCCGCATCTTTATCACCCAATTTAGATTGAATCACACCAATCTGGTAAAGTGCCTGGTAAAAAGTATCATCTACTTCCAGCACTTTTTCATAAGAATCTAAAGCACCTTCCGAATCACCCCGTTTATAAGATTGATTGCCAGAGTTAAAATATTTTTTGGCTACATTTTTTATGGCCGCCAATGCTGTTTTATGCCCAGGGTTTATTTCCATTGTTTTATGAAAATAACCCACAGCATCGGTGAATTCTTTTTTACGAAAGTGAACCAATCCCATATTGAATACTGATTCAGGGTAATTAGGAAATTTTTCGGAAGCAATTCGGAATGATTCAAATGCATCTTCTACCTCTCCATTCTTCATGGATCGTATCCCTTTACTCATGAGTGTATTCAATTCACTCAATTTTTCAAATTCGTCGCGGAAATCTTGGCTTTCCGGATCAGCATCAATGGCTTCTTTTAAAAATGCTTGAGTTTGTTTTAAGTCGCCTTTACGTAGAGCTACATGGGCCAATCCCAGGTTTGCCGGGGCAAAGGTAGGATCTGCTTCTAAGGCTGCTTTAAACCCCGCCTCAGCTTCTGAAATTTTCCCAGCGTTTAAACTTGTTTGAGCGTTATTATATAATTCAACTGGCGATTGTGCGAAAACAAATCCCATCAACAGGGTAATAATAGATATTTTTTTCAACATTGTGTGATTCTTCCTCATATTAAATTTATCGTGCCGAAGGGGGGACTCGAACCCCCACAGGGTTTCCCCCACATGCCCCTCAAGCATGCGTGTCTACCAATTCCACCACTTCGGCAAATTCCCAAACTATTGCTTATCTTCTGCCTTTTGAAGTGGCGAAGTGGGTAATACTAATTCCTCATTAGAAGGGGCCAATGTACGCTCTTCTTGCGCTTGTTCGATAACCGAACTGCCATCACCGGCAGATGGTGATCCCACAAGGCTTATCAAAAGGGCCAAGCCCATGAAAGCTACCGCAAGATAAGTAGTAATTTTGCTCAAAGCAGTTGCGGCGCTACGTCCGCCAAAAATAGCATTGGTTGTTTGACCACCAATTGAACCGGCTAATCCGCCGCCCTGACTGGCTTGCATTAACACCACAGTGATCAGTAATAAACTGATAATTGCATGAATTGTAATTAAAAATCCTAACACGATTTACCTCTTATAAAATTTTGATACTTGTTCTATTATGCTGCAAAAACTGTCTTCTTTTAGGCTTGCTCCGCCAATAAGAAAACCATCTACACCTTTAATCTGGATCAATTCAGCAGCATTATTTTCATTCACTGATCCACCATAAAGAATCGGCACTTCATTGCCCTCTTCGCCAAACATTCCTCCAAGAATGGATTTAACAGAAAAATGGGCTACTGCCACCTGTTCCTCGGAAGCTGTTTCACCAGTTCCAATTGCCCATACCGGTTCATAGGCGATTATCATATTTTCCGGATCGATAGTTTCTAATCCTTTCAATCCAATCTGGATTTGATCTTTAAGCACATCAATTGTACTGTTTGCTTGTCGATCTTCCAATGTTTCGCCGATACAAAACATGGGAATCAATCCACCATCTAATACAGCATGCACTTTTTTATTAATGAAAGAATCAGATTCTCCAAAGACATGACGCCGTTCAGAATGACCTAAAATTACGTATTCGACACCTTCGGATTTTAGCATTTCCACTGAAATTTCACCGGTGAAAGCGCCTTGTGCTTTATGATGTACATTTTGTGCACCAACACTAAAATCGGAACCGTCAATTGTTTCAACTATGGAAAAGAGCGTCGTAAAAGGCGGGCAGAATATAACCTTTGCTTCCGCCTTATCCAATACACGATTTTTGATTTTACCGACGAAGGAGACTCCTTCATCTCGTGTTTTGTGCATCTTCCAGTTTCCGGCAACTATAGGTTTAAATTTCATAATTAAAGTTCCAATGAATAGATTGCGGGAAGAGGATTCCCAGATAAAAGTTCTAAAGAAGCTCCGCCGCCAGTTGAGACGTGACTAACCTGTTTCATTAATCCATATTTATTGATGGCAGCAGCTGAGTCACCACCACCAACGATGGTCATGGCTTCCCCTCTGGTTACTTCAACAAGCTTTAGAGCTATATTTTGGGTGCCTTTTTGAAATCCATCAACTTCAAAAACTCCCATGGGGCCATTCCATAAAATAGTTCCAGAATCTTCAATTATTTCAGAAAAAGCTTCCACCGTTTCAGGACCAATATCTAAACCCATTAAATGATCAGGAATCTTTCCCGCTGAAAAGACTTCTATTTGATCACCATGTTTCATGGATTCAGCACATACTATATCTTTTGGAAAGACCAATTTTGATTTTCCACGTGCCTTCGACATTATCGCTTTTGCGGTTGGAATCATAGATTCATCAACTAGAGAATTTCCTATATCCTTCCCTTGAGCCTTTAAAAAAGTAAAAGCCATTCCACCGCCAATGAGAATGTGTTCAGCCTTACCGATAAAATTATGGATTAGATTCAATTTCGAATCGATTTTTGCGCCACCCAGTATTACGGTTAATGGCCGTTGAGGTTTTATCATAGCTTCAGAAAGGAATTGCATTTCTGTCTCAAGAAGAAAGCCCATTCCTTTATGAGTGAAATTTTTAGCTACACCTGTGTTGGATGCGTGTGCGCGGTGGGCGGTTCCAAAAGCATCATTAATATAAATTTGACCATGCTTAGCCAAGTTCGCACTAAAGATGGGGTCATTCTTCGTTTCCTCAATATGAAAGCGTAAATTTTCGAGTAAATGAATTTCACCCCCGCGGAGCCCCAAAGATACATCATGGGCATCCTCGGAAACACAATCATCAGAAAACTTAATGGGCATTTCTAATAGGTCCGCCAAAGTTTCTCCGGCAGGAATTAAACTCATTTCCGGTAAAACCTTTCCATTCGGCCTTCCCAAATGGGACATTAATACAACATTGGCCCCTTCTTTAAGGCAATACTGAATTGTAGGTAGGGCGGCCCGAATCCGAAAATCATCGACAACACGATCATTTTCGATAGGTACGTTAAAATCCACACGAATGAGGATACGCTTTTCTTTAAGATCAAAAGATTTAAGAGGTTTTATCACGAGGTTTTTTATTTTTTTATTTTAGGTGTCGCCAGGGTTATTGCCATTACATAGTCTGCACCACCCTGTTTTAAAGCTTTTGAACAAGCGGACATTGTGGCGCCCGTTGTCAAAACATCATCAATAATTCCGATTTTCATTCCTTTCAAGGGGCGGGAAGTTACAAAAGCATTTTCCATATTTTGAAGACGTTCTTCTCGATCAAGTGTAGTTTGTGAAATAGTATATGATTTTCGCTTAATAATAGTTAGATCATGAGGTCGGCCAATTTGCCTTGCAAACCCCTTAGCGATCCACCCCGCTTGGTTATATCCCCGCTCTCTTTCCTTTTTTTGATGAAGGGGGATTGCTGTAATTAAATCCACATTCTGAAAGGTCTTTTTTTGAAATTCTTTGGCAGCATATTTCCCCATCTCACTTCCAATCCTTGCCCGATCTGCATATTTCAGTTGGTGGATTACTTCCTGTAAGGTGTCGTTGAACCACCAACAAGAGTAAGCTTCATCAATGTATTCAGGAAAGTGGATCTCATTAATTCGATTTTCTTTTTCAGTCGGTTCAAGTTTTCCAATACAAGGTTTACAGAGAATTCCAGAAGATAAATATCGACTTGCCGATTTATCCTCACAGGATAAACAGAAATTGGGAAATATCAATTTCATTAATACGCTGGCGGCCGACTGATGATAATTCATATGTGGAATCTACATATAATTCTATTTAAATAGATGGTAGAGTGCGTTAATTTTCACATGAGTACAACATGGCTACTGAACCTAAAGCATCCATAAATTTCCAAGATCTTATGCTTCACCGCATTCACGAGATCCTTCTTGTGGCTAGTCCATATGACGCCTTTATTTTAGAGGAAGATGGACGACTCACCCAGCAAATTCTATACGAATACCTAGGTATGAACCTCAGTTATGCCCCCCGAGTCTGGCATGCGAAAAATGCTAGTACTGGCCTCCAAATGTTATCCAACCGCAGTTTTGATTTAGTTATTGTTATGATGCGAATTGCAGACATGGATCCAATAACTTTTGGTGAAAAGGTTAAAAAATCCTACCCAGGGAAGCCAATTATTCTATTGGCATTTGATGAATCAGAAATCACTAATTTACCTCAGGACCGTCTTGAAAAAACAATCGAAAAGGTTTTCATTTGGACGGGGAATGCCAATGTATTTCCTGCTATCATAAAATATATTGAAGATAGGATGAACCTTCACAGGGATTATAAAATTGCCGATATTCGCGCCATCGTCCTAGTGGAAGATAACCCTCGGTTTTACTCTATTATTTTACCCTTGATCTATCGTATTGCCCTAAAGCACGCGCGTGATTTGATCAATAAAAGTTTGTCCGATACTGACAAACTTTTATTATTCCGGGCACGGCCAAAAATCATCCTTGCTTCTTCCTACGAAGAAGCTGTTCAATACTATGATAAATACCGCCACAATATTTTAGGATTCATATCCGATGTTCGTTTTCCAAAGGGTGGCCATTTGGATCTCCACGCAGGCGTTAAGTTGGTGGAATATATCCGCCAGAAGGATTCGGATATGCCCGTGGTGCTCCAATCCACGAACCTTGAGCATTATAAGGATGCAAAAAAAGTTACTGCCTCATTCATTCATAAAGAATCGGCCACTTTGCTTCAAGACATGGATGACTTTATTATAAACAATTTCGGCTTTGGCGATTTCATATTTAGAAACCCCCGCGGCAAAGAGATCGCCCGAGCAAACGACCTATTGGGATTCCGAAAATCACTGACAAAGATACCTGACAATTCACTGGAATTTCATGCTTCAAAAAATCACTTTTCGAATTGGTTAGCGGTACGTGCGGAATTTTCAATAGCTTCAAATATTAGACCACTTAAAGTTCATGATTTTAAAAGTTTAGACGAGTTAAGAAAACTGATAATTGAACTTATTGATGCCGGTATTCAAGCCCATCACGAAGGTAAGATAGTTCAATATTCTTCCACTACAAAAAATGAATCGCTAAATTTTGTCCGCCTCGCTACTGGCTCACTGGGAGGTAAAGCACGCGGTCTAGCTTTTGCAAACAATATGCTATCTGACGGAAAAATAAATAAAGAATTCCCCGATATTTATTCACGCGTACCTAAGATAGCCGTGATTGGAACAGATGAGTTCGACTTTTTTATGAATGAAAATAAATTATGGAAGGTGGCTTTTTCTAAAAACAAACCAGATAAAGCCATTTCAAAGGCATTCTTAAAGGCATCCCTTTCAAAAGAATTATTGAACACCCTTTCCCGCTATTTATCTAAAGTGAAATATCCCATTGCCGTTCGTTCTTCTAGCCTCCTAGAAGATTCCCAATATCAACCATTGGCAGGAATGTATTCTACTTTCATGCTCTCCAATTCAGATAAATCCAGGACAACTCGGTTAGAACAATTAACAAAAGCAATAAAACTAGTCTATGCATCTACATATTTTAAGGAACCCAAATCATTGATTGAAGGGTCTGTCCATCGTCATGAAGAAGAAAAGATGGCCGTAATTATCATGGAACTGATTGGACAACAACACGAAGATCGCTTCTATCCCTCGGCAAGTGGATCTGCTCAAAGTTTTAATTATTACCCCATTTCATATATGAAACGAGAAGAAGGTGTTGCATTCTTAGCATTGGGTTTGGGACGCACAATCGCTGAAGGAGAAAAATCCTTAAGATTTTCACCAAAATATCCCGGAATTATTCCCCAATACTTTTCTGTTCGATCAACTATCGCCAATTCTCAAAATCAGTTTTATGCCCTGAATTTGGAAAAAGGAAATAAGCTGATGAAATACGGTGAAAAAGAAAATACATCAGCTTACGACCTTAGTTTTGCCGAAGGTGATGGGGAATTGCGTTGGGCAGGGAGTGTTGTTTCTGAGGAAGATAATGTGATTCGTGATTCGCTCCGCCATAAAGGGACCCGTGTAATTACATTCCCCTCTTTGCTCAAATGGAAGACAGCGCCCATACCTGAACTTTTGACAAAGGTATTGACCATGGGCGAAGATGCATTGGGCTGTCCTGTAGAAATTGAATTTGCTGTAAATCTTTATAAAGATCAAAATAAAAAGCATGAATTTTGTTTATTACAAATAAAACCCATGGTTATCGGCGGTTTGGATCGCGTCCAGAAATTTGATTCATTAAATAAAAATGATATAATTTGTTCCAGTTCTATTGCATTAGGGAATGGGGTTATTGATAATCTTCAAAATATTGTAATCGTTGATCCCAAGGTATTTGATGCGGCACACACCCAAACTATCGCCAAAGATATTGAGCACATCAACAGCAAAATGCCCAATGGCGAAAAGTTTATTCTTATTGGTCCCGGCCGATGGGGTTCCGCCGATCCTTGGTTGGGCATCCCTGTAAACTGGGATCAGATTTCAAATGCTAAAGTTATCATTGAAGTTGGTATGGATTCTTTTCCCGTTGATCCATCATTCGGTAGTCATTTCTTCCAGAATGTGACTAGCATGCGGATTGGTTATTTCACTATTAATCATAAAAAGGAAATGGACCGGTTGAATATGAAATGGATAGACGAACAACCTGTGAATTCCGTTACCAAATATACTAAATGGATTCATTTGGATCGTCCAGTTACTGTAACAATTGATGGGCAAACCGGAGAAGGCGCGATTATAAAACCATTGGATGAAGCACAGGAAATCATGGATGAACACGAAGCTTCCGGAATATAAAAAGCCTCTGCCCCTTCGACAAGTTCAGGGTAACAGAGACTTTTATTTAGTTTATAATTGAGTTAGTTTAGATCAAACAACGCCTTGATCCATCATAGCATCTGCCACTTTGATGAAACCGGCAATGTTGGCACCTTTTACATAGTCTGTGAAATCACCTTTTTGGCCATGATTTACGCAGGCAGTATGAATGCTTTTCATAATGCTTTGCAATTTCTGATCAACTTCTTCCCTGCTCCAAGATAACCGCATAGAATTTTGGCTCATTTCTAAACCAGATACGGCAACACCACCCGCATTAGCAGCTTTACCAGGACCAAAAAGAATCTTATTATTAAGGAAGACTTCAACGGCTCCTGGCTCTGATGGCATGTTCGCACCTTCAGCCACAGCCATACATCCATTTTTTATCAATGTTTTGGCTTCCGATTCATTAATTTCATTTTGTGTAGCACAAGGTAATGCAACATCACACGGTACACTCCAAGGGCGTTGACCTTCTAAATAGGTGGCACCAAATTTATCGGCATATTCCTTAATTCGACCCCGTTTTACATTTTTTAGATTCATGATAAATTTCAGTTTTTCTGCATCAATTCCATCTGAATCATGAATTGAACCGCTAGAATCAGAAAGGGTAACAACCTTTCCACCTAGATCATTCACTTTTTCGGTAGCAAATTGCGCTACATTTCCCGAACCAGATACTGTAACTGTTTTTCCTTTAAATGAATCACCTTTGGTTTTCAGCATTTCTTCTGCGAAATACACACAGCCGTAACCAGTAGCTTCTGGTCGAATAAGGCTTCCACCCCAGTTCAACCCTTTTCCCGTTAGAATACCGGTAAATTCATTACGAATACGCTTATACTGACCAAACATGTAACCAATCTCGCGGCCGCCTACACCAATATCTCCCGCCGGAACATCAGTATCAGGACCGATGTGACGAGATAATTCAGTCATAAAAGATTGGCAAAAACTCATTACTTCATTATCAGTTTTTCCCTTGGGATCAAAATCAGACCCACCTTTACCGCCACCCATAGGCAACGTAGTTAGACTGTTTTTAAACACCTGTTCAAAGCCTAAAAATTTCAGGATGCCAAGATTAACTGATGGATGGAATCGAAGGCCACCTTTATAAGGACCGATGGCTGAATTGAATTCAACCCGGAATCCACGATTCACTTCCACTTCGCCTCGGTCATTGCGCCATGGCACACGAAACATGATAACCCGCTCCGGCTCAGTGATTCTTTCTAATACTTTTGCATGCATATAATCTGGGTGATCTTGTAAAAAATCCCATAGAGATTCCACAACTTCCTGGACGGCTTGATGAAATTCTCTTTCACCTTGATTCTTGGCCTCAACCTGGCCCATAAATTCTTCAATTGAATTATACATTGACTCTCCTTGAACGATACGAATGATAAGAACTCAAACTATTCTTTTTGGGTTTCCATAAAGCTACGGAAATTAAAGGTGATTTGGGGGAAAACTCATATAAAATTGTTTGAAAGAAAATATTTTATTCCTGTAAGTTCGGCGGCTTTTTTAAAGATATTATGGCGGCGTAGCTCAGCTGGTTAGAGCACCGGAATCATAATCCGGGTGTCCGGGGTTCGAGTCCCTGCGCCGCTACTTAAAATAGAAAATCCCCATAATGGGGATTTTTTATTTAGTGTCATTGCTGTCATTATCGATTTTTGGCCAATTTAATTCATATGTATTCTACAACGCCGGCCAATCCGGTGGTAATTCAAATGGTTCAGGACCGGTACTACCGCCACCAGTCAATGCCTTGGTTGACATAACATCTACTTTACCCAGTGGTAGTGTAATTCGTCCAATCACATCACCATTACCCTGTCCCCATAATAGGAAAGTGAAAATTATTATTGTTGCTAGTTTTCTTAGAATATTTGAGTCCTTCTACTTAGTTACTTCTGTAAGTCACCTCAAATAGTTACAAAGTTTTTTATTTTTTTGTCGTGCCGATAATCATATACCTTAACCCGCCTACACACCGTAGCCTTGCCTTTTGCTAGGGATCTAGACTGAAACTGGATAATGGCATTATCTATCATTTTTGGTCTCGCCGGTTACTTTTAAGGCAAGCACCAATTACGCTTGTAGTTTTATCTCCTGTAGTACAGACATTCCTGTCTGTACAAAAACAAACAGGAATGTCTGTACTACAAAGAAGTGGTTTGTTATTATTTTTTATAAGCGACAGACTTTATAATTAGGCATGAGAACATTTGATTGTTATTATTTTTGTTTTAGATTGATTCACAATAACCTTAGGAAATTGAATAAAATGAAACGAATAACTGTATTTTTAATATTATTAACAACCTTGGCAACAGCCCAATTACGAATTGGAATTGATGCGTCGAGAGAAGAATCCATACTCGGTATTAGTGAAAAAAAAATAGATGGTATGGGCTTTACCTTGGGATATGAGTTTATGCTTCTTAGCCTAATTGGCGTTGGAGGTGAATACACTGCTGGTGGCGACGAAGGAATTGATATGGTCTACGGCTATGCCGTTGGCAAAATTCCTGTCGGGTTACCCATGTTCAGAGGAATAGTTCGAGCTGGATATTCAATGCCAATGGGCGATGCGGCTGATTTTTATGATCCCGGTTTAGCCTATGGCCTTGGTTTAAGATTCAAAATGCCACTCATACCCGTAGGAGCAGAAGCACTATACACTATCCATAGTTTAGAAATGAAACCTGATGGTGACGGATTAAATGAACTAATTAATGCATTAGAAATGAAATATAATGTAATGAGTCTTGTTGTTACCTACTCCTTCTAAACACAGAAGAATATAGACTAAAATGCCCTGTCCTGTTTAAAGTAGGATGGGGCATTTTTATTTCAATTATATCTCATAGCAATGTGGGCATCGAATATACATGGTCGATGAAAAGTGATTAAATTATATAATCCACTCAAATAAAACGATTGTGAATAATCCCCAAGCCGTACCGCTAACCATGCTCAAAATTGCTAGAACTATGGCATGGGGCATCCATTCCTTTTCATATGCAGCCGTTACAGCCGGTGCTGTTGAAATTCCTCCTAGGTTTGCCATACTAGCTATGGGGATCCAAGCGGCATGTATCTTGGCGTAATAGGCAACTATCATCATACCCACATAATGAAGGATAATCCAAACAATGCTAATGCCTATCAAAGATGTTGGAATATCAAATGCATTGAAATTGAGCTTTAATCCCAATGTTGCCATAATGATCAAAATTAACTTCCCCCCCAACTTAAGAACAATTTGATGATCCCATGACTGAATCAAATTTCCCAATCCCAACCCTATAAATGATAAAATAACCACCTTCAACAAAAAGGATAAATCTGCCACGTAAAATCCAAAAGATATGAGAGACACCACCCCGATGGTGATCCATGTATCACGTCTTTTAACTTTTTCCAAATTCATCACTGACAATTGTGGCTTTTCAGCAGAAATATTAAGCCATCGATTAATCTTATCACTTCGTTTAATGAATTGAAACATAAGAATAGTCCAAATATTTACTAAAATATTGTCAAGAACTAGTATAGCCACGAATAATTCTTCTGAGCAATTCACAACTTCTTTAAGTACCAATTGACTAGTGCTTCCCCCAATCCAACTTCCCACAATCGGAACCAAGCCTCGCCATAATTCTTCTGTAATAATTTGTTTTGCCGCGACCGGATCAATAATTTGATAAAGCATAACCAAAATTGGCGGCAAAACAGCAATGATGAATGATCCTGAAACAAAAAGGAAAATTGGCTTAATTCCCACAATTCGCAATTGCTTGAATAGCAATGCACTCATGACACAGAGAATAGCCAAAGGAATAATAATTCCTTTGCTAAAACCATGAATGGCTGAAGAACCCATATCTAAATTGAATGTATGGGTTATAATTGCTGGAATCACATAAGCGAATAAAATAGGTGGGAACCAATTAAAGATCCGCTGTAAAAAAGGCGACTCAACAGTTTGGATTTTTGAAATAAAGGTAACAGTTATTGCGACAATCAGTATGGGTAAAATCATTTATTCTGCTCTGGTTCTATTTCTATATATTTTTCATTATTTAGAATCAACTTTCCTGACCACCCCATAATCCTCTCCTATTGCAGGAGTGAAAAGCCACATACTCTCCCTTTTCATAGAAAATATTTATAATTCCTTTTTAAGCAATTGAATATCCTCTATCAAACGATTCACCTCATGGGCGATTGTGCCGTTATAAATGCCTCGGATTCGACGTTCTTGATCTACGAGAATGAAATTTTCTGTATGAATAAAGGCATTTTTCATTTTTTCTTCAATTTTAGAAATACTGAAATATCCCTGCCGAGCAATGCCATACAATTCGGATTTTTTTCCTGTAACCAAATGCCATTGATTACTATTTATTCTGTGCATTTCACTATAAGCTTTCAAGACTGCAGTTGAATCATTTTCAGGATGTACCGTATGGGAAATGATCTTCACATTTTGGTCGTCCTTAAAGGCTTTCTGAACTTTACCCATATGTTTAGTGAGTGTGGGGCAAATCCCCGGACAAGTGGTAAAGAAAAAATCCGCTACATAAATTTTACCATCAAATACTTCATTGGTAATCACATTACCATTTTGATCCATAAAACTAAAACTTGGAATTCTATGAACTTGAGTTTTATCAACAAATTCCTTATCCACCCAATCGGGATCAATATCTGATGGGTGGTAAATGGGTAACCGAAATGGTTCAGAACCATTTCCCAAGAAAAATACGAATGCTACAGAAATTCCAACTGCTGATATTATGAGGACTTTTTTCATTATTGGTAAGGACTCATGCAAAGAGATGAACCCATAAAACCATAACGTTTTCCATTAATGTAGGTATACTTAAAACGTAAATCTCCGTCATTCCGCCAACCCTGTTGAAGTCCATCTTGTCGTCCATTAGAAAAATGATTCAGTACGGCCAGTTGACCATTTACAAACCACTCTTTCACCTCGCCACTCAGTAGACCATCATTAAAATATTGTTCTGACCGAATTTGTCCATTGGGCCACCACCCTAAATGTGTTCCAACTTGATTTCCTTTTCGAAACTTACCATGAGACTTTTTATTCCCATCGGCAAAATGACGAATGCTCAACCCTTCTCTTTTTCCATTCTTATAAAAGGATTTCGACCAAGTTCCTGTTATTTCAGTTTTAATAAGACGACCTGAAAAAAGGGAGTTATTGTGATATAGTTCACCATTATTTATTGAAAAAGTTTCATCAAATGTGACGGTTGATGACTCACACCCTACCATTAAAAATATTATAGAGAATATAAATATTCTCAATTTCCAGGCCCTCCGCCCCATCCAAAACCAATCGAACCGCGAAAAGATCCCACGATATACGGTGCAGTGAATGTGGTATGATAGTGGTAGATACCGTCGGGGAAATCGGGCGTTGGACCAAATTCACCATGGCTATCATCTAAATCGGAAACATTTTTCCCATCATCATTTTTGGGACCGTATACAGGAAATCCATCAGCAGCAAAACCGATAAAATTATCCTCGGTAGAATTCAGGACAGAATCCGGAATCATATGATAATGATAATCCCCTCGCATTGCAGGGTGGCCGGCGCTACCATCTAAACTTTGTGCGATACCTTCTCCTGGCATTAGGACTGTATTCCCAGCTTCATACTGGTTAAATAATGGCGTTCCATTGATTGTTACACCAATCGGCCCCATAAAAGTATCTGATGTTTGGTTGGACACTTTTGGATTCAAAGGAATCCGAAAAGTATAATTTCGTTCAGCAATATAATTTGGATTCTGTCGAAAGTTCGATTGACCATTTGACCACATATCGTTAGTGCCATCATTGTCACTGTCCACCCAATAGTAATATCCATTTTGAGATAAATTTTCCGTCTGCGGGAAATATGGACTTTTATGTCCAGGAACACCATCCGCATTAATTACAATATCATCACCATCAACATAGACATTTACCGAAGTGTCAAAATATTTAAATACTTTCGTTAAATCAAATTTCACCCCATTCATTTTATCAATTCCATCATTTGTATTCTTCTCTACCTCATCACAGCCAAATAAAATGAATGTAAAAATGAATAATATGGAACGTGCAAGTTTCATCTTTTGGTCTCCTTTATTTTTTTTCAACAATTAGACTAATCAATTAACCCGTAGTTAATATTACACAGAATTTTTAATATGTTCGGACAACCATTTAACGTAATTTTTGTCGATATAGGGAACAACCAGATAATCTGTTTGTTATAATGAAATTAATCATTTGGTAATAGGAGAATTCCATGTTTAAAAAATCACTAATAATTAGCTTATTTGCGACCATTTTTATGGTTGGTTGTGAACAGAAAGCAGATACACCATTTAATATTGAATATGAGAAATATACACTTGATAATGGGTTGACCGTTATCCTCCATGAAGATAAGTCAGATCCCATTATTGGTGTAGCCATCCAATACCATGTTGGATCCAATCGTGAAATACCCGGCCGAACCGGCTTTGCTCACCTTTTTGAACACATGTTGTTCCAAGAATCCCAGCACGTAGGACAAGACCAATTCTTTAAGAAAATTCAAAATGTCGGTGGTACCCTCAACGGCGGTACTAACAAAGATGGTACAGTATATTATGAAGTTGTTCCCAAAAATGCGCTAGAAACTGTCCTTTGGATGGAATCAGACCGGATGGGCTGGCTCCTCTCTACCGTAACACAACTTGCTTTTGAGAATCAACAGGAAGTGGTCCAAAATGAAAAACGGCAGCGTGTGGATAACCGTCCTTACGGCCACGGAGATTATGTGGTAATTAAAAATTTATATCCTGAAGACCATCCCTACAACTGGACAACAATTGGTGAATTGGAAGATCTTCAAAATGCAACACTAACAGATGTTCGCTCATTCTATGAAGAATGGTATGGCCCAAATAATGCAACTATGGTAATTGCCGGTGATATAAATAAAAAAGAAGTAAAAAAACTGGTTGAAAAATATTTTGGCGAAATTAAAGCAGGTCCAGACAATGGTAACCCCGAACCCATGCCTGTTGAATTAAGCAAAACTAAAAAGTTATACCACGAAGATAATTTCGCCCGTTCCCCCCGTCTTTCTATGGTCTTTCCTACGGTTGATCAAAAACATTTTGATGCTCCCGCATTAGAACTTTTGGGACAATTAATGGGCGATGGTAAAAAGGCGCCTTTGTATAAAGTTATTGTTGAAGAAAAGAAACTGGCATCAAATCTATATTCTTACAGCGGTACCCAAGAAATTGCAGGAACATTTAATATTGTTGTCGATGGGTTTCCAACCTCAAGTCTTACCGATGTTGAAAATGCCGTTCACGAATCATTTGCCCGATTTGAAAGTGATAGCTTTACTGCAGAAGACCTTGCTCGTCTAAAAGCCAAATATGAAACCGGTTTCTACCAAGGCATTTCCTCTGTTCTTGGCAAAGGATTTCAATTGGCCCATTATAATGAATATTATGGTTCTCCCGATGCTATAGCGAGTGAACTCCAAAAGGTCCTCGATGTAAACATGAGTGACGTAAAACGGGTGTTTGAAAAATACATTAAAAGCCAAAATTATATATTGACTAGTTTTGTCCCTAAAGGGAAAGTCGATCTTGTGGCTGAAGGATCTGTCCTTTTTCCAATTTCGGAAGAAAAGATTGTTAAAAATGTAACCAAAGAAGCTGGAACAGGCGACATGGATGTATCTGAAATTCCATCTACATTCGACCGTTCCGTTGAACCGGTAGATGGACCACAACCTCGTTTAAATCTCCCAAAAATCTGGCAGCATGATTATGATAAAGGTATATCCCTTTATGGTGCCAAACATGATGAACTGCCCTTGATCAGCTTCGGCATTCAAATTGATGGCGGTATGTTGTTGGACGAACCCAACAAAATTGGCGTTGCAAATCTCATTACCGATATGCTAATGGAAGGTACGGCCAACAAAACACCGGTTGAACTTGAAGAAGCTATCGATGCGCTCGGTTCTTCTATCAGGATGGTTACAAGGGCACAATCCATTAATATCGAAGCCACAACGCTAAAACGAAATTTTGATGCAACGTTGGCCTTAGTAGAAGAGATCCTCTTTGAACCCCGTTGGGATGCCACAGAATTTGACCGTATCAAACGGGAAACAGCAGAATCAATTAAACGAAGAGCCGCTGTCCCCTCATCAATTGCATCCAATGTATATAACAAATTAATCTATGGCGATCATATTTTAGCTAACGCCACAGTAGGAACGGTTGAATCGGTTGAGGCAATACAACTGGATGATTTGAAAAGCTACTATAATGCCAATTTCTCTGCCGACCTGGCTAATGTTAGCATTGTAGGAAATATCAGCCGGAGTGAAGCCGTTAAGGCATTTAAAGGTCTAGTCGACGGTTGGGATGCGAAGGAAGTTTCGTTCCCCGAATATAAATTGCCTGTACCAAATAAAAATGCAACCGTGTACTTTGTCGATGTACCCAATGCCAAACAGTCAGAAATCCGCATTGGCTACCTTGGCTTAGCTCGCACTGATCCTGATTTTTTCCCTGCCACAGTTATGAATATGAAACTGGGTGGCAATTTTAGTGGTGATGTGAATTTGGTTCTTCGAGAAGAAAAAGGATTTACCTACGGAGCACGCACGGGTTTTAGTGGTTCAAAATTACCTGGAAAATTCACAGCTTCTTCGGGAGTTCGTTCAAATACAACCGAAGAATCAGTCAATATTTTTAAAGATCTAATGACGGCTTACCATGAGCCCATTTCTGATGAAGATTTAGATTTCACCAAGAATGTTCTTTTGAAATCTAACGCCCGTCGTTTTGAAACGTTGGGTGCCCTTCGAGGAATGATAGACAACATAGCTACTTATGGTTTCCCCTTTGATTATATCAAAGATCAAGAAGAATCTGTTCGAAGCATGACAGTTGAAAGCCATAATACATTGGCGAAGACACTGATCCGTCCAAACGAAATGATCTACTTGGTTGTTGGTGACGCCGCAACACAACTTGAAGGAATGAAATCTCTCGGGTTTGGTAATCCAATCTTATTGGATGCCAATGGTGATCCAGTCCAATAAGTGATTTACCTATCATAATCATTATAAAAAACCCTCCGTTATTTTCGGGGGGTTTTTTATAACTTCAACCATGACCCTATTCGATTCATTGAACGACTGGACACTCTTCCTTCTCATTTTCATTGCAATCTTTATTGTTTTAGGTTTGGCCGAATTTGTCCGAAATAAGCAAGGATGGCCACCTGAGTCCACGCGAAAATTTGTCCATATTTTTGTTGGACTTATAGTTTCAATTTGTCCATTTTTATTTAAATCTAATATTCAACTGATTTCTCTATCTTCATTATTTATTATAGTTAACTGGACATTACTTCGATCGGATAGATTCGCAAGTATGCACACAACTTTACGAAAAAGTTATGGTACCGTTTATTTCCCATTTGCTATTTTGCTCCTATCATTTTTCTGGTGGGATAAACCAATTTCCTTTATCCTTGCCATTTCAGTTTTGGCCATTGCCGATCCCATTGCAGCAGTAACCGGAGCCAAAGGACGAACAATTTATTTACCATGGCGCGACCAAAAATCCCGCCGAGGATCATTGGCCATGTTTGGCTCAACCTTCCTCATTATTATGCTGGGAACTGATTTGTTAGCGCGGGCCTATGAGGCAACTTTCTTTATTCCATTCCCTGTCCTTATTGGACTCAGTATATTCACCGCTTTTTCTGCTACTCTCGCGGAGTCAATCAGTTTTCGAGGTTCCGATAATTTATCCGTCCCACTGGTCACTTTTTTAACCTACGAGATTTTTCTGATTAATTACACCCACGGTACATTACCTCAACTTTTGCTTTGGACAACCATTTCGTTGGCAATTTTTGCACTGGCATGGAATCGAAAAGCAGTTTCATCCAGTGGTGCAATTAGTGGTTATCTCATCGGTATTTTGGTCTTTGGCGCTGGCGGATGGCCATGGATTACACCGCTAGTATTTTTCTTTGCTTCATCTTCTATCCTGTCTCATTTGCACCATAAACAATATGCAAATCGAAATATTTTACAAATATTAGCAAATGGCGGTGTAGGCGCCATCTTTGCCATTATCTATTTTTTCTGGAATTTCCCTCCTGCTATAGTTTTATACCTCGGCGCTATTGGTGCTGCCACAGCGGATACATGGGCCACGGAAATCGGATTTTATTCCCGTTCAAAACCGCGACTCGTTCTTTCAAAAAAGATTGTAGAAAGAGGTGTATCCGGTGGGGTGACTGTAATGGGAATCTTAGGCTCAGCGCTCGGTGCATTTATCATCGGTTTCCTCGGAGAAGAAATACTAATGATGAATGACTTGTTATTACCATTAACCATCGCAGGATTAACTGGATCGTTAACCGATTCAATTCTCGGACGATTTATTCAAGCTCAATTTAAATGTCCCTCATGCGGTGAACAAACTGAGGATCGCTACCATTGTGATCAAAAAACAGAATTGATATTCGGCTCTCGGTGGATTGGTAATGATATGGTGAATTTCATCAATACGGTTGTGGGTGCAAGTGTTGCCTATTTTATCTGGATGAATTATGGATAAGACCTCACGCTATCAAAATGTATTAAGCGCAACACGCGCCGCCCTCGAAGGCTACTCCATGGAGGACATTGGTAAAATGGCTACGTTGTCATCGATCCTTAAATCTGAATTTAGTGAATGGATATTCTGTGGCTTTTATCGTGTTGTAAAACAAGACTTACTTGAGATTGGTCCTTATCAAGGAAATGTGTTAGCCTGTAGCCATATCACTTTTGGACAGGGAGTTTGCGGAGAAGCGGCTTCTGAGAGAAAAACTGTCATTATTGATGATGTGTCAACCTTTCCAGGATATATATCCTGCGATGATCAAACTGTTTCTGAAATCGTAGTTCCCATTATTAAAGATGGGAAATTAACGGCAGTTTTGGATATTGATGGAGACCGTATTGGTCAATTTGATACCACCGACCAAGACTCTCTAGAAGAACTAGTTAAACTTATATAATCAATTAAAGCGCAACGATTCGTAGGTGAATAGTTGAGTTTATCATAAAAACAAAAAACCCCGCAAAATGCGGGGTTTCAAGAGTGTTGTCGGTTACGTTTAAATTACTTTATAAACGATTAAACCAACCATAACGATGAGAGCAACGAAAATTAGGGCAACACCCATATTTCCTTTTTTAATTTCTTCCCATTCGTCAATGTCTGTTGATAGCCAATCGAAAACTTTCAGCGAAATTCCAACGCCTAAACCGAAACCGATAGCCGCAGTAATCGCCCATAGTAAAGAACGACCATACTGTGCAAACATGCCACCCCAACTGGTAGGATCTAACATTCTTCCTCCTTTTACAGTGTTTGAATTGAATCTTTTATCAAGCGCATAAACCTAGCTGAATCAATTTTACCGTCTGTTAATTGACGTATTTGTTCAGCCGTGGCCTTCGCCGTGATAATTGTACTTTGCCGAGATACGGGGATTGATACTGTTACTTCTGTATTTTCAGGCAGAATAGCCGTATATCCGGATTTTTTCTTCGCGAACGATGCTTGATGATTCATAGCCTGCCCGACGGAAATAAATCCCACGAGCATCACCATTTCGAAATTATTCCGAAGGCTTTCCATCTCTATACTGAAATGGTAAGAACCATTGGCATTCTTGGTGAGAGACATTTTCTTTTCATCAACAGTTACGCGGTAATATTTACAAGTATTAGTCACTTTCTTATAAAAAGCATAATTCGCAAAAACGAACTGTGTGCTCATTACAAAAATGGTGGCCAATGTGAGAATTTTTCTTAAGGTCATTTAATTACCATATATTATCATTAAACAGACGCTATTTTACAGGAAGACTTGTCCCCGAGTCAAGCGCCAAATACAACTTTTCCATTCTTTAATACACGCCCAATTGGATGGTTTGAAACGTAATAAGGAATATCCAAAAGTGAATCTATCTCCCAAAGGATAAGATCGGCTCTTTTTCCCACTTCGATGGAACCAATTTCATTGTCCAATCCCAATGCTTTGGCTCCGCTATAGGTAGCCGACTGCAAAGCTTCTTCCACCGTCATGTCCAAATGCATGCATGCCAAGGACATAATGAAGGGCATGGATTGAATATGACAACTCCCGGGGTTGAAGTCTGTGGCTAATGCTACCGTAATTCCCGCGTTAATTAGTTTTCGCGCCGGTGCGTAAGATGATTTGCCAAGGAAAAAGGTCGTTCCTGGTAGAAGCGTCGCCACCACATCATTCTGTGATAAAGTACGGATTCCATCTTCGCTCACTGCCATGAGGTGATCAGCTGAAAATGCGCCCACTTCACCCGCCAATTCAGCTGCGCCGGAATCGACAAATTCATCCGCATGGAGGCGTGGTTTTAAACCATGTTTCTTTCCCACTTCTAAAATCCGTTTTGATTGCTCAACCGTAAAATAGCCCTTTTCACAAAATACATCATTAAATAGGGCGATACCCTGGGCCGCAACAGCAGGAATCATTTCATCACACAGAAGATCAATATAAGAATCACGATTATTGACAAATTCTTTTGGAAAGGAATGACCACCCATAAAAGTGGGTATCATTTCAATGGAATGAGATTGATTAACGGAATCTATCACATGGAGAGATTTTAATTCGGACTCAGCATCCAGACCATAACCAGACTTCGCTTCGACTGTTGTGGTTCCCATTGAAATGAAACGATCCATTCGGGATGCTACTTTTTCTTTTAATTCTTCTTTAGATGCATTTCTTACACCTTCCACACTGGATATAATTCCACCGCCCTTTTCGGCAATTTCTTCGTAGGATGAACCCGCCAGTCGCATGGCATATTCTTCGTCACGTTTATTATAGAATACTGGATGGGTATGTGAATCAACAAATCCCGCCGTAACCATTTTTCCACCACAATCGATTATATGGTCAGCATTGCCTTCACCAATTGCTGCAATTCGTCCATTTTCAATCAGGATTGATGTATTCTCGAAAGTTTGAACACCGTCTGAATTAGCTGTAACCAAACAACCGACGTTTGTAAGAATTGTCGATTTTGAATTTTGGATTGTTGATTGATGATTTTTCATTAATAATTTCAACGAGACTCCTTCAGGACGTGTCGTCCTGAACAGATAATGGATTGAGTGTCCTGTCTATTATTCATCGTTGTATTCGCAGGACGGCACGTCCTGCATGAGTGATTGAGAGATGTTTCTTCAAATTTAAACTCTAAACATACTTCCTCGTTTAGGACGTGTCGTCCTGAACAAATGAAGATGTGGAGTTATTAAAAATGAGTTCATTCTTCTTCGAATAAATTGTTAACTCTAAATGGAAATGTTTTTCCATTTAGATAAAAGGATGCACTGGAATAAGTATAATCTTCAGGTTTCTCGACCCAACCTTTTTTCACAGGATTCTCATGTAGATAATTCAACCGTTGGGTTCCCATTTCTTCCGTTTCCAAAATAATTGGTGTCTCATCATCTCTCCAAAGTTTGATATCTTGGTCTGCATTTCTTCCGGATTCTAATAAGAAATCTATCAATTCTCCTGACGATTTTATTTTCAACCCATTTTTACTAAAAAGTTTAAAAACTGGAAAACTAGATTCTTTTGAATTTAGTTTAATTAAATCAAATATTTTTTTTGTCACCGTACTTTTAAAATCCCTTGCAAAGTCACTTAACCCATATTTCTCTTGATTGAACTGGGCGATATAATGAATATGATTCGGCATAATCACATACCCATAGAATTGAACTCCGTAACCAAATCGATAGTGATTAAATGCATCTAAGATAACACTGTTTAAAGTTGTATTAATAAAAACATGAGTCCAATCTAACACAGTATGTGTTAAAAAATAGGGATTTGGGCTATCTTTTACCCAGTTACGCTTCATATATAAATATCATCCCAACTCTAAACTATTTTACCTCGTTCAGGACGTGTCGTCATGAACAGATAATGGACTCAGTGTCCTGTCTATTATTCATCGTTGTATTCGCAGGACGGCACGTCCTGCATGAGTGATTTATTTATGAATATGATAAATTCATCCTTCAATCATAGGAATATCCACATCCCAATCTTTCGCATTCTGAATCGCATCTTCGTATCCCGCGTCGGCGTGACGTAAAATTCCCATTCCCGGGTCGTTGGTTAAAACTGCTTCCAACCGCTTTTCCATTTCTGGAGTACCATCGGCACAAATCACCTGACCCGCATGAATGGCCAACCCCATACCTACACCTCCACCATGATGAATGGAAACCCAAGTTGATCCACTAGCAGCGCTAGTTAATGCATTGAGTAAAGGCCAGTCTGCAACAGCATCTGAACCATCTTTCATTGCTTCTGTTTCACGATAAGGTGACGCCACGGAGCCACAATCCAAATGATCACGGCCAATTACTACTGGCGCGGAAAGCTCCCCGCTAGCCACCATCTGATTTAACGCCACACCAAACTTGGCTCTTTGGGTATATCCTAACCAGCAAATTCGTGATGGTAATCCTTGGAATTGCACTTGTTCCCGGGCCAATTTAATCCAACGGGATAGTGTCTCATCTTCGGGAAACATGTCCAAAAGTTTTTCATCTGTCTTATAAATATCTTCCGGATCGCCGGACAAAGCCACCCATCTGAAGGGTCCTTTCCCCTCACAAAAAAGATCACGGATATAAGCCGGTACAAAACCGGGAAAATCGAATGCATTTTCGACACCCGCTTTTTTTGCTTGTCCGCGAAGATTGTTACCATAATCAAATGCAATGGCACCTTGCGCTTTCAAATCCAACATCCCCTGGCAATGTTCTGCCATGGCGCGGAAACTCTCTTTAATATACTCATCAGGATCAGATTTGCGTAATGCTAGGGCCGCTTCGTAGGTCATTCCATTGGGCACATAACCATCTAACTCATCGTGGGCAGAAGTTTGATCGGTGACCATATCTGGTACAATCCCCAATTTAGCCATTTGGGGCACAATATCGGCGGCATTCCCCTGCAGGCCAATAGATAGAGGTTCACCCTTATTCTGTGCATCACGGGCCATTGATAAGGCATCATCAAGGGAATCGGTTGCTACATTAAGATATTTTGTCTCTAACCGGCGCTGAATCCTAAATGGGTCAATTTCGATGCAAATGGTAACACCATTATTCATGGTAACGGATAGAGGCTGAGCGCCGCCCATACCACCAAGTCCAGCAGTAACTACCAATTTTCCGGTGAGATCAGAATTATAATGCTGTTTTGCTGCAGCGGCGAATGTTTCGTAAGTGCCTTGCAATATCCCTTGGGTGCCGATATATATCCACGAACCGGCGGTCATTTGACCGTACATCATGAGTCCCAGTTTATCCAATTCGTTAAAATGATCCCATGTGGCCCAGTTGGGTACAAGGTTTGAATTGGCGATGAGTACTCGTGGGGACCATGTATGCGTTTTCAATACACCTACCGGCTTCCCCGATTGAACCAATAAAGTTTCATCTTCATCCATTCGTTTTAGCGTTGCCAAAATAGAATCATAACATTCCCAATTTCGTGCAGCTTTTCCTTTACCGCCATAGACAACCAATTCATCGGGGTTTTCAGCCACATCGGGATCAAGATTGTTCTGAATCATACGATATGGCGCTTCAATCTGCCAGTTTTTACAGGAGAGTTCTGTTCCACGGGGAGCAATAATGGTCCGTTTCAACATGCAATTAAATCCTTTTATTATGCAAAAATTATGTCCGAAATTTAATCAATGCCTGACATACTCCATAACCTTACAATAGAATCTTCTATTGAAAATGTGTACCGCGCTGTGGCTTTTCCGAAAGGACTCAATGCATGGTGGACAAAATCATCGGCCGGCCATCCCGAATTGGGTGCCGAATATAAATTATATTTCAGTGATGAATATGACTGGCGCGCTATAGCATTAGAAAATGAAGAAAATGCTAAATTTGTATTAGAAATTACCCTTGCCGATGGAGATTGGACCGGGACAAAAGTCCGCTTTTTTTTGACCGAAAATAATGACGCCACTGAGCTATGCTTTGAGCATACTGGCTGGAGAGAAACCAACGACCATTTTCGTGTTTCTTCCTATTGCTGGGCGAAGTATTTGAGGCTATTGAAAGAGTATGTGGAAGAGGGAATAATTATTCCCTTTGAAGAACGATGATATATCTATCCTCGCGGGTAAAGGATTTTCTTAATCGATCGAAAGTATCGTGGATTCTGAACCATTACATTATAAGAGAAAAATGATATGCCATTAAACCGTGTCACACGCGTGTACTTTACCTTATCCACAACATGCCTCGCCGGTTGATTGTATGTGGCAATCCCCATAACAATCTTTTTTCTATATTTTGACGGAAGATTATCGTACATAATATCAATATTGGCAGCAAAATCTTTTAAATCTTTGGTATAATTCATGACCACAGCTTTGTCTAAATACCCCGCTGCCAGCCATACATCCCATTCCTGATAAAAGCGTTCTCTCGCTTGATAAAGGTTGGGCTTTACCGCCGCCGTCAATTCCATATTAGGTCGAACAGTTTCAATTAAATTTTTTGTTTCCCGAACAAGATCTGTCACCGCTTTTCTTTTGTAATCACTCCATACCGATGTGCCGGTCATTTTGGAAGGGTCTGCACTCAAATCGTTATGTTTCCTATAATAAGCAATGGCACCGGGATTTTGGCCGAAGTCTGAATCGTGATAGCGGATATAATCTAAATGAAGGCCGTCCAATTCATAATTTTCAATCAAGTCTCGAAATACCGATAATAAATAAGAATTTACTTTAGGATGATTTGGCGAAAGGTAAAAACCCTCATTTCCATTCTTACCGCCATTAAATTTCTGCATTTCCTTTTTAAGGTTCAGCTCTTCTCTCTTATTTTGATCGATCCATTCCGGATGGGAATAAAGTATGTGATCATCCTGCAAAGGCTTGACTCGCGATGACCATAATAAATAAGCATTCACCCAAGCATGCACTTGGATACCTTGTGCCTTCGCCTTTGGGATTAGATAAGCTAACGGATCGAAATCTGTATCTTTTATGAGGTGAGATTTGGGAACAAGGTCAGAGACATAATAAGCATCACCCCTGCCCCGTACTTGGACCAAAATTTGGTTAAATCGATTGAGTGTGGCGAATTGGAGCATTTTATCGATGCTCTCAGGATTGGTCATTGTATTTCGAACCACCCAAAGATAGCGATCTTTAAATTCACCACGGGATGGATTTGCTGCCCAGTTCAGGGAAAAAAGAAGGGCAACGGAAACCGCTGCCCTTAGTTGGATTTTTCTGGATTGTTTTTTCAACGAATTACTATTAGGAAGCTTCAGCCACCTGTGCTGCAGTAGCACCATCAAAATCGACCAATTCGATCAATGAAACAGAAGCACGGTCATTATCCCGAAATCCCAGTTTAATGATACGCGTATATCCGCCATTTCGTTCTGCAAAAACTGGTGCAATTTCATGAACCAATGCATGGACCACTTCTTTACGATTTAGTTTCTTCGCAATTTGGCGAATGGAATTCAAATCGCCTTTTTTGGCCTTTGTGATCAAAGGTTCAATAAAAGTGCGCAATTCCTTGGCTCGCGAATCGGTGGTTTTAATTCGTTTATGTTCAATTAAGTTGGCCGCTAAATTCTTCAGCATTGCCTTCCGATGGGAAACATTAACGCCAAGTTTACGACCTTTCTTCCGGTGTCTCATTATTCGATTAAACTTCCAGTTTTAAATATTTATCTACATCCATGCCGAAGCTGATTCCCATTTCGTCCAGCTTTTCAACCAATTCAGTGAGAGATTTTCGACCAAAGTTTTTATACTTTAGCATTTCAGCTTCTTCTTTACTGACCAATTCATAGATGTATTTGATACCAGCTGCAACAAGACAGTTATGACTCCGTACAGAAAGTTCCATTTCATCAATGGTTAAGTTCAGCAAATTACGTATGGTAATCACTTCTTCACTAATTTGTTCTGTTACTTCTAGAACTTCCGGTTTGGCGATTGCTTCAACCAAACGCAGGTGATCCCTCAATACAGTAGCAGAATAACTTATTGCATCCTGTGGTGTCACCGAACCGTCAGTTTCAACTTCAATACTCAGTATTTCAATGGGGTCTTTCGCACCCGGAACAGGTTGAATATTATAAGTTACCTTGGTTACAGGATTAAAAATACTATCGATTGCCAGTGTACCAATCGGTGCATTTGGCAGTTCATTTTCTTCAGAGGGAACATATCCTTTACCAACACCAATCCGCAATTCTAATTCAATAGATCCTTTGGCATTTAATTCAGTAATATAATGATCCAAGTTTAACACTTCAAACTGGTCCGTAGCATCCTGAATGTCTGTAGCAGTAAATGTACGTTTTCCTTTAAGGGCAATTTTGACATTATCCACATTGGATTCAGATAATTTAAAACGAACACCTTTCAAGTTTTGAATGATGTCAGCCATATCATCTTTAACACCCTCTATCGTTGAGAATTCGTGCAGAACGCCATCAACTTTTACATTGGTGATTGCGGCACCGGGCAAACTTGTCATTAATACACGACGAAGTGCATTTCCAACCGTTACGCCATAGCCTCTTTCGAGTGGTTGAATGATGAATTTACCATAAGTTTCTGAGAGTGACTTATCGTCAGTTTTGATTTTTAAATCGTATTCTTTAGCCATAAAATTCCTTAGCTTTTTATTTACTTGGAGTAAAGTTCTACTACCAATTGTTCGTTGACAGTAAGTGCCATTTCATCCCGTTCTGGCACTGCCAAAAATGTACCGGACATCTTTGATTTATCTAGTTCTAACCAGGGTAATTCAATATCACCTTTAATTCTTTTCATGGATTCCATAATCTTCTCCATCTTCCTGGACCGATCGCGGACTTGAATTACATCGCCGGGTTTAATTGAAGCAGAAGGATAATTACATTTCCTGTTGTTCAACATAAAATGAGCGTGACTTACCAATTGACGTGCCTGGGCACGGGTAGATGCCAAACCGAGACGATATACCACATTATCTAATCTGCATTCAAGTAATTGAAGCAAATTTGTACCTGTTTCGCCTGTCATTGTTTCTGCTTTGTAGAAATAATTCCTGAATTGACGTTCCAATACGCCATACATTGCTTTGATCTTTTGTTTTTCCCGTAACTGAACGCCATAGTTGGATAAACGACGGCGGCGGGTTTGACCATGCTGTCCCGGTGAATATGGTTTTTTATTTAGCAGACTATCATATTTCGGATTACCAAAAATGTTTTCACCGAATTTTCGAACTAGTTTGCCTTTTGGAATAGTTGATTTTGCCATAAAATTCTCTTTTTAAACGCGTCGTCTTTTAGGAGGACGACATCCATTATGTGGTAAAGGTGTAACGTCACGTATAGAGGTGACAACTAAACCAGCAATAGCCAATGCTCTGATGGCTGATTCCCGACCGGAACCTGGACCTTTTACTTTCACTTCTACAGTTTGCATGCCCAGGGCAACAGCTTCATTACCTACTTTTTCTGCAGCTAATGTTGCGGCAAAAGATGTACTTTTTCTTGACCCTTTAAATCCGCTGGTGCCGGCTGTAGACCATGCAACCACATTTCCAAATTTATCAGTCAATGTAATATGAGTGTTATTAAAGGTGGCCTTAATGTGAGCAATGCCTGCTGCCTCGACCGACCTTTTTTTCTTTTTCTTTTTAATATCTTTGTTTGGTTTAGCCAATTCAATACCTATTCTTTTGATCCAAGACCGATTGTACGGCGTTTCCCTTTACGGGTTCTGGAATTTGTTTTAGTTCGTTGCCCGTTAACGGGTAAACCGCGACGGTGACGTAACCCCTGATAACAACCAATATCTCTTTTACGCTTTATATTCATGGAAACTTGAGTCCGCTGCTCACCTTCCACTTTGATCTCTAGAGCTGAGATTGCATCACGAACAGATGAAACCTCATCTTCGGATAAATCTCTAACCCGAGTATCTTTATTTATCTTTGCGTGATCGCAAATCTTATTCGCCAGGGTTAACCCAATACCATGGATGTAACACAGCGAAAAAGGAACTTTCTTTTCGCGAGGAATATCAATACCTGATATACGTGCCATTTCTTTCTCCTAACCTTGTCTCTGTTTGTGTTTTGGATTTTCGCAAATGACCCTCACCACACCCTTGCGGCGAATGACTTTGCATTTGGCACAAATTTTCTTAACTGAAGATCTTACTTTCATAACTCCCTACTTATTTCGGTAAGTAATACGTCCCCGGGATAAATCATATGGTGAAATCTCTAATTTCACTACATCACCCGGTAAAATTTTTATAAAATGCATACGCATTTTTCCACTAACATGAGCGAGGACTTCATGGGTTGAATCACCAATTTCAACCTCAACTCTAAACATTGCATTAGGCAGTGTTTCTTTAATAATTCCTTCTACCTGGATGGCTTGTTCTTTAGCCAAGTACTTTTTCCCCTTCACTGAGAATTACAGGCCCATTTGCTGTAATTGCAATTGTATGTTCAAAATGAGCAGATGCTTCACCATCAAGCGTACGGATAGTCCAACCATCAGCATCTGTTTTAATTTCTTTTACACCCATATTAATCATAGGCTCAATTGCTATACACATTCCTTCACGAAGTCTATATCCCTGTTTAGGCTCACCATAATTCGGCACTTGAGGCTCTTCATGAAGTTTCGTTCCTATACCATGTCCAACTAATTCTCGGACAACTGAATAGCCATACTGTTCTACAAAAGATTGGATAGCATAACCAATATCGGATACATAATTCCCCGGTTTTGCTTCCGCAATTCCTCTCAAAAGAGATTCGCGCGTAATATCCATTAATTGTTGTTTTTCTTCAGAAATAGTTCCCACTGCAAATGTCCGAGCGTGATCGCCAAAGTAACCGTCTTTTTCAGCACCACAGTCAACACCAACAATTTGACCTTCTTCAAGAACGCGATCTGTCGGTATGCCATGAACCACTTCATCGTCTACAGATACACATAAAGTAGCCGGGAATCCCATATATCCCTTAAAAGCCGGACGAGCTCCTCGGGAACGAATAAATTCTTCTGCCATCTCATCCAATTCAAGAATGCTTGCGTCTGGCACAATATATTCACTTAGCATTTCCAATGTATCCGCGACAATCTGGCAACTTATGTTAACCAGGTCAATCTCGCGTTGTGTTCGAATACGAACCATTACATCCGTCTCCGACCGCGAATTTTACCTTTGCTTAAGAAACCATCATAATGACGACTCATAAGATGAGATTCAATTTGCTGTAATGTATCTAAGGCAACACCCACAATAATCAATAGACTAGTTCCACCAAAGAATGAAGCAAGATCATAACTTACATCCATGGCTTGCATGAGTATGTAAGGAAAAATAGCTACCAATGCCAAGGCAAAGGAGCCGGGTAACGTTACCCTTGATAAAATATTGTCAATATATTCTGCTGTCTTTTTACCTGGACGAATTCCGGGAATAAATCCACCATGCTGTTTCATCTGCTGAGACACTTGGTTCGGATCAAAAGCTATAGCTGTATAAAAATAGGTAAAAAATACAATCATGATGCCAAACACAATCCAATATACCGGATGATCAAATGAAAACCAACGCAGTACACCCTGCATAAATTCATTATCACCAAAAAATGTAGCAACAGTGCTGGGAATGAACATAATTGATTGTGCAAAAATAATTGGCATAACACCAGCCGTATTAACCTTTAATGGAATATGGGTGGACTGGCCACCATAAACTTTACGTCCCACAACACGCTTGGCATAAGAAACTGGAATTTTTCGTGTCCCCTGAGTCAAGAGAACTACAAATGCAATTATGGCAAACATAATTCCAACAAGAATTACTTCACTTAAAAGGCCACGAACACCTTCACTAATCAATGTAATTTCACTCACGATCACATTCGGAATCCGTGAAACGATACCAACCATAATAATCAAAGAGATACCATTTCCGATACCACGTTCTGTTATCCGTTCACCTAACCACATAAGTAAAATAACACCGGTAATTAAACTGACCATTCCAGTGAAAATAAAACCAAAACCTGGGTTAATAACTACCGACTGTCCCCCGGAAGACATGGATGGCAGTAATACAGCTACAATTCCGTAAGCCTGCATAGCACCAATTAATACCGTAATATAACGGGTTACTTGTGTAATCTTTTTTCGTCCGGCTTCTCCTTCTTTTTGGAGACGCTGGAAATAAGGTACAACAGTACTCATAAGCTGAATTATAATCGATGCTGAGATGTATGGCATAATTCCCAGTGCAAACAAGGTGGCCTTTTCAAATGCACCACCAGCAAACATATTGTACAATCCAAATAGAGTATTTTGCAATCCCTGGAATGCAAGGGCCAATACTTCGCCATCAATACCGGGAATTGGAATATGTGCCCCTAAACGTACGACAACGAGAACTCCTAGAGTAAAGAGGATCCTTCTCCGAAGTTCAGGAATTACAAAAATATTTTTGAATTTATCAATCACTATTCGGTTACCGATCCACCAACTTTTTCAATTTTTTCTTTGGCAGAAGCACTAAAAGCATCAGCAGATACATTTAATTTTTTTGTTAATTCACCGTCACCCAAAATTTTAATGGGACGCATAGCATAACGAACCAGACCATTAGCCTTTAAAACTGTAGCATCAACTGTATCCACATCTAAACTTTCAAGATCAGATACATTCACCAATTGAAATTCTTTTTTGAATAAATAGTTTGAGAAACCACGCTTTGGGACACGGCGATGCAATGGCATCTGACCACCCTCGAACCATGCGCGACGTTTTGAACCTGAACGGGAATGATAACCATTATCACCCCGACCGGCATTTCTTCCTAGCCCTGACCCATGACCGCGACCCACGCGTTTTTTGCTATGAGTTGCACCATCTGTTGGTCTTAATTCACCAAGTTTCATCAGCTTTCCTCAACCTTCACTAAATAATCCACACGGCTAATCATACCACGAAGCACTGGAGAATCTACCTGCTCTATAGTTTGATGTATTTTACGCAAACCTAAGGCCTTTAAAGTGGCTTTTGCTTTTTGCTTATACCCGATAGGACTTTTAATCTGAGTAATTTTTATAGTTTTTGCTTTGGCCATTATTAACTAAACACTTCCTTGATTGTTATACCACGTTTGTTGGCCACACTAACTGCATCTTGCAAATCCATCAATGCTTGGATAGTAGCCTTGGTAACATTCATTGGATTGTTTGATCCAAATCGCTTTGTTAAAATATTGTTTACACCCACCTGTTCCATTACAGCGCGAACAGCAGCACCAGCTATAATACCGGTACCGGGAGCAGCTGGTTTCAGCATCACTTTGCTTGCACCATAACGGGATATAATTTTGTGAGGTATTGTACCATTTACTATAGCAACCTTAACCATGCTTTGTTTTGCATTTTCTTTCGCCTTATTGATGGCGGTCATGACTTCACCGGCTTTTCCTTGCCCAATGCCAACATGTCCATTACCATCACCAACGACGACCAAGGCGCCAAAGCTGAAATTTTTTCCCCTTGAAGTTACCTTTGCAACACGCGTTACACGTACAACAGCTTCTTCTTTAAGGTCCAGTTCTGCAGGATTAATCATATATTTTTTCTATTCTTTAGAATTCCAGGCCAGCTTTACGCGCAGCGTCAGCTACTGCTTTTACGCGGCCTTGGTAAGGATGTCCATTTCTATCAAATACAACTTTACTGACTTTATTTTCAATGGCGCGTTCTGCTACTGCAGTGCCCACTAAAACACTGACGTCAGTTTTTGATTCAGCTTTAGCTACATCTGCGGACATATTTTTATCCAGGGATGAAGCTGCTGCTAATGTTGATCCGCTCAAATCATCAATGATTTGGGCGCGAATATGTTTGTTAGAACGATATACAACCAGTCGCGGTCTGTCGGGATGTCCGACATTTTTGCCTTTACTGCGATTCCGCCTACGCTGGTTACGTATTTCTGTTGCTGATATTTTTTTCATTAAGCACCACTACCAACGGTTTTACCTTGTTTTGAACGCACAAATTCGTTTTTATAACGAATCCCTTTACCTTTGTAAGGTTCAGGTTTACGGAATGAACGAATCTTTGCCGAAACTTCACCGACTAACTGTTTGTTAATTCCAGAAACAGTTATTTCAGTTCGGTTGGTTTTGATATCAATTTCTCCCGGTGGTTCAAAATAAATATCGTGAGAATAACCAAGCTGCATCACAAGGAATTTTCCCTGCATATTGGCTTGATAACCCACGCCTCTAATTTCTAATTCTTTTGAGAATCCTTCCGAAACGCCCTGAATGCCATTTGCAATCAATTGACGCGTCGTACCATGAAGCGAACGATGAGAACGGGAATCAGAAGGACGATCAACTACAATCGAATCATTTTCCTGTTTCAACAACATTTCAGCATGGACGGGTACATTCAAAGATCCTTTCGGACCTTTTATCCCAACTATTTTGCCACTCAAACTAATGGTGACACTTTCGGGGACTTCGATAACTTTTCTACCAATTCTTGACATAAATCTTTACCAGACCTTGCATAATATTTCGCCACCGATGCCCATGCGTTTAGCAGCTTTATTTGATACGACACCTTTCGATGTAGACAAAATTGAAATACCCAGTCCATCTAAAACGCGTGGAATTTCTCCTTGCCCAACATAAACACGGAGTCCCGGTTTACTCACCCGTTCAATACCTGTGATTACTGCTTTTCCACGATAATCATATTTCAGAAAAACACGGACAAAAGATTTTACACCATTCTCAACAAACATAAAGTCTTCGATATACTTTTCTTCTTTCAATACGAAAGCAATACGCTTTTTTAGATTGGATGCGGGGATATCAACAAATCGTTTATCCACCGCCATTCCATTCCGAATGCGAGTAAGCATATCAGCAATTGGATCAGTCATAGCCATAATCTATTCCTCCTACCAGCTTGCCTTGGTCACTCCAGGGATTTCTCCCTTAAGCGCCATTTCTCTAAAACAAATACGACAAAGACCAAATTTTCTCAAAAACCCATCAGGACGACCGCAATTAAAACAGCGGTTATATCCACGAGAACTAAACTTTGGTTTTCTTTTTGCCTTTACAATGAGTGATTTTCTAGCCATTAAGCAGCCTCAATAACCTCTTCTTGTTTCACCGGCTTATCCCGCAAAGGAAGACCGGTCAATTTCAACAGCCAATACGCTTCATCGTTGGTTTTCGCTGTTGTTGTAAATGAAATATCCATACCACGGATACTATCTATTTTATCATAATTAATCTCTGTAAAAATGATCTGTTCTTTCACACCGAAAGTATAATTTCCGCTACCATCAAAGGATTTAAATGACAATCCTCTAAAATCACGGGTTCGTGGAAGAGCTATACTAATTAGCCTTTCCAAAAATTCATACATACGATTTCCGCGAATTGTTACTTTGCATCCAACGGGAAATCCTTTTCTAATTTTAAAATTAGAAATATCTTTTCGTGCTTTTGTCACAACAGGCTTTTGGCACGAAATTAAAGTTAATTCCTGAATGGCACTTTCCAATTTCTTGGGATGGTCCTTCGCATCACCAATACCCATATTTATAGAAATATGGGAGATACGGGGAACTTCCATTATATTGGTATAATTGAAACGCTCCATCATACCAGCCACAACATTATCCCTATATTTCTGCTTTAGCGCCGGTGTATATTGTGTTTTTTTCTTATCAGTCATTTTTATGAACCAATCTCTTCGCCGGTTCTTTTGGCGATACGCACTTTAGTACCATCATCTAATGTTTTATAACCGATGCGCGTTGTTTTACCACCTTGGACCAACATAACATTTGAAACGTGCATTGCTGCTTCTCTTTCAACAATTCCACCCTGAGGATTATCCTGAGAGGGACGTGTGTGACGCTTAATAAAATTAACGCCTTCTACTATAATTCTATTTTTTTTCGGAAAAACATGGAGAATTTTACCTTCTTCACCGCGATGATTTCCCCTAATAACCCGGACAGTCATACCTTTTTTAATTTTCATTAAAGTACCTCCGGTGCCATTGACACTATTTTCATATAACCGCTATCACGCAATTCACGTGCAACCGGACCTAAAACACGGGTACCACGCGGTTCGCCGGCAGAAGTCAATAGCACGGCCGCGTTATCGTCAAAACGGATGTAAGATCCATCAGCTCGCCGTACTTCTTTGGTTGTCCGCACAACAACGGCGCGAGTAACTTGTCCCTTTTTAACAATGCCACCTGGGATGGCCTGTTTAACCGTAACAACAATCATATCGCCAACGGTAGCATAGCGACGACGACTGCCACCCAAAACTTTGAAGCATAACACTTCTCGGGCGCCTGAGTTATCGGCTACTTTAAGTCTAGTTTCTTGTTGAATCACTTCAATTATCCAATTTTTACGGATTCACGAATAATTTCACTCACACGCCACCGCTTAGTTTTACTCATCGGGCGCATGGCACTGATTTTCACAACATCGCCCATTTTAGGTGATATTGATTCAACATGTGCATTGAATTTCTTAAATCTCTTTACGTATTTTTTATATACTGGATGTGGAATTTTCCGTGTAACCTGGACAACGACAGTCTTTTCCATTTTATCACTGACTACTTCCCCAACCATGGTCTGTCTTTTTCTTTCAGCCACGATTATTTCTCATCCTTTCCGCCACGCAGTCCAAGGTCAAATTCATTTTTAACCGTTTTTAACTGGGCGATTTCTTTTTTCAAATGTTTTATCCGAATTGGATTTTCTAACTGCTGCAAAGCTTTTTGAAAATGTAAATTCTGCAAATCTTCAAGATTGTCATGTAATTTAGTTTCAATATCTGCCAGCGATAAATCGTTTAATTCTTGTCTTTTCATCAGACTTCTCTGCGACCTACAATTTTTGTTTTAATCGGAAGCTTATGGGCGGCATTATGAAATGCTTCCTCAGCACCAACGCGATCAACACCCTCAACTTCAAATAGAATTCGTCCCGGTTTTACAACGGCAACCCAATATTCTGGAGACCCCTTACCTTTACCCATACGAGTTTCAGCGGGTTTCTTAGTGATCGGTTTATCCGGGAAAATGCGAATCCACATTTTACCAATCTTACGAATCACCCGGGTGATTGAAATACGGCAAGCCTCAATCTGGCGACTAGTAACCCACCCTGCTTCTACAGCTTTTAAACCGTAGGTGCCAAATGCAACATAGTCTCCACCCTTGGCCATACCTCTCCGGTTGCCACGATGGTGTCTGCGAAATTTAATTTTTTTAGGTTCTAACATTTATAATTACCTAGTCGATTCGCCGTTACATATCCAAACTTTAATTCCTATGATACCGTACTGAGTATGTGCTTCGGTAAGGACATAATCGATATCAGCGCGAAGTGTGTGCAAAGGAACGCGTCCTTGGGAAAATTTCTCACTCCGTGCAATTTCAGATCCGCCCAAACGGCCGGCCACATTAACACGAATACCTTCAGCTCCCATTCGCATGGTGGATTGAATTACTTTATTTACAACACGACGATATGAAACTTTTTTAGTCAACTGGTGTGCTATATTAGAACCAACTAACGCAGCATCCAACTCAGGACGCTTTACTTCAGAAATATTAATTTGAACACTTCTTTCAGTCAACTGTTTGATTTCTTCTTTCAAACGTTTGACCTCTTCCCCGCCTTTACCGATAACAATACCAGGTCGAGCAGTATGAATAGTTACCGTAACAGTTTTCGTTGTACGGCTAATTTCAACACGAGAAATACCAGCATTAGGTAATCGCGCTTTTAAATATTTTCGGATTCTTACATCTTCTTCCAACCCTGGCGCAAAAGATTTACCAGCAAACCATGTGGAACGCCAGTCTTTCTTGACCTGAAGTCTAAATCCTACTGGATGTGTTTTTTGACCCAATCCGGCCTCCTTAATTCTTCTCGTCAGACACAACGACAGTCAAATGCGCCGTTGGTTTGTTTAGTTTGGATATACGCCCCATGGAAGCCGCACGGAATCTTTTCATATGTGGACCGCCATCAGCATAGCATTCTTTAATGCGCAAATCATCAGGATTCACCTCGACGTCGCCTGCGGTATTCATCAAGTTTGCCACGGCAGATCGGACTGTTTTTTCAATCTGAACTGCTGCTTTTGCTTTGGAAAAATGAAGGTAGTTTAATGCGTCATCTACATCACGACCGCGAACTTCATCCAAAACGATACGGATTTTCCGCGGGGACTGACGAATTTGGCGGGTTATTGCTTTAGCTTCCATACTTACTATTTCTTCCTGTCACCAGAATGTAATCTAAATGTTCTTGTGGGAGCGAATTCACCAAGTTTATGCCCCACCATATTTTCATAAATAAAAATCGGTATAAATTTGTTTCCGTTATGAACAGCGAAAGTGTGCCCTACGAAATCAGGTGTAATCATTGAGCGGCGTGACCAGGTTTTAATCACCTTTTTCTTGCCACTATCATTCATTTTCTCGACTTTCAATTCAAGCTTGACGTCGACAAATGGTCCTTTTTTTAGGGAACGGGCCATCCTACTTTCTCCTCTTCACAATATAATCATTGGATTTTTTATTCTTTTTCCGTGTCTTATAACCTTTAGTTGGCTGACCCCACGGGGATACAGGATGACGACCACCGGATGTTTTTCCTTCTCCACCACCATGTGGATGATCGACAGGGTTCATCACAACTCCACGAACGGTTGGACGCCTACCTAACCAACGGCTTCGGCCAGCTTTTCCTGAAACAATCTGTTCATGGGATTTATTGCCAACTTCACCAACGGTTGCATAACAATTTTTACGTACGAGACGAATTTCGCCGGAAGGCAGTTTTAATGAGGTGAAATCACCGTCATGTGCCATCACTTGGGCAGCTGCACCAGCACTACGAACCATCTGGCCACCACGACCCGGTTCTAATTCAACATTATGAACAAACATACCAGTTGCTATTTTGCTGACAGGCAAGGCATTACCAATACGCAGTGGTGCGCTTTCACCTGATATAATATCATCACCAACCTTAATTCCAAACGGTGCGAGTATATATCGCTTTTCTCCATCTGCATAAAACAAAAGGGCGATGTTTGCCGAACGATTCGGATCATATTCAATAGAAGAAACTTTTGCAGGTATATCAAATTTATTACGCTTAAAATCAATAATCCGATAACGACGACGATGACCGCCGCCACGATGACGCACCGTGATTCTTCCTTTATTATTTCGACCACCTGTTTTGCGCAGTGCAGTCGTTAAACTTTTTTCAGGTGTACTTTTGGTGATTTCTGCGAAATCAGATCTGGAAGCAAAGCGGTTACCCGGAGTGGTCGGCTTTATGGCTCTTATTCCCATTATTCGGCCGATTCTCCTCTCAGAAGATCAATAGATTGGCCTTCTTTTAATGTAATAACTGCTTTTTTCCAGCTAGCGCGATTACCTTGCGTGCGGATTGTACGACCTCCACTGCGAACCGTCATGTTCTTTTCTTTACCAAGGCGGTTCATAGTAGCAACCTTTTCTACTTCGACATCAAATTTTTCTTCGATCGCCCGTTTAATCTCTATCTTGTTCACACCTTTAGATACCTGAAATGCGTACTTTCTTTCTGTTTCTTCTAAACGACTCATTTTTTCAGTAAACAATGGGCGGATAATAGTTTTTTGGTAAGACATTATGACTTCACCATTAATTGTTCATTTAACATTGATAATCCTGCTTTTTCAATCAATAGGATTTCACAATCTAACAGGTCATATGTACTTGCAGACGTTGCTTCAGTTACATAAATGTTTGGCAAATTACGCGCTGATAAGAAAACATTTTCATTATAGGAAGAAACCAATACACATATTTTCTTTCCTTCAAGACTCAATGCACTTAGCAATTGAGTGAAATTTTTAGTTTTCGCTTCAGAAACTGAAATTTCATCTACGACTACTAGATCACCATCACTGGCGCGTTGAGATAAAACCGATCGACGCGCTAATCGTCTCATTTTCTTTGGCATTTTTGTTTCGTAACCATGAGGCTGGGGACCAAATACAGTACCACCACCCTTCCAAAGAGGCGAACGGATTGTACCTGCACGGGCAGCACCACGACCTTTTTGCGCAAATGGCTTACGACCGCCACCACGAACTGCTGAGCGATTTTTAGACGCATGGGTTCCTTGACGGCTGTTAGCCAACTCAGCAACAACAGCTTGGTGAACCACACTTTTGTTTGGCACGATACCGAATACCGTATCATCAACCGTTACGGCTGATCCTTTACTACCATCTTGCTTTAATACATTTAACTTCATTTTTACTTCGTAATGTAAATAATTCCGTTGTTAGCTCCGGGAACGGCGCCTTTTAACAAAATTTGGTTTTTATCCATGTCAATAGAAACAACTTCGAGGTTACGAACAGTCATTCGTTTATTACCATACTGTCCGGCCATTTTCATACCTTTAAAAACACGAGACGGATCTGACGCCTGACCAATTGAACCGGCTGAACGAGGATGTTCTCTTTGACCGTGAGTTTTTGGACCTCCACCAAAACCGTGACGTTTCATCACGCCTGAAAAACCATGACCTTTAGTTGTTCCAGCTACATCAACATATTCACCTTCTTTAAATAAAGAAGCGCCAAAATACTGACCAGCTTTATAATCATAATCAGGTACCGGTACAAATTCAGCCAAAACGCGTTTAGCTTCTGTACCTGCTTTTTCAAAGTGACCATTCAAAGCTTTGTTCGAATGCTTCGCTTTTCTTTCACCAAATCCAACCTGAATGGCGTCATAACCATCGGAGGTTTTGGTTTTAATTTGTGTAACAACACATGGCCCAGCTTCTATAACAGTAACGGGGACAGCTTTTCCACCGTCAGTGAAGACCTGAGTCATGCCAATCTTTTTACCAATCAAACCGCGCATGATTAAACCTTAATCTCAATATCCACACCGGCAGGAAGATCAAGCTTCATCAATGCTTCTACTGTTTTGGGTGTTGAGTTTAAAATATCAATTAACCGTTTATGAATTTTCGTCTGAAACTGTTCACGCGATTTCTTATCTACGAAAGGCGAACGCAGTACAGTGTAAATCGTTCGTTTGGTAGGTAGTGGTATCGGTCCGGAAATAATAGCTCCGGTAGATTTTGCAGTTTTCACGATTTTTTCCGTGGACTTATCGATCAATGAATGATCGTAAGCCTTCAAACTAATGCGTATGGTTTGTTTAGCCACAGTTTATCCTTAACTATTCTACAATCTCAGTGACAACACCGGCGCCAACAGTATGGCCGCCTTCACGAATAGCGAATCGTAATTCTTTATTCATTGCGATTGGTGTAATCAATTCAACTTCTAATTCTACATTGTCACCCGGCATTACCATCTCAGTACCACTGGGTAATGTGGCTACACCCGTTACATCCGTTGTCCGGAAGTAAAACTGGGGACGATATCCATTGAAGAATGGTGTATGACGACCACCTTCATCTTTTTTCAATACATACACACTTGCTTTAAACTTTGTGTGTGGTGTAATGGAACCGGGTTTGGCCAAAACCATACCACGGTTTAATTCTTCTTTATCTACACCGCGAAGGAGTAGACCTGCGTTATCACCAGCACGACCTTCATCCAGAAGTTTTCTGAACATTTCGATACCGGTTACTATGGTCTTCTTGTTGGTGCCCATTCCGATCATTTCAATCTCGTCACCCACCTTAACAATCCCACTTTCAACACGACCTGTACCAACTGTACCGCGACCCGTGATTGAGAATACATCTTCAACGGGCATTAAGAACGGTTTGTCAACATCACGTTTGGGTTCAGTAATAAAAGTGTCACATGCTTCCATAAGTTCTGTAATGCAAGCGGTGGCTGCTTCATCGTTGACATTATTCAACGCATTTAAAGCCGATCCTTTAATAATTGGAGTATCATCACCGGGGAAGTCATATTCATTTAACAGATCACGCAGTTCCATTTCAACCAACTCGATCAACTCATCATCATCCACTTGATCTGTTTTGTTCATGAATACTACGATAGAAGGCACATTCACCTGCCTGGCTAGAAGAACATGTTCTCTGGTCTGAGGCATCGGACCGTCTGCAGCAGATACAACCAGAATACCACCATCCATTTGGGCGGCACCGGTTATCATATTTTTAATATAGTCAGCGTGACCAGGACAGTCTACATGCGCATAGTGACGATTCTCTGTCTCATACTCTACGTGAGCTGTCTGGATTGTGATACCACGTTCTCTTTCTTCCGGCGCATTATCAATGCTATCGAAAGAACGTGTTTCACTTAAACCTTTGGAGGCCTGTGTCATGGTAATCGCTGCGGTCAGCGTTGTTTTTCCATGATCAACATGACCAATTGTCCCAATGTTTAAATGGGGTTTACTTCGTTCAAATTTTTGCTTTGCCATAATCTTGTATCCTTATCCTTAAGAAGCTTTACCATGAACCATCTCAATAATATCTTCTTTCACTGAGCTTGGTACCTGTTTAAAGTTTGAGAACTCCATGTGGAACACTGCACGTCCCTGTGTAATGGACCGTAAATCTGTTGCATAACCAAACATTCTAGCCAGTGGCACAACTGCATTTAAAACATGAGCATCTTTACGCTGGCCCATTTTTTCAATATTTCCTCGGCGTGAATTAATATCACCCATAACGTCCCCTAAGTACTCTTCGGGAACAACGACTTCAACCTTCATCATTGGCTCCATCAATACAGGGCCTGCTTTTTTACACGCTTCTTGAATTGCCATGGAACCGGCAATTTTAAACGCCATTTCTGAAGAATCTACATCATGGTAAGAACCGTAGACGAGCTCAACGCGGATATCTTCAATTGGATACCCGGCCAACACGCCATTTTTAATCGCTTCTCGCATACCTTGATTGGTTGGCTGGATATATTCACGAGGAATAGCACCACCCACAATTTTATCTTCAAAATGATAGCCCTTACCGACTTCGTTTGGTTCGACGTTGATTACAACATGGCCATACTGACCGCGGCCACCGGACTGGCGAGCAAATTTAACATCAATTTTTTCTACACGTTTTGTAATCGCTTCAGTATAAGCAACTTGCGGAGTACCCACATTAGCCTTCACTTTGAATTCACGAAGCAAACGATCCACTAAAATTTCCAAATGAAGCTCACCCATTCCGGCAATAATCGTTTGACCCGTGTCGGGATGTATTGATACCTTGAAAGTTGGATCTTCTTCAGCCAGCTTCGCCATTCCTTTAGACAATGCATCTTGATCAGCTTTGGTTGCGGGCTCAACAGATACTTCAACAACCGGTTCTGGGAATTCCATCGATTCCAAAATAATTTCTTTTTTCTCTTCACAGAGCGTATGGCCGGTATGGGAATTTTTTAGACCAACAGCAGCGACAATTTCGCCGGCAGATACTTTTTCTAATTCTTCTCTTTTATTGGCATGCATTAATAAGAATCGACTGACCCTTTCACGCTTACCTGTGTTTGGGTTAGAAACATACGAACCGGCATTCAAAGTGCCGGAGTATACTCGCATAAAGGTTAATTTACCCACGAAAGGATCTGTCATAACTTTAAACGCCAAAGCGCTAAATGGTTCATCTTCGCTAGGCATACGTGTCATTTTAACGTCGGAATCATGAGGGTCTTGACCAACGATTTCGCCTATATCAAGCGGGGAAGGCAAAAAATCATTCACAGCATCCAACAACCGTTGAACGCCTTTATTTTTAAATGCAGAACCACATAGTGTCGGCACGAAGGTGTTGTCCAGACAACCTTTGCGAATCGCAGCCTTCAATTCATCTTCTGTAATTTCTTCTTCGCCAAGATACTTTTCAAGCAAATGCTCGTCATAACCGGCAGTCTCTTCGATTAAATGGTGACGCCATTTCTCAGCTTCTTCCTTCATGTCATCAGGAATGTCGCCTATTTCAAAATGAGCACCCAATGAAGATTCATTGTATAAAATAGCTTTCATTGAAATCAGGTCAATAATACCTGTAAAAATATCACCTGCACCAATCGGCAATACGATCGGCAAAGGATTAGCGCCTAAACGATCTTTGATCATTCCCAAAACATTATAAAAGTCAGCACCAATACGATCCATCTTATTGACAAAAGCAATTCTTGGAACGTCATATTTATCAGCTTGGCGCCACACTGTTTCACTTTGAGGCTCTACTCCGCCAACAGCACAAAAGACAGCGCAAGACCCATCCAACACCCTCAAGGACCGTTCAACTTCTACGGTAAAGTCAACGTGACCTGGTGTATCAATAATGTTTATGCGGTGGTCTTCCCAAATGGCTGTTGTAGCAGCAGAAGTGATAGTAATACCACGCTCTTTTTCCTGCTCCATCCAATCCATGGTTGCGCCACCATCGTGTACTTCACCAATCTTGTGTGTACGACCAGTGTAATAAAGTATTCGTTCAGTCAGTGTTGTTTTACCAGCATCAATGTGGGCCATGATACCAATATTGCGAACATTCTGTAGTGCAATTTTTTTCATAAGGTACTAGTATAATTTATCTAAAGTGGGCGAATGCACGGTTTGCCTCAGCCATCCGGTGCGTATCTTCTTTTTTCTTTATAGCGCCGCCTTCATTATTCGCAGCAGATATAAGCTCAGCAGCCAGACGTTCCTGCATAGGTTTGCCTGAACGACTTCGCGCAGCATTAATAAGCCAATGTGAGGCCAGGAAAAATTGTCTATGCTTTGGCACCTCAATCGGCACTTGGTAGGTTGCACCACCAACACGGCGGGATTTTACTTCCAGCATAGGAGCTGTATTGGTTACAGCCAATTTGAAAATTTCAACACCATCTTTTTTTGTGCGAGATTTAATTGTACCCATAGCACCGTAAAAAATCTGCTCAGCTGCACCTTTTTTGCCACCAAACATTAAATAATTCATAAACTTTGCCACTTCCAAGTCATTATAAATGGGATCGGGTAAAATTTTTCTTTTTTCTGGTCTTCTTCTTCTCATAATTAATCTTTTGGACGTTTAGCGCCGTAACGAGAACGGCTGGTTTTGCGATCTGTCACTCCGGCTGTGTCTAACGTACCACGAACAATGTGATAACGAACTCCGGGCAAATCTTTCACACGACCACCTTCAATCAAAACGATTGAGTGCTCTTGAAGATTGTGACCTTCTCCAGGTATATATGCAGTAACCTCAATCCCGTTAGTCAGCCTTACACGTGCCACCTTTCGGAGAGCAGAGTTTGGCTTTTTCGGAGTTGTGGTATATACACGCGTACATACCCCACGTTTTTGGGGGTTCCCTTTTAAAGCTGGTGTAGTGTGTTTCTTCTTCACCTGCTTTCTTCCTTGGCGAACTAATTGGTTTATCGTCGGCATTTCGGTTCCATAAAAGCTTATAAAGTTACAATAAGATTGAATTGTTTAGCAATGTGTTTTTGAATCATTTTAGTCTTTTTTTTAGATGACTTTTGTTTCTGTTATTTCCGCTTTATCCGCCAATGCAGATTCAGGGTCAGAAACCAAAATATCTCTTAAATGTGGCGATCCAGTTCCGGCGGGAATTAATCGTCCCACTGCAACATTCTCTTTCAATCCACGGAGGTAGTCTGTTTTTCCTGATGTAGAGGCATCGGTCAAGACTCGCGTGGTCTCCTGAAATGATGCAGCAGAAATAAAACTTTCCGTGTTTAAAGATGCTCGTGTAATACCCATCAATAATGGATTAAATGTAGCTGGATTGGTTTTCCGGGATTTAGCCGGTTTTTTACCATCTTCTTTTAATGCTTTATTAATTTCCTGGTATTCTTTTTTATCTACCAATACTTCCTCTTCCAACTCAGAATCGCCGGAATTGGTTACAACCACCATGGATTGCATTTTTTCATTTGTTTCGAAAAATTCGGCTCTATTCACACGATCTTGAGGTAAGTAACGGGAATCACCTACTTCGTCAATACTTACCTTCTGCATCATCTGGCGAACGATGACCTCAATATGTTTGTCATCAATTTTAACGCCCTGCAAACGATAAACTTCTTGAATTTCGTTTACTAAATATTCGCGAACCTTATTTGGCCCTAATACATTAAGAATGTCTGCTGGCGAAATACTACCCTCACACAGAGAAACACCGGCGGTAATCTTATCACCTTCATGGACAACCACGTGCTTACCGTAGGGGATTGAGTATTTACGCTCAACACCATCTACGCCTTCTACGATGATTTTTCGAATTCCACGCTTTGTTTCGCCAAATTTGACTAAACCATCAATCTCAGAAACAACAGCAGGGTCAGAAGGCTTTCGCGCTTCGAACAATTCAGTTACTCTTGGTAAACCACCTGTAATATCGCGCGTTTTACCAATTGCTCTTGGAATTTTTACAAGCGTCTGGCCACGTACAACTTTATCACCATTGCGTACTACAAGATTTGCAGTCACTGGCAAAATAGTTCCACCCGCAAGGACAGTACCATGTTTATCCATAATTTCAATATGAGGACTCATGTTGCGGTCTTTAGCTTCGACGATTACCATCTGCTTTTTACCACCCTCGACAGATTCAACTTGGTAGGTTTCATTTTCAATAAAATCTTTTAATTCAACGATACCCGTTTGACGAGCTAAAATAACATCAGTATACGGATCCCACTGGAACAAGCTTGTTCCTGCGGGTACTTTTTCACCATCACCAACATTCATGTTTGCACCATAAGGAACATTGTATTCAGCCATGACACGGCCGTCTTTATCTGTGATAGCAATTTTAGCATGTCGTACCATACAGCGATTAACCAAGACGCCCGATTCATCCTTTGCATCAGCGACGTCAAGATTTTCAGAATACTTTATAGTCCCGGGGCGCTTCGTCTGCATTTCTGACTGCTCAATGATACGTGTTGCTGTACCACCGATATGAAATGTCCGCAACGTTAACTGCGTACCAGGCTCGCCAATACTTTGGGCTGCTTGTATTCCAACTGCTGTTCCCAAGTCCACCAATTTGTGATTAGATGGGTTCCAGCCGTAACATCTGGCACATACACCACGAAGTGATTCGCAAGTCAGCACAGATCGGATGTGAAGTGATTCAATATTGCTATCAGCAATACTGTTGGCTTCTTCATCACGGACCATTGTTCCAGCCTTTATCACAACTTTACCATCTTCGATAAAATCTTCCAAAAGTGTCCTTCCGAGAACTCTTTCAGATAATGGTTCAATAATATCTTCCCCTTCTTTCAGATCGTCTGCTAAGATACCATTGATGGTACCGCAATCTATCTCGGAAATCACAACATCCTGCGCCACATCGACAAGACGACGGGTCAAGTAACCAGCATCAGCAGTTTTTAAAGCTGTATCAGCCAATCCTTTACGGGCACCGTGAGTGGAAATAAAATATTCCTGAACAGATAATCCTTCTTTGAAGTTTGATGTAATTGGTGATTCAATAATTTCACCCTTTCCACCTGTCATTGACTTCTTCGGTTTAGCCATCAATCCGCGCATACCGGCCAACTGTTTAATCTGATCTTGACTCCCACGAGCACCGGAATCCGCCATCATATATACTGGGTTAAAACCCTGGTCATCAGATTTCATGGAATCCATCATGCTCCCAGCAACATCATTAGTTGCATGGGTCCATATATCAATAATTTTGTTGTATCGTTCACCGTCAGTTAAAATATGACGTTTAAACTTATCCTGAATAGCGTCCACCTTTTTTTGAGCTGCATCAATTATTTCATCCTTCGCATCAGGAATCAGAATATCGCTTATTGCAATAGAAATACCTGCTTTTGTCGCAGCATTAAAGCCAATAGTTTTGAGCTTATCCAAAAAGATAACGGTCTTTTTATTTCCGGCAACGAGGTAAATCTCATTTACCAGTTTGCTCAATAGTTTTTTATCAATTATTTTATCTACATAGCCCATTTCTTCTGGGATAATTGCATTAATAATCACTCTTCCAACAGTGGTGTCTTTCTGCCACTCGCCATTATGGCGGACATTTATAATGGCATTAACATCCACAGCTTTATTTTCATACGCCATAAGGACTTCATTGAACGAGCCGAAGGATTTTCCTTCACCTTTACAACCTGTCCGTCTTCGAGTAAGGTAATAGGTTCCCAAGACCATATCTTGAGATGGCAACGCCAAAGGTTTACCATTTGCAGGGTGTAAAATATTATGACTAGAAAGCATGAGTACGCGCGCTTCCATTTGTGCAGCCAAAGACAAGGGTACGTGCACCGCCATTTGGTCACCATCAAAGTCAGCGTTAAATGCCGCGCAAACCAATGGGTGAATACGAATCGCCTTTCCATCAACCAAAACTGGCTGAAAGGCCTGAACACCTAAACGGTGAAGCGTTGGCGCCCGGTTTAACAGCACAGGGTGATCATGGACAACATATTCAAGAACCTTATATACTATTGGATCCTTATCTTCAATTAATAGTTTTGCACTACGGGGCGTTTGGGCATAACCGCGGGCTATCAATGCATTAATCATGTGAGGCTTAAATAACTCAAGAGCCATATCCTTTGGCAATCCACACTCATGGAGTTCAAGCTCAGGACCCACTACAATTACGGAACGGCCGGAATAATCGACACGTTTACCCAATAAATTTTGACGGAATCGTCCGGTTTTTCCTCGAATCATATCTGAGATAGATTTTAACGGTCGACGCGTACCACTACGGATAGCTGTTTTACGGCGACTATTGTCGAACAAGGCATCCACAGATTCCTGAAGCATCCGTTTTTCGTTACGCAAAATGACATCCGGAGCTTTGATTTCCATCAACTGTTTTAAACGGTTGTTTCGAATTATAATGCGACGATATAAATCGTTGAGATCACTGGCAGCAAAACGTCCGCCGTCCAATGGAACTAGAGGTCTTAACTCTGGTGGTATCACGGGTAAAATGGGCACAACCATCCACTCAGGTTTATTAATCTTTTTGGTTGTATTCATGTCAACCAAAAACGATTTAACAACCTTCAGACGTTTGAGTGCTTCTTCGCGTTTTTGTTTGGATTTGGAAGTTTTAAGAACGTCTTCCATTTCACGGCGAAGTTCTACAAGGTTCATCCTTGATAACATTTCTTTCAGCGCTTCACCACCCATGGTTGCATAGAAAAAATCTTCATTATCACGTTCTTCTTCACTCACTGCATCAAAACCGTAAAGCTGTTCCAGCTCTAGGAATTCAGGCTCATCAATCATCTCAAATTGTTCTTTACCGCTTTTACCCGGATCAATGATCAGAAATTGTTCATAATAAACAACTTTTTCTAAATTTTTTGTACTGATACCGGCTAAATAGCTGAGTTTTGAAGGGATTGCACGCAAATACCAGACATGCACTACAGGAACTGCCAAAGTAATATGCCCCATCCGTTCGCGACGCACTTTTTTACGGGTAACTTCAACACCACAGCGATCGCAGATAATACCACGATAACGAATACCTTTATATTTACCGCAATGGCATTCGTAATCTTTTACAGGTCCAAAAATCTTTTCACAAAACAGACCGTCTTTTTCTGGTTTGTAGGAACGATAGTTGATTGTTTCAGGTTTGAGGATTTCCCCATAGGATTTCTGTAAAACACTTTCCGGCGATGCCAATCCAATGGTTATCGAAGAAAAGCCTTTACTTGTATCTAGTTTATTGGTTTGAATGAAAGTCAATGTAATTCTCCCCTAGTCTAATTCTATGTCTAAGTTAAGGCCCTGCAGTTCCTTGATGAGTACGTTAAACGACTCAGGAACACCAAATTTCGGCAGAGCTTCACCTTTTACGATTGCGTTATATACCTTTGAACGGCCGTCCACATCATCCGATTTAACGGTCAAGATTTCTTGCAAAGTATGCGCTGCGCCATAAGCTTCTAGTGCCCAACATTCCATTTCACCGAAACGTTGACCACCAAACTGAGCTTTACCACCCAGCGGCTGCTGAGTAACGAGCGAATACGGTCCCGTTGAACGGGCATGCATTTTATCATCCACCATATGACTTAGTTTCATCATATAGATAGTACCTACGGTAACAGGATTTTCCATTTTTTCACCAGTGCGTCCATCGATTAAAGTTGTCTTTCCTGTAAGAGGAAGTCCAGCTTTTTTCATTTCTGTTTCAACTTCGGCTGGTGTTGCACCATTAAATACAGGCGTTGCATACTTTATGCCCAATATATCTCCAGCCCAGCCCAGCATTGTTTCATAGAGCTGACCTAAGTTCATACGAGACGGCACACCTAGCGGATTCAATACAACATCCACTGGGGTTCCATCTTCAAGAAACGGCATATCTTCCTCAGGAACTACAGTTGCGACAATACCCTTATTTCCGTGACGGCCAGCCATTTTATCACCGACTTGAATTTTACGTTTATTAGCGATATCAACTTTAGCCAGTTTTAAAATCCCGGGCTGAAGCTCATCACCAACGCGCAATTTGAAAACATCTCTTTCGAGCGTTTCTTCTATAATTCGCCACTCTTTCAAAAATGAACGCCATACTGCTTTTATTCTTTTCCAAGCTTGCTTATCATCAACCCAGGATGCATCCTGAGCGAAACGTTCCAGATTATAGGTTTTTAACCTTTTTCCTGTCAGCTTTGTACCCTTTTTAATAAGAGTTCGACCTGAAGATAAATCTCGAATACCATCAGAAACCTGATCCTTAAGTAAAGCCAGTAATTTCACATCACGGGATTCCTTAAGTTCTTTTTTCCGAATGGCAGTGCTCTTCTGAATTTCAAGAATATTTTTTCTTTCTTCAGAACGGGCTGATTTGCTGCGTTTTTCAAATAAATTAGTTCCAATTACAACACCCTTAACTCCAGGGTCGGCCCGCTTGGAAGCATCTTTTACTTCTCCGGCTTTTTCACCAAAAATGGCTCGGAGTAACTTCTCTTCAGGCGTTGGATCGGTTTCACCTTTGGGAGTCACTTTACCAATAAGAATATCGCCATCGCTAACTTTCGCACCAATACGGATGATACCACGATCGTCCAATTCTTTGGTCGCATCTTCCCCAACATTTGGAATTTCAGCTGTCAATTCTTCTTCGCCACGTTTTGTATCACGGACTTCGAGTTCAATCTCATTGACATGAATACTGGTGAACAAATCTTCTTTCACCGTTCGTTCACTAATGACAATTGCATCCTCAAAATTGTATCCTCGCCAAGGCATGAAGGCAACAGTAATATTTTTACCTAAGGCTAGTTCACCATTCTCCGTGGATGTTCCATCGGCAATAGGCTGGCCTTTTTCGACTTTTTCACCTTCCGAAACAATCGGACGCTGGTTTTGGCAACTATTTTGGTTTGTTCTTTTAAATTTTCTTAATTCGATTGAAACAAGATTCTCACCATCAATCAATGTTAATTCTTCAGGTACATCGTATGTCCGAATAACAATCTTATTAGAATCAACATAGTGCACACGACCATTTACCGGCGATACAACGGCAGATCTTGAGTCTACTGCTACTTTTGTCTCAAGCCCAGTTCCCACGATTGGTGAATCTGGCCTCATCAACGGCACACTTTGACGCTGCATATTAGACCCCATAAGGGCACGGTTCGCATCATCATGTTCTAAAAATGGAATCAATGAAGCTGCCACCGATAAAATCTGATTTGGCGCCACATCCATAAATTCAACTTGATCCGGAGTAACTATGGGGAAGTCACCTTTAATTCTTGCGCGAATATGCTCACTCGTGAGAATATCATCCTTACCCAACTCTTCATCTGACTGGGCAATCATGACGCGATCTTCATCGTCGGCAGAAAGGTAACTAATATTATGAGTAGCATAAGCATGGCCATCTTTTACTTTAACCTTACGATAAGGCGCTTCAATAAATCCATGGCGATTCACTTTGGCCAATAAAGCCAAAGAGGAAATTAAACCAATATTTGGACCCTCTGGCGTTTCAATTGGACACAGGCGCCCGTAATGGGTATAATGAACATCTCGAACTTCAAAGCCTGCTCTTTCTCGAGTTAAACCACCTGGCCCTAAAGCAGAAATACGACGTTTATGCGTCACCTCTGCCAATGGGTTTGTCTGGTCACCAAACTGGGACATTTGACTGGTTCCAAAAAAGGTATTCACCACTGTCGTTACAACACGAGAATTAATTAAATCCTGGGGTGTAATTGACTCCTGCTCACGAAGATTCATACGTTCATATATAGTACGGAGCATTCTACTTAAAGCAATTGAGAACTGATTAGTAAGCTGCTCACCAATTGACTTCACTCGACGATTACCCAAATGGTCAATATCGTCAGATCCTCTTTCACCCTTGCGCATATTTACTAAAAAGTTGATAACCTGGATAATATCATCCATAGTTAGTACTGTTTCTTCAACCGGTACATTTAATCCGAACTGCTGATTTAAGCGATACCGACCCACTTCACCCAAATCATATTTTTTAGGATTAAAGAAAATTCTTTCAATGAATTTCTGGGCAGTTTCAAGGTTTGGCGGTTCACCGGAACGGAGCAATTGATAAACAATAGTAAGCGCTTCCTCAGTATTTTTACTGGGATCCTTAATCATGGAATTCAGAAGCATCATTGCGTGGAAGTTTTTATTAGAGTCTACTACTTCAACAGATTTGATTTTGGCCTTCTTTAACTCATCAATGATGTCCTGTGAAAGTTCAGTCCCACCCTCAAGAAAGATTTCACCCGTTTCAGTATTAATAATATCTTCTATAACGGTGCAACCAATCGCTTTTGAAACATTTTTTGAATTCAGTTTGACTTCTTCAATACAACCGAATACGCGAAAAATATCTGCATTAGTTGAATACCCTAGGGCACGCAACAACATGGTAACAGGAAATTTTCTTCGACGATCAATAATAGCAAAAATACTATCATTAATATCGGTGGTAAAGTCAACCCACGATCCACGGAAAGGAATAATCCTTGCCTGAAATAATTTGGTACCATTGGGATGAACAGATTGATCAAAGAAAACACCCGGCGAACGCTGTAGCTGAGAAACGATTACTCGTTCTGCACCATTGATTACAAAAGTCCCCTTTGGGGTCATGTTAGGAATATTACCAAAATAAACTTCCTGTTCAATGGATTGGTCATATTTGCTTCGATCATCTTCATTAGTTATATGAAGAACTAAACGAACTTTCATAGGAACTGAATATGTCAGCCCTCGGTCAATACATTGTTCAGGGGTATATTTAGCTAATCCTAGGAAATAACTTTTGTATTCCAGGACGTAATTCCGATGAGAATCCTCAATCGGGAAAAAGTTTCTAAATACTTCTTCTAGTCCAATATTTAGACGTTCATCTTCTATCACATGTTCTTGAATGAAAGACTGGAATGCATCCACCTGAACCGATAAAAGGTCAGGGAATTCAATCTCAGATTTCGTTTTTTCGAACGAATAACGCTCGGCGTACGGATTGGTTATGGCAGCCAATTAAGCCTCCATTGTAATGGTGGAAAAGGGCGAATTGATATCTTGCAGAAAGATAGGCGTTTTCAGTCGAGTTATTTTAATTCGACTGAAGCACCGGCTTCTTCTAACTGAGTTTTAACTTCTTCAGCTTCTGCTTTGGAAACACCTTCTTTGATTGCTTTCGGAGCACTATCAACTAATTCTTTAGCTTCTTTTAAGCCTAAGCTAGTAATCGTGCGAACAGCTTTAATTACACTGATTTTAGATGAACCGGCAGATGTTAAAACAACATCAAATTCATCTTTTTCTTCAGCAACTGCTTCGCCGCCACCAGCGGGAGCAGCAACAGCGGCAACAGGGGCTGCAGCAGTTACACCAAATTTTTCTTCAATCTCACTGATGAGATCAGAAATTTCCATCATATTGGCATTTTCTAGATAGGTTAGCACATCGGCTCTGTTTGTATCAGCCATTATCATAGCTCCTTATTATGTCTTAATTAGATTTTTTATCTTTTAGATTGCTTAACGCATTACCCAAATCTGTCATAGGCGATTTTAAAGCCCACATCAAATTGGTTAGCGGGGATTGTAATAGCGCGGCAAGCATGCCCAGCAATTGTTCTTTTGTTGGCATGTCAGCAATTCGTTTGAATTCGCTGCCATCCAGCACATCCCCATCAAACACGATTCCTTTTACTTCAGGCAAATCGCGGTCTTTTGTGAATTTTTTCAGTACCCGCGCGGGGCCGGTTGGGTCTTCGTACGATAATGCAACCGCCGTTGGACCGCTTAAATAGGGATCCAAACCGTCGATTTTATTACTTTTCGCCGCCAGTTTTAAAAGTGTGTTTTTTGCAACCAAGAATTCCACACCATTGGAGTGGAATTCACGACGAAGCTCTGTCACATCCTCGACATTTAGGCCGAGATATTGTGTAATATAAATTGCTTTAGCTCTTCCAAGTTTTTCAGTTAATACTTCAACTTGTTGAATATTTTTTGTATTCGGCATTTGCTTACCTAATGCTTCCTTGACTTACTTTTATGCCGGGCCCCATAGTAGAAGAAACACTCAGCTTTTTGAAGTACGTTCCTTTTACAGAAGAAGGCTTAGCTTTCATTAGGGTGTCATAAATTGCACGGATATTTTCGACCAATGCAATTTCTTCAAATGAACTTTTACCACATTGCGTATGAATAATACCGGTTTTTTCAACTCGAAGCTCGATTTTACCACCTTTTAATTCTTTCACTGCGCTGGCCACATCCATAGTAACTGTACCACTTTTTGGGTTTGGCATAAGTCCTTTAGGGCCTAGAATTTTTCCTAATCTACCCAATTCGGGCATCATGTCTGGGGTAGCGATAATTTTATCAATATCATCCCAACCATTTTTAATTTTTTCAAGGTATTCTTTACCCACATAATCGGCACCTGCATCTTCGGCTTCTTTTTCTTTAGGCCCTTGTGTAATAACTAGCAATTTCACTTCTTTACCCGTTCCGTGGGGCAATGTGGTTGTTACACGAATATTTTGATCTGCATGGCGTGGGTCAACACCTAAATTGATTGCCAAATCTACAGACTCATCAAATTTAGTAAACTTTAAATCTTTGACCAATTTAACAGCATCTTCCAAAGCGTATTCTTTCATACGATCTAGCTTAGTATCTGCGGCTGCTTTGTTTTTTCCGACTTTCATTATCCTTTTACCTCTAAACCCATACTACGGGCGGTTCCACGAATCATTTCCATCGCCTTTTCAACTGAATTGGCATTTAAATCGTTCATTTTAATCTCAGCGATTTCTCGTAGGTCAGCTTCAGAAACTTTACCGACTTTTTCACGATTTGGCTCGCCAGAACCTTTTGGAACACCAGCTTTTTTCTTAAGCAGGACTGCAGCAGGTGGTGTTTTGGTAATATAAGTAAAACTACGATCTGCATAAACGGTGATCACTACCGGAATAATCATTCCAGCTTGATCCTGAGTAGCAGCATTAAATGCTTTACAAAATTCCATAATATTCACACCATGTTGACCCAAAGCAGGGCCCACAGGCGGTGCGGGATTTGCTTTTCCTGCAGGTATTTGAAGCTTAATAAAACCTGTGACTTTTTTTGCCATTTCTTAGCCTATTTCTCTAATTCTACTTGTAAAAAATCTAATTCAATCGGCGTAGGTCGTCCAAAAATACTGACAGAAACCTTTACCTTTTGTTTATCTTGATTCACTTCATTAACGTAACCAGAAAAATCCGCAAATGGACCATCGGTTACTTTTACTGCATCGCCTACTTTATAGGGCGCCTTCACTACTTCACGGCCTTCACGACCTTCAACTTCTCCCAGGATTCGAGTAACTTCTTCTTCTCTAAGCGCTTGAGGTTCATTATTAGCGCCAACAAAATTGATTACACCTGTTGTGTTTTCAACAAGATGTCGCGCTTCTCTTGACTCACTCATATGAATCAAGATATACCCGGGGAAAAAAACTTTGTTCTTTACTTTCTTTTTACCGTCTTTCATCTCGACAATATTTTCAGACGGAACTAAAACAGTTTCTACCTCTTCAGAAAGTGATTGAAAATCCAATTCAAAGAGAAGATTCTCACGCACCTTCTTTTCTTTGCCGGAAATTACTCTGAGGGTATACCAATTCATTGACTAAAGAACCACCTGTATAATAGTTGCCAAAATTCGATCAATAAAAAACAGGAATACACTGATCATAATTGAGAATGAAATAACCACGAATGTGGACCCTTTCAATTCTTCCCAATTTGGCCAGGAGACTTTTTTCATTTCGAAACTTACTTCGGAAAAAAACTTTGTAATCTTATTCATTATGCCTTAACTAAAACGATTTCACGTATTCAGTATCTAATTTTTGCAGGAGTGACAGGACTTGAACCTGCAACCCCCGGTTTTGGAGACCGGTGCTCTACCAATTGAGCTACACTCCTTCTTGAAATTTTCAGCCATCAAAAAGAGGACTAAAACAGTTCTACCGGAAAGTCTACTTGGTCTCTTTAAAGATGACGTGCTTGCGAACAACTGGATCGTATTTACGATATTCCACTCGTCCCGGGTGCAGACGTTTACTTTTAGCTACCGTATAACGGTAACCGGTTCCAGCTGTGCTTTCCAACTGAATTATTGCGCGCTTGCTATTGCCAGCCATTAAAAGAGTCTCCTATTCTACAATCTCAGTGACAACACCGGCGCCAACAGTATGGCCGCCTTCACGAATAGCGAATCGTAATTCTTTATTCATTGCGATTGGTGTAATCAATTCAACTTCTAATTCTACATTGTCA